>JAESFQ010000303.1_pt1 | contig 17846 bp, 9 predicted proteins | sample 9269431 | NCBI WGS metagenome assembly JAESFQ01 (sample SAMN14502588, study PRJNA617103) | algae metagenome | isolation source: Plectolyngbya sp. WJT66-NPBG17 and co-occurring heterotrophs from well... | place: USA: Mojave Desert, Joshua Tree National Park, California | collected 2006-08-06
TTCCTGACGCCACCCGTCTATCCGCGCGGAAGGGCCGCTGCGATTCTGATTGCCTTTGCCTGGGTTTTTGTGTCTGCCAACTAGACATACGCCCCTGCAAGCCACTAGACACTCCCTATCGTGTTCGATCGGGAGTGCGTGAAGACCTTGACTCGGACTATTTAATGTCGAGACTACGTTAGTGTTTTGTCCTCCAGAGCCATCTTCCACTGTTTCCTAGCAAGCTCTTCTTTGACCACCTCCTTCCAACACCCATTCTGAAGCCATTGATACTACTGCCCCACACTCACTGACATCATGGGCATCACTACGACATCTTCAATGGACAGCCCCTTTGACCTTACCAATAGACGCTCTGTTCATATCCCGCTGGGCTCATCAATGTCTACACCACCGCAAGACCGCTCAAGAGATGATCCACCGTCTCCTCCACCACAACCACCTCCGAGTCCAGCACACTGGAATCGTCTGGTCTTGGTAAGTCATGTTGCAAAACACACCCGACTTGGCTAATCCTACGCCAAGCTCGACCTTCTTGCTCCACTAGAGATTTGAACTCCGGGGTAGTGGGGTAGCCTCGGTGAGTATGTACTGTTCTGTGGCCTTCGGTACGTGCTAACTCTACTGAACAGAAACATGGCTTAATTTCTCCGCAAAGCACCCACCAAGTTACATTCGACTGCGGTATTGGCATGGTTCATGGCATGTCATCTGTTAGTGTCGTGGCCTTCCACACCCATGTATCCTGCTAACCATTGCTTTTCCCGTGTGGTGAGCTGAGGTTTCTTCCAAATGTATGTTAGTTGGTTGATTAAGGTCGGAGAGGCGTTTGGATGTTCTTCGCCGGCCGCTGCATGTCTTTCTTGATACAGCGCGAACCTTTCGCGGCTGGTCTGGTGTCGCCGGCATGCCCCTTGCGGGCTGGTTCCTTTCTAATCGAATAGCCTCACCTTCTCGATGCTATCGTTCTCTTTGCTCGGTCAATTGTGATGTACCATTTTGCCAAGATGTTGAGAAGGATCTATAATTCTGTCTGACGTTTACAAGCATCGCAGTCATTGTCCATAGATACTATCTAGGCAGGGACTCACCCTGGCTCTACCGGATCTAGATAGGAATCAATCTAGATGCCCCATACTTGCCGTCGGTGCTACCTTTCAGCTCGCTTACCCCACTAGCGCGCACTAGTCGCGTCAGGGTTTTCGGCTTTGCCAGATTCGCCCAGACCTCTGGCTCCACTCGACTCGAGTTGACAGCACTTACATCACATCGGACGTACGTGTACATTCGACAGTCGACTCAGTACGCAGTTCCCTTCACCTGGTTGTGCGGAATTTCAGCTGAGGTAGAAGAGATACGAGTTACTGAGCTTGGTTGCAGCGCTGTTTCAAGACTTGGCACGGATCGACAGTCCCACTATCCGCCACCAGCGGCTACCCACCTAACAGCACCTGCCACTATCTAGACAAGTGAGGGGACAAACACTCTCCCACCACTCTGCTGCTGACCATAGCCTTTTACCGCCGCCCGTCCTTCTTCCTCGTGCAGACCACCCAGCATGGCTGCCGACAAGCAAGGTACCGAGGAGCAGATACTCCAGTGGTACTCGAAACTTTACAGCCGCCGGGTCGACCTGGTAGGCGATTTCGCAGGTAGTGAGCGCTTCCTCGTACACGGCGAATCACTTTTGCTTCAATGCTTTAGCGACCCACACATCGATTTCGATCCTGGATATCAATTACTACACGCGTCGTACGCTGTCGAGAAGTTTCTCCAAAATCTCGTCTCTCGAAGCTGCAACTTTCACATTGCCTTCTTCGACGAACATCAAGATCTTTGCGTACCCCAAAATGCATCGCCAGCAATAAGCGAGAAGTACCTGCTTGCACGAGCAGCTATCATCCGCCATCTCAAGGTCAACCTACCAGATGTTATCCCTGAGATTGAGATCAACACCTTCACATCATCATCCTCGGACGCATTCGCCGAGTATCTGCGTGCTACGGACATTTACTTTGTCCTGTGTCATGATGGAGCCTCGTTCACTGACATCAGCAAGAGGTTGATCCTAGGAAAGGATCTTGACTCGCTTCGAAGCGAGGACCGCAGCACGCAGGAGCACCAGCAAGAGTACAAGACCTCTTTCCGCACGTTCATATACAGCATGATGCAGCGAGGCTATAGTGCAGCGCTTGTGAATGGTCTGGAATGGGCCGACACGAAGGTCTTAACAACTGTTCTGGAGCATGCACGCTCTATGACGCTGGACGTTTCATCCGCAGTACGTAACCCACGACGCTACGACTATTTCCAGATCTTGCATTTCCTACGCTTGATATCTCTGCTAATAGTTTTGCGCAGGAGCCCCATACAAACAAGAGATTGACCGATGTCGTCGATCTGTCGCACATGCGTGGCTTTTTGCAGACTATCAGGACTTCGTGTGATCAACTTCTGACTGAGCGCGAATACCTCACAGTACTAGTGGCCTCAAAGCTCGCAGCTTCCAATGCCGACTTGGCATCAGTGTTACTGCAACATACATCATTACTTTCAGAGCTCCCATTGTCTGATCGAATTGTTAAGCACTGCGATATTCCAGATGATATCAAGTCTTTCGTCTTAGACTTCTGCCATGAAGCACGCAAGTTCATCGGTAGTCCTGCATGGGCAGAAGCCTTTAAAGGTCATCCGGATTGCGACCTGGCGGATCTCATCGACGGACGGCTTCTCGCATCGTGTGCTCGCAACCCGTCGACGGAGCCCAGCGAACATCTTCAAGTCCTACGCAAAGCCACAGCAGCTCTGGACGCCCACGAACTCCCATCTCAGCCAAAATCTTATTCCACGGGAAGCGAAGACTCTACTACGGCCAACGACAGCGATGAAGACGCAGCGACATACAAAGTTCTACCCTTCTCGAATAGTGTTTTCGACCCACACCTGTCTCCTATCAAATTAGAAGTGTCGAAGTCAGGAGGCAAAGCCGATCCGACCACCGCTAACATCTTCCGCGAAGTCTCGCATTGGCACAACCAAAGGTCACTAAATCAGAAAGCGAAGGTTGTTGTCGAGAAAGATCCAAAGATAGCGAAGAAGGCTCTCCGTCGGAACCAGTTCTTCATGGCAGAGATGACATCGTATGCCGCTAGTCTAACAAACGCCGTTGGCAAAGTACTGGATCCAGAGACTATCACTCTCGGCGACAAGTCGAAAGCAGGCCAAGCGAAATCCATGACACCAACTCAGACGACCGAGAATAAGCGGCCGAAGCAAGCATCGCGACAGAGCACTAAGAACATCAACGCATCAAAGGAGGCCATGCTCGCCAACATTGCCGCAAGCTCCAAGCGCAAGGATGAGGAGAATGCGAAACAATGGTACCAAGCCTGGACTGTCTCTTGCGCAGGTCTCGAGAAGCAGGTCGACTTGGCTTCCAGATACAACAAAGCCAGGCAGTACCTGGCCGACCGCAATGAGGCTCAACGTCAAGTCATTGGGCCTGACGTTCGGATGTATATGCTGAATGTCCTTTTGGAGATGTGGGTACGTTTCTGCCGCGACGGCGCTAAAGAGAAGGGTCTCTATGTCGCTGCGCTTCTATTCGATAATGCGCGAACTCTATGCAACTACCCAACTGTTTCCAAGACGATTGCAAAATGTCTTGCCATAACAGTGGAGCGTCTCAAGCTGCCGACGCTGCAGGTGCCGGCCGAACAAGGTGATCGGAAGCTGCCCTTCAAGTTTGTATGTTGACTCATAACTTCACGGTGGTATTATGACTAACAGCCTCGCAGGTCTTGGATGAAACTGTCGTATCGGATCTTGCCTTGACTCTTTCCCCGGAGGAATTTCAACTTCTCCACTGTGGACCATATTTTGACCGTACAATCGATTCGGCCCCAGACTCCCGTGTACCATTCGAGCCAGATGCGTGGCAGCGACGTGTATTGGACGAGATTGATGCTCGCCGCAGTCTGCTCGTTATTGCGCCGACCTCAGCGGGTAAGACTTTCATCTCGTTCTACGCCATGAAGCAGGTCTTGGAGGCGAACAATGACGATGTCCTTGTCTACGTTGCACCCACCAAGGCGTTGGTGAATCAGATCGCTGCTGAGATTCAAGCACGATTCTCGAAGAACTACAAATATAGCCAGTCTGTTTGGGGTATCCACACACGAGACTACCGGATCAACAACCCCACAGGATGCCAGATTCTCGTGACAGTTCCCCACATCCTACAGATTATGTTGTTGGCTCCTAGCAACGCTAAGGGCTGGTCCGAGCGAGTGAAGTGGATCATCTTCGATGAAGTCCACTGTATCGGTCAAGCCGAGGACGGTCTGATCTGGGAGCAACTGCTCCTCATGGCCCCTTGCCCCATCATCGCGCTCTCTGCCACTATTGGCAACGCAGAGTCTTTCAACGATTGGCTCTCTGCCACTCAAAAAGCCGCTGGCAATGAGTTGGTGATGGTGCAACATCCGCACAGGTATTCTGACCTTCGAAAATTCATATACACACCGCCTGCCAAACGCAATGCGGCCAGCTATCTGCCGCTTCCGAGCAACCGTTCATTTGCGCAGCTTGGATTGGACGAGCACACAGACTTCGCTTTTCTGCATCCTGTAGCCAGCTTGATCAACCGCACACGTGGATTGCCGAGCGATCTGACTCTTGAAGCCCGAGACTGCCTGACCCTATGGCAGAGTATGACCAAACACCAGACGGCTGAGTACCCGGTAGACAAGTCCCTGGATCCGTCCTCAATACTCCCAACAGTCATCAAGAAGGCGGACATAATCAAGTGGCAATCTGGCCTGAAGGAGCTCCTTACTGCTTGGATGGCAGATGATAAGTCGCCTTTTGATGTCGTCCGCAAGGACCTTAGCAGCTCAATATCTCGCTTCCAAGAACATCAAATCAGCGCGGATGCTGAGGACGATGGCGTAGAGAATCAGGGTCAACTTGATGAGCTGGGGATGGAGATCAGTCATGATATCTCAAGCCTACTGCCTTTGCTCGCTGACCTACAGCAGCAAGATGCACTTCCGGGTATCATCTTCAACTATGACCGTGCAATCTGCGAGAGGATGTGCCAAACGCTCATGAAGCAACTCGTAGATGCTGAAGTCGCCTGGAAGGAGACTAGTCCAAAATGGAAAATCAAGCTGCAACAGTGGGAAGACTGGAAGAAAGAGGCAAGTTCATTTTTCTTTGACAGCATTCCTGCGAGTAACGCTAACAGTGGTTTAGGTCGCAAGACGTGAAAAGCAAGGCCTTCGTGGAGATGCCTCCAAGGGCATGACCAAACAGGATCAGATGAAAGAAGCCGCCAACGTTGAAGTCAGTGCCTTTGCCTCTTTCGATCCAAACAAGCCTCTCGATGGATTCCACTTTGCGGATCACAAGAAGTTGTCACAGGAAGAATTCGCTGTACACGCAAAAGAGCTACGCTATCGTGGGGTAGATGACTGGCTCATCGATGGACTTATGCGTGGTATTGGTGTCCACCACGCTGGTTTGAACCGAAAATACAGGTACTGTGTTGAGATGCTCTTCCGAAAGGGGTACCTTCGTGTGGTGATCGCGACTGGTACACTTGCTCTTGGTATCAACATGCCATGTAAGACTGTAGTCTTCTCGGGAGATTCAGTTTTCTTGACTGCACTCAACTTCCGTCAAGCAGCTGGTCGCGCAGGTCGTCGAGGTTTCGATATGCTTGGAAATGTCGTCTTCCATGGTGTGTCTCTCAGCAAGATCCATAAACTTATCAGCTCCCGGCTGCCTGACCTCAATGGGCATTTCCCCATCACGACAACTCTGGTACTACGTTTGTTCACACTGTTGAACTCATCCGAGAATGCGCCATTCGCTGTCCGATGCGTGAACTCCCTGCTCTCACAGCCACGCCTCTACCTTGGCGGCGAGGACGCGAAGATGACAGTCCTCCATCATCTTCGTTTCTCAATTGAGTATCTCCGAAGACAGCATCTTCTGGATGCGCAAGGTGTACCTCTGAACTTTGCGGGTGCTGTATCACATCTCTACTTTACCGAGAACTCATCATTTGCCTTTCACGCGCTGCTGAAGGATGGATACTTCCACGAGCTTTGCGCCAAGATTGACACAAACCGAGAGGTGGTGTTGCGCGAACTCATGCTCACAATGTCGCATCTGTTCGGTCGACGTCACTGTCGACAGGCAGACGAAGAGTATGTACGAGAAGTTGTCAAAAAGAGCCCGTCGGTTGTGTTCCTACCTTCAATGCCAGAGCACGCCGCGAACGTACTGCGCCGCCACAACAAGACTACACTCGACATTTTCACAGCCTACGTACGTACCTTCGTCGACCAAAATGTCCAGGAGCCGGACAACACTCTTCCGTTGACGGATGTCACGGTCGGCGGCGATGCCTCTTCGAAATCAAGAAAGACACAAAGCCACAACGTTAAGGCTCGTTCTACGTTCGTTGCTCTTTCAGGGCATGACGACAAGTTTGAATCCATCCACGATCTATGCAGCACTAGCCGTTCTGGCGTGTTCCTCGAAGAAGCTGTCGTACCGCACGTAGGCCTCTACCCCGAAGACTCTGATCTGCCGCTGAACGCCTACCTGTATGATTTCTTCATGCACGGTGACGTTAACGCCCTTATCACGGCCAACAAGATCCGTCGTGGAGATGTATGGTTCGTCTTGAACGATCTCAGTATGACGCTTGCTACTATCACGACGAGCTTGTCAAACTTCTTGGGTCTCGGAGCAGAGTCCGATCTCGACTTTATCGACGTCCGAGGTGGTGGTGACGATGAAGAAGAGAACCGGGAAGACAAGATGCTACCGAGTGACACCGCGACAGAGGCTAGTCTAGCCACGACCGCTTCGTCAAGCAAGGTTCCTCCTAAGCAGGAGTTGGCTTTCCAACCCAAGAAGAAGGCCAAGAAGAAGGTCGAAGAGTCATGGGAGGATGAGATGGGTAGCTCCTCCAGCGAATCGGAGGTAGAGGAGAGCTGGGACGCTGATGACGACGATGAAAAGGAGCCGCCTGCCTGGGAGGAGGGAGAGGGCTTGTTGAACGTACTGAAGGCGTTCAAGGCTCTGAAAGAGGACTTTGACACCAAGTTCAAGGCTATGTGGGCTTAAGTGTGTAAGTGCAGAAGTCTGTCTTGCATTCTCAATACTGTAGGTATTAGAGTTCATATGAAGTAGATGTTGTGCCAGAGAAGATTCACCAAAACATCAATCTGTCAAGTCATAACCAAGCTTCATTTCGTCGTAACATTGAACCCACTCGTATCATGACGGCGCCGACACGAATTTGATCACATTCCTCAACAGATCCATGCCCGTCTTCTCACAGGCCAACAACAAGCTGTCTATACCTGGTATGCGCTCCAATTCATCTTGCGTCTGCGGTCTTGCTCTCACGATCAAGTTCAGTGTGTGCTCTGTTACTAATGGTGGGGCGGCAGCCGGTCGCGCAGGAAGCTTGCGCGAAACAAGTTTACTAAAGGCTAGCAATTTCGATCGAGCGATGCGTGATTCAAGCGATAGTGATGTGCTTTGGATTGGACCTATTGCCGAGGTTGAAGCAGAGGTTTTGCTTGTGATATCAAGGGCATGGTCGCGTGATGGTTGGTGCGTGAATTCTGCTTTTAATTTCAAAGACGTTGTTGTATTTGGTGATTGTCCGTCTTCAGCTTTCCCGGCCATTTGTATCGGGAATGTGGTGTCATTAGGGTTCTGTAGCACATCTCCTGATGGCTGGGATACCTTTTCCACCTCGTGCTTCACGGGACTCTCGGCGCGTTTACGTTTTGTCCCTGCACTTGTGCGGCGACGGCTTGGACTGCCGAAGTCGAGGGATGGGAGGGAGTCGTCGGAGTCGTAGGGGATTGTAGCGCCGTCAGATGTGTTGTTGGTGTCTATTTCGAGGCTTGTTTCTGCCATGGTGAAGGTCAGGCCGGTGTGGAGTTGGGCTGTTCTAGGAGGCGCTGGGTCGAACGCTGGAGAGGAGTCTGAAGAGCTGTCATCTGCGGCCTTGCATGGTGCTTTTTGACGGCGGGTTTTATGTGGCTGCTGGGTGTCAGGCTTGGATGGAACCGATTTTGCGGTTGTTGCTGGTTGTTCGATGCCATTTGTGGCACGGAAAAGCGAGATGACGTCGAGCCATTCGGCGCCGTATTTTGTCTGTTGGATATTTCCAATGCCTTTTATGGCGAGGAGGCCTGCGGTGCCACAGGGCTGTGTGCGCGCAATGGCTTCTAGCACAGTGTCGGATATAACACGGTAAGGCTGTATCTTTCCAGCTTCGGCTAGAGATGCTCGCCGGATAACTAGTTCTTCGAATAATGCTTGTGAAAGGTGGTCTAAAGGCTGCGCACTAGTCTTTGCAGGTTTTAATTCCTTCGGTGCTTTCGAACCTGTTCTTGTTGAACCGCTCTTCGCAGGTTTGACACCGAAAAAGTCTGCTGTCGTGATGGTCGTACCGTCTCCAACATCCAACAGTATCGGGTCATCTCTAGACGCCTTGCCAGTCGGATATCTCTCTGCGTGGATCGGCAATGGCGGGGTAGGTTTCATAGCAAGTCTCTTCGCGTTCATACATTTGTAAAGCATGAAGCCCGCGTACGCATCTCCAGCCGCGTAGTTGATTTGGTCATTGGATAATGGCTTGCTCCAGTTGCTTGTCCTCACATCTCCCTTGTACAGGGGCAGACCGAGCTGCTCTTCCACCTGGTGTGCCAAACTCACTAGCTTGACAGACACCAACTCTGGTTTTTGTGGGCCAAACTTCACAAGTCGGTATAGATGGCTCGATTCGACAGCACCTTTCGGCTCGAGCCCGAAGAAGCGACTCAGCCTTGAAAAGTCTGCTCTCAACACATTGACACCCACTTTGCCAATCTTGGGGTCTTCGAGAATACGTTTCAATGTCGGCGCGATTATGTCTTCGCTCGTCTTTCCTGGGTGCAGTCCGATGTGAAACAACGCGATCTTATCCTCAGAAGCGATTTGAATCAAACCAATCTTATTCTGCAAACTTTCTTTTGTCCAGTCATTCCATGGCCACTCCATGTCGAATCCAATAATAGGCTCATCAAGGAATCGTTTTGCATAGATCTCGGATTGCGCCTTGGTCCGGCTGTACAGGATCTCGACCTCCTTGCCTTCAGGACCTCGATATAAGCGGTAGCTCCACCATCCTTTAGGTGCGGCCTGAGTAGATGAGAAGCCGTGGGACTCGAGTGACGAAGCTTTCAGTTTGCATGGTTGCATACAGTACGCAAGTGGCCAATGCGCGTTGGGTGTTTTGACGGCGTCTTTCGTAGACAGGACAGCGTGGCTGGAGCTCGCCATGAGTATATTACAGTTCCAATGAAGATATCGTCCAAAACCCAAGTCGCCGGGGAGGAACGACTGAAAGCATATGTGATGTCCCTGGTAGCGCCGCATGCAAGCAACGTGGCGGTCGGCGCTAAGGGGCACAGACTCTCTTCTACGCGCGCTCACGTGTGGGATCCCTAGCGTGTTTTGTCCGACTCTTTGTGGCCTGCAATCCCAAGGCTGCTCCTTGTTCGTGCCATCAATGCTACGTCAGAATTCTGCCTGAATCGTCATGGGAATCTCTAGAATCTAAGAAGCTTGCTATACGCGTCAGAAGCCGTCTTTTTGCCCCAGTTTGGGAGGTTGACACCTTGGCCAAACGTTGACAGTCCAGCCCCCTGTGGACATACCTCACTGCGCCTTTCCTACTGGGATCTAGATCATGGTTTGTCGCGCCATCCGATACTACGGAATGCCCTCACGACGTGCAGTCTAAACTTCGATTGGACATCATCAGAGTTGACAATAGCAAAGCGCTTTGTTCAGGCGCTTAGGATGCCTTGGCACGCCAGAGGTGTCACAACATATACATGACTAAACATTACCTAGGTCATGGGCTTTTTTGTCGGAATCGTCATCCTTTCAGTGCACGAATTCTTACTATATATCCTCGACGGTTCGCTAAAGGTACAATCCTGGGGTTGCATTAGGCATTGTGGGTATGATCGTTGCCAAGATGTGACAGCTAGGCTTTCACGCAATTGCCGTTTCAAGGATATGTGGAACTCCATACGTAAGCACGGCATCTACTAACAAAGCTAGACGCACTGCGACAGACTATGCCACGGCTTTAGCGACTATGTCTTGGGGCCGCGTACTTCAACAATGGTAGTATATGTAGGCTGGTTACCTTTAAAAACCAATGTCATTTTCTATCGTATACACATCCATTCACGCACTTATACATAATCAAAGTCATCATCATGTATTTCTCCACGTCATTACTCGTAGCCGGAGTCTTCGGTCTTGCGCAGGCGCAGGTACCGTCGGGTTTCACGCCTCAGGCTACCACCAAGCTTGAAGTCATCTTTAACACGACTATGGTGGGAACTGCAGGACAGCAATTGGCAAAAGCATGTAAGTCTTCCGACGACCTTCAACTGAGGGAAGAATTTCTGACTTGCCTAGCCGCCGCGACACAACCACAACTTGCATTATCCAGCGCTATGATCGACGCAAGTCAAACATACATGTTTGTAATGCTCGATCTTGATGTGCCACCCGCGGACGGCGGCACCGAACGCCGCGTGTTGTTACATTGCTTGAACACCGGGTTCAAAGCAACGAACCAACAGCTCATGGGCGCCGCCACTTTGCTCGCATCACCCGAGAAGGGCCCAGCATCATACATACCGCCGGGTCCTCCGGCGACCGACACAATCGCACATCGATATGTAGAACTACTTTTCGAGCAACCTTCCAGCCTCAACATCGAAGCCTCGGCGTTTGCTGGAGTACAGGATAGGATAGGTTTCGATATCGAATCGTTCATGTCGCAGAACGGTGTGAGCGCGCCACTTGCAGCAAACTTCTTCCGAGTAGATGGAAGGATCAGTGCAACAGCCAGTGGAACTGGTGCAGCTGCAGGCACATCGGGCACTGGTGCTACGCCAACCAGCACACCACAGCCTTTCACTGGTACAGCTGGCGAGATCAGCGTGCCATACGGGACGGCTGGTCTGCTTAGCGGTATTGCGCTTTTCGCAGTACTGGTACTATAGTTGATCACTATGTAGATTTAACGAATGTTACGATTGTATGAGCTGGAACTTGGTAACGAGATTACGTGCACTCATGACATGACTATACTGCACCATTGCTGCGCTTTAGCACCTCTCTTCTCGTTGTAGTATACAGGATCTGAGAGCGTGCTGATATTCATTGTAGAAGACCGCAACATATTTGACCATATTTTCAAGCTTTGTACGCGAAACTTGTATCGCATTGGCGGCAAGCTGACTCTAAGTCGTCGCCTTGTCAGCATTCACGATACTGTAGTACCTGCTACTGCTCCTGATGCGCAACCGTTTACCGTACTTGATCATGACGAGGAAAACCGCCGACGCAGCCATGCCGACCAAGGCTGCGGAAATAAAGCAGTTCTGATAGCCCAAGTCCGTCAACCACGGGGTGATGCTAAACCTCATTAGCGCCAGAGTCTGTAGAAGCGGTGGACGACTTACCCGTAACTTATAGCAAAAGACATGGTATTGCGAATCAAGATAACTGTCACGATCGCATCCCACTTATGTCGTGATAGCTGTCAATCATGTAGTTGACACTGAGTGTGACGCCGACAGAAGAAGTAAAAGCGACGCATCCCATAGCAAATACGAGTCTAAACCAGTGTACACCATGCGCAGCACCAACCCCCCAGAGTATCAAGAAGGCTGGCACCATCACTAGACATACTGCGAAGGGCCACAAGCGGTGTTCGGCTTCCATGACACCATTATTCCGGCGCGCAAGCTTGATGGTGAGCCAGTCGCTGAAGAGTCCCGAGAAGAGTGCTCCGAAGACGACTCCAATGCAACAGGACACATAACTGAGACCAACCATGGAAGGCTTGAAGTTGTATCCTGGTCCGCTGAGAATGATGGAGGCAGTGGCATTCAAGACGTTGAACCAAATAAGGTAGGAACCGTAGCTGAAGCCTGCGTAGAAGATAACAGGCCAACTCAGGTACATTAGACTACGCTTTGCGCGCTCAAAGACGTTTGATCCTGGAGATGGTTGCCACACGGATAACTTTTGGAGGAAGGTCTTCGTCGACACTCGTGTAACACCGCTCGCATTACAGTGCGAAGTCGTCATGTAGGCCTTTTCTTGGTCCACTAACTTGGGAGAGTCTCCTTCTAGAGCGTCAGCCGTGACAGTGACTCCTTTGAGCTTGCGTGTGTAGTTGGTCTCTTCCATGAAGAGAAACAAAAAGACCAACGTCACAGCAAGGAAAATTGCCGGCCAATAGAAGACCCATTGCCAACCTTGGCCGTCCGCGATAAAGCCGCAAATGATGGGCGCAAAGTAGTTACTGCCGGCTAGCGATAACGCGTAGAAGCCCATGTATTTTCCCCGTTGGTGGGTGAAGTACACATCGGTGACCGAGATCTCAGGCAGTGCTTCTACTGGGGCAACAAAGAAGCCCATGACAATGCATCTGGCTATCCATTCGCCATTGCTCTTGACGTACGCACTATGGAGGTCAGTACACGGACCTGGCACTGCATATACAATTACACTCACCTCCAGATACTGCATCCGATGGCACCGATGACTGATATTAGGAACGTAAGGCGTTTCCCGTACCGCAGCGCGAAAGGTTGCCAGAAGAGTAGTCCCCATCCAAGGAAGAGGAACATGTATCCAGTCCCTTCATTCAAAGTTGCCACGCTTACGCCAGATGCTTCTGATAAGGGAACCAGAACCGAGTAGACTGTTGATACAGCGATGCCAACCATGGCCGTATACCTTTGTAATCAATCAGCTTCGTCTAGGTAAGTCGCAGTTGCACGTACAGATTGGTACATATTGTTGACGTGAGCTTGCGGCGTGGAGACCAGTTGAGCGGATCATCAGGATCACTCGAGGGTGCCGGATCGAGAACGATGTCTCCATTGCCCGCATGGCGAGCTTGCATGCTGTGGTCCAAGTCAACCAGATGCACAGTGCCTGGTACGGAGACTATTTCGGTCGCATTTGCCCTGTCAGCCATCGTGGTAGTACGTGTTAGACTTCAGCGGCCGGTATGCGTATGTTATGAATGTTGGAATGCATGAGATGATTGCATCGATAACAGTATATAGGAGTGGGGTAACATGCAGGTGGAGCCCATGGACAGTAGGCTTACCTATCCTGCGTCACTCCAGTTGAAGTTCATTGTAGATCCTGAAGGTACCTTATCATCAGATCTTGCCTCCAACCCGTCTCTCCCAGAATCTTTGATAGCATATCATGGAGATAGTCACCCAAATGCCTCGCATGGACTTGCCATAACCGTATCTACCCACCGGCTTTCTCAACTCAGCAAGTCCATGCGAAGGGACTAGGTAAGAGAGCCACGAGACCCGAAGCGCGGGGATATTCATCTGATAGATAGTGAGGGCACTGCGCTCATTGGAGGATACTCTGATAAGGAGAGGCGTTAGAGATAAATGCAGCAGTAAGTCAATCGCTAGCTGATGCGGGACCAGGCAGGATGACGCGCTAATGCCACTTGTCGGCACCCAACTCTCCGTACCTCAACATCAACCAATCTGCTTGTCGGCTTGCTCGCATTATCATTGCCAGCCTCCGTACATCGATACGGAACCATTCCGACGAGGCAGGGTACGGGGTTTTTTTCGCAGCGCCACAACAACAGTTGTCCTTTCTTAGGCCTAGTCTCGACAATGTTGATGAAGCATGTGCTGGCAGATACGGGCGCCATAATGATTCACGTGTTTGACTATGGTTGAGCACATCGGCTATTCACATGTTTCTACCATCCTTTCTACACCAAAATGGCCACTCATCCTTCCGAGCTCGCCATAGTCCAGACCAAGGCTATCCCTAAAGGTACGGCGGATTACGAAAAGAAGCGAGCATCAATCCTCGAAGCCTTTGCACAAAAAGTGCCTCTTGAGCTACGATTGTCGCCAGAAATAGTTGCCAATCCACCGAAAGATGTCTCGGAAGTACCAATCACCTGCGGCATACTTACATCCGCCGAGATCGACATTACGGAAAAGTACGATGCAGTAAGCCTTGCCGAAGCCATCGCCGCACGCAAGTTATCGGCTGTCGAAGTGGCCACTGCATTCTCGAAACGCGCCATCATCGCACATCAACTGACGTGCTGCTTGACTCAATGGTTCATGGACGATGCTGTAAAGAGGGCGCAAGAGCTGGACGATTACATGCAAAAGTACGGCAAGACAACCGGCCCTCTTCACGGAGTTCCTATTAGCATCAAAGAGCACGTGCCCCTCGCCGGGACCTATTCGTCAGAAGGCTCGTTTGCGAGTATCGTCTTTAATGAGAAAGACTGCCTGCTGGTGTCGATGTTAAGAAGCATGGGCGCGGTATTCTACTGCAAAACTAATCAGCCTCAGACGATTATGCATTTGGAAAGTACGTCTCACTACGGCCGGACGTTAAATCCTTTCAACATCAATCTCAGCGCAGGCGGCTCATCCGGTGGCGAAGCTGCACTCGTAGCAATGAAGGGATCGGTACTGGGTGTAGGCTCAGATATCGGCGGCAGTATAAGGGGCCCTGCCGCATTTTGCGGCGTTTACGGATACAAGTCTACCTCTCACATGTTGCCGACGAAGGACTTTATCACAAAGGCATCTTCAGCAGAGCTCAACATTGTGTCCAGTACTGGTCCGTTTTGTCGGAGCTTGCGCGATATGGATCTTTTCATGACGACTGTGCTGGGCCAGAAGCCGTACTTGTTGGATCCTAAAGTAGTTCCGCTTCCTTGGACGGGCTTGTCAACCGAGACTAGAAAGCCACTGAGGATTGGTGTCATCGACAACGATGGCTTTATTGATCCTCAACCACCAGTCAAGCGCGCTATAGCATGGGCTCGTGAGCGCCTCGCAAGATCCCAGTACTCTGATGCAATCCAGGTGAAGCCGTTCATGCCCTACAAGGCACAAGAAGCATGGAAGTACATCCGTCGCATGTACTGGCCCGGCGCTGGCTTACTAGCGAAAGAAGGGATCGTATCAGCAGGCGAGCCAGTACTACCCCTGAGCGACTGGAACTGGAAATATGTTGAGCTGCATGGCATGCTGCATGCGGAAGAAGTCAACAAACTACGTGTCGCTCGCGACAAATTCCGTTACGAATTTGCCGACAGCTGGAACGAGCAAGAGGTTGACATTGTCATTGGGCCAGCGTTTGTCGGTCCAGCCTCTGCGCATGATACAGCGTTCTACTGGACATATACGAGTCTGTACAACTTCGTCGATTACCCAGGAGTGGTTGTGCCAACGCCCATCAAGGCTGGGGCGAAAGAGGAGTATGCCGCGGACTATAAGCCGTTGAGCGATGAGTGCAGGCATACCAAGGAGTTGTGGGAGAGTTCGGATTTCGAGGGAGCGCCGATTAATTTGCAGGTGAATGCGAGAAGATATCACGACAATGACTTGTTCGGAGCTCTGAAGGTGTTGAAGGATATCTTGGATCTTCCATAGTATGGGGCGCGTGACTTGCCGTCTACATAGACAATCACAGCATGCTCTTGTATAGCCCACACCTGCAAACCCAAATTTGAGACTGCTAGATCTCCTGGGATATCTAGTGAGGAGAATAGAGTAACGATTGCGCCAAGAATGCCGTGTTCATAGTAGAGTTGAGTGCATCAAGAATCGACACTTGGACTGAGTATGGTGAAAGAAGGTTGGGATGCAAGCGCAACCGAGGTGGCCGCAAGCGGACATGGCGGTGCAGGGATACATGTGTTGCGCGTTGGAGCATGACGGAAGGAGCCGCTCACACGTCAATTGACGAACAGTCGCAAGCGCACCACCCGCTCTCCAATCTAGACAAATCGCTTCCCTACACCATGTCCAATTCATAACACAGCCTTGCGCTCTCATCGCGCATCATGGATCAAGCACACATCTCGGAGCTCAGTCCAGAACTGGCCGCGATCGAATCGAAGCAGTTCCGGGCAACGGTCACGTTGATATGGCCCTATTCGTCGTCGGCGCGACAGTTCGCCCTGCTGCTCGCAGAGCCTGATCTCCGACTACGGCGCAAGAATGGACAGGTCAGAGCGCGCTTCACTGGACCCAGCGCCAGAGCCATCGCGACAACAGGCGTGGGGATTGGCGATGAGGTGGTACTTAGCCTGCGAGGCGCCGAGTTCGTGAAGGAGGGCGCCGTCAGCACACCAGGCAAGAGCATCGGGTGGGAACTATCATACACGGAGACAGTCGTGGTACAGGTCTATCGCAATGGGAGCGAAACGGCAAACCTCCAACTCGTCGATGCCGCACCTACACCCGCACCTGGGTCGCCTGTCCGTCCAGCAGCTCCAACGCCTGCCCGCGAATTCTCCTCGCCAGCCTTTCTCAAGCGTGCGCGATTATCCGACGGTCCATTCTTCCAAGCGCCCTACGATCCCTTAGCAGACGAGACGGAAGACGGCCATGACAAGAAGCGACGTAGGAAGTCGTACCGGGATTGGAAAGCGTGGACATACAGTGCGAGGACGCCATCACCAGAGAAAGATGATACAAACATGGAGGAAGAGCTTGAGTCTGTTGACGCGTCGCCCAGTCGGGCAGAACTGCTTCCTCGTACGCCCGTCTCGCCTAAACATCTGGTTATGCTGTCTGTCGCAGCTGGACCCTTGAGTCACCAGGAAGACGAGCAGACAGAGCCCAATACACCAACAGACGAAGATGCAAGCGCAGCAGATGAATCATCTGCGAGACCCAAAAAGGATGCCGACTGCTACGACCTATATGCTGGGCCCGGCGAACACCCACCGTCAGATGCGCAGTATGCTTTTGGAGGCGACACCGAGGTCGATACCGAAGTCAACACCGAAGAAGAAGGTACCACGCATGGGGAGCTCAACGCACATAGCACAAGCACCACTGAGCCAGACACCGAAGAGCAAGAACATGGGCAACTGGAGCGCGTCCAAGAGCACGTCGTCGAAAACCATATGGTCGCAAGTGCACATGCCGTCACCGGAAAGGACGCAATAGATTTAACGCGCGAAGAATGCTCTCTAGAAAACGTTCAAGTACCATCGGAACAAGAGCCTGTACTGGCTATTGAGTCTGGCAATCACGCCAACAACGAGCTCACACTTGCTATGCCGCCTCCCACCTTATCCAACTTCCCAACTATCACTGCAGGCTTGTTAACTCCTATCGGTCAAGAGCCTGCAAGTCCCACGCTTGCGCCGCAAGACGCTTCCAATCTTCCATTGCCGTCACCGTTCCCAGGAGAGCATGACAATAACGGTGCTTCCTACTTTGGCATTACTACTAGTACCGAACGGCTGGCGGAAGCTGATGCTACGGAAGGGAACGAACAAGATGTACCAAGTGAAGCGAGCTACATCGGCGAAACCTCCTTTTTCAGCTCGATAGGTTCGTCGAGAGCTTCGGTGTTCCACCCGAACCATGAGTCAGCTTTTACACCTGTGCGGTTCACCTTCGGTATGGATGGTGCTGGCTTTTCCCGTCCCATGGGGTTATCGTCGCCTGCGCCAGAAGCTCAGCCAATCGAGGAGCGAGCGGCAAAGATCGACATTCCGACCTCACCCACCCCTCCGGAAGACCGCGATAGTGATTCGGAAGCAGAAAATACATCTACGTCGCGCCAAAGCACTCCCGAGAGCGGGGATGCAGATAAAGAAGACGAAGATATTGCTAACGCGAGTCCCAAAGTCATTGTAGATGAACCAGGCGATTCAGAAGTCATAGTACTATCTTCGCAGGATGATGAAG
>JAESFQ010000304.1_pt1 | contig 17834 bp, 15 predicted proteins | sample 9269431 | NCBI WGS metagenome assembly JAESFQ01 (sample SAMN14502588, study PRJNA617103) | algae metagenome | isolation source: Plectolyngbya sp. WJT66-NPBG17 and co-occurring heterotrophs from well... | place: USA: Mojave Desert, Joshua Tree National Park, California | collected 2006-08-06
TGCGCTCAGGTTCCGCCATAGCGCGAGCTTTGTGCGCCTTTCTCTACCCCTCGACGGCAGCCCCTCGAGAAATCTGGCGACTGACTGGCAAACACAGGTGAAGGAAATTGAAGAAGTAAACGAAGCAGGTACTTGCGCCCCATCACTCGTACTAGTCCCGCGCGCAGTCCCTCGAGCAAAGCAGACGTCGCAGCAGACACACCACGCAAAACCGCCCCTCCTTTGCGACCCACTCCCTTTCGCTGCTCACGCAACCGCCGAAAATATACTCATACGTTACTCAGATATACGCGGAGAAACATCGCCATGTCTTCTCTATCTCGTCGTGCGTGCTTCAAGTGCGGAAATGTCGGCCACTACGCTGGTAAGCCATACTCCCGCATTGACTTGTGGCGCGCGCAGTGATGATACAAGATGTGTTGCACAGGTCATCTCTGACTGTGGTACCTGCATCGCGCGGCCACGAGTAGTGCAGCAACATCACAAGAGAACATGCGACTAACAGACATGCGCAGAGGTTTGCTCCTCGTCTGAGAGGCTTTGCTACAACTGTAAGACCCCACTTGAACACCACTTGCGGCTACGGACTAACCTTTGCACAGGCAAACAGCCAGGCCACGAGTCGAACGGATGCCCGCATCCCCGCACTACCGAGAGTACGTCACCACAAGCCTTTGCATCCTTTCGAGAAGACCGGAGGCTATATAACGAGGGGACGAAGAACTGACAAAGGGACAGCCAAGCAGTGCTACCACTGCCAGGGTCTTGGACACGTCCAGGCTGACTGCCCAACTCTGCGCCTGAGCGGAGCCGGCACGAGCGGACGTTGCTACAGCTGTGGTATCGCCGGCCACCTCGCCCGCAACTGCCCCAACCCTGGAATGGGTCGTGGAGCTGGTGCTCCCCGTGGCGGCTACGGAGGAGGCTTCCGTGGCGGTTTCGCTGGCGGCGCTCGCCCGGCCACCTGCTACAAGTGTGGTGGTCCCAACCACTTTGCCCGCGACTGCCAGGCCCAAGCCATGAAGTGCTATGCCTGCGGCAAGCTGGGTGAGTAGACTGTGCGCAGTCCAACACACAACATCTGACGAAATCTAGGCCACATTTCCCGCGACTGTACTGCTCCCAATGGCGGCCCATTGAACACGGCTGGCAAGACCTGCTACCGCTGCGGCGAGACCGGTCACATCTCTCGGGACTGCACGCAGGCTGAGGTCAACGGTGACGCTCCTACTGCCCCTGCCGCCACTGCTCCCGTCCCGGCCGCTGCTCCTACCGCCGCTGTCGCATAGACGACTGCGAGCTCCGCCAGAGGTTCGCCGTGAGTAACATCGTGGCGAGCACTGGCCAGCATGGCATGCCTTGCCGTGTCTTTCCGGAATTTTGTCTTTTCATCATAATCGTTTCCTAGCCAATCTCAGCATCATGTCGGCATATCTCACGCATTCACGAATCATCCACGGATACGAGAAAAAGTTCTTCCTGATTCTTATACTGATACCCCATGAACGTTTATATCCCTTACTTCAACCATTCTACCATTATTTTGACAGACGACGGCTTGGCGATTTGGATGGCAGCCTGTGTACTTGCAAGTGATCTGGATCGGCTGCCCCTTCGGCAGAAGGGTTGTTGATGCCAATGTGCTTGAATAGATCAGGCTCGCCTATGGAGCTGGAAGGCGGCTGTGGTGGTTTGGTGTGGAAAGTTTGCCTACGGGGTTGACGTGACACGGAGGAAGAGTGAAGAGGACTGTATGTGTTTGTTGGGAGCTGAGTCGGCATATCTGTCTGTTTTACTATCATATTTGTATTCACTGTGCTTGCATATGATAGATCTAGATTGTAACATCTGTTTCGAGTATATGCAATTACATGACCATTTACTGTCTAAGTTTAGATCTAAGTTTGCCAATGTGGGCATTGCATTCATGGGCGTTTACATTGTATGGTGCTGGGAGGTATTGCAATATCCGCTGGTGGATGTATCGAACGCGAATCATGTCGGACTGTCTTGGTAAAGGTATAATTAGTGTTCATCGCCTATGTTCCCGTCGACTTATCTGACTTCGCTCAGTTACAGCAGTCTTGGACACTCGGCCCGAGTAGACGTTACCATTGAAGCAGTCGAACTCTGCTCATTATCGACAAGGTACATATGTAGTTTCTTCTTTTGTGATCTCAGGGATGTCGCCTTGATGATGGTGGTTGCGCCTTCCTCCCTTTCGTCTCACCCATGTATAAGTTGAGCTTAGCGCTCTTTCTCATCGTGCCTTCTTCCACGATGTCACCTTTGCAAAGTTTTTCCTCTCCTGTTCTCATATTCATTGCATCGTCACTGTTCTATTCGTCGCTTGCCGCATTCGTACTTTCGCCCGTATCGTTCCATTTCATCTCATCTCGCGTCAATCATCACCAACAGCTACTATGGGTGCTTCCTCAGTGGCCAGCGACGACTCGAACAATGACGTGAGTGAATGCAAAGTGCTTCTTTCTGCAGTAAGAAACATGCGGACTAATCACGCACAGGACGGCTTCATTGTCGACATCGATGCGATCCAAGCGCACGGAATCGGTGCTGTCGACATATCGAAGCTAAAATCAAATGGCTACTATACGATCGCATCGGTACATTCGGCTACTCGTCGTAATCTACTGAAAATCAAGGGTTTCAGTGAGATCAAGGTAGACAAAGTCAAGGACGCCATCGCCAAATGCCAGGTACGTCACAATACCCAGCCAACACTTGAGTGTTAGTCACCGACATGCAGCACAGCCTTCCGGAGGAGGCTTTCAGACTGCCCATGAGCTCGGACATCTTCGCAAGCGTGTAATCAAGATCTCTACTGGCAGCAAGGCTCTCGATGCCGTTCTCGGAGGGTAAGTGCCCGTCCCAATCCATATTCCGGGCATTGACGCTGACGACAACAACAGCGGCTTCCAAACCATGAGTATCAGCGAAGTGTTTGGAGAGTTCCGCTGCGGAAAGACTCAGCTATCGCATACCATGTCCGTTATTGCGCAGTTACCGAAAGACATGGGTGGTGCAGAAGGCAAAGTAGCATACATCGGTGTGTTAAACGTTCCCACTCTCGAACAGCTCTAACGATGCCGTAGATACTGAAGGAACGTTTCGTCCCGAGAGGATTGCCCAGATCGCAGAGCGATTCGGAGTCGACCCTGAGACTGGTGTGTAGCCTTCTCATACTTTGCCCAGTGTCTTTGCTGACAAGCCATAGCCCAAGATAACATCACCTATGCCCGCGCTGTGAACTCAGAGCATCAGATGGAACTTCTCAATAAAGTCGCCGAATTCTTCGTTAGTAATGAATACCGGCTGCTTATCATCGACAGCATCATGGCTCTTTTCCGTGTCGATTACACAGGTCGTGGGGAACTCAATGAGCGCCAGCAGAAGCTCAACCAGTTTCTCTCCAAGCTGACACATGTCGCTGAAGGTGGGTCAAGGATTACTAGTTAGCTTCGATCTCTTCTGACATTGCGTAGAGTTCAACGTTGCCGTACTCTTGACCAACCAGGTTCAGAGCGACCCTGGAGCGAGCGCCCTCTTTGCTGGCGCCGATGGCCGCAAGCCGATCGGTGGCCACATTCTTGCTCACGCTTCTGCTACGAGGATTCTGCTTCGCAAGGGTCGAGGCGAGGAGCGTGTTGCTAAGATTCAAGACTCCCCTGGTATGATACTTTACACTGCTATTCAACATACATCCGCTAATGCACCGCTCCAGACATGCCGGAGAAGGAGGCAACGTACATTATCACCAATGGCGGCATCAACGATCCAGAAAAGGTATGACGGATATGTAGCGATCTCGCTTCGATGCATCTAGGAGGGGGATACAATGTTCGAACAGGCGGTGCTTTATGAATAGAAGTGATGTATGTTTCTAATTTTCGGTTATGGGAACTGCTGCAGCATGGCTCGATGAGGATATGCCGATTGCAGCTCTTTCGCGCTTCGCTACTAGTTACGCAGTGATCGCGCAAAAGGCATATCACAACATAGAACTAACGACAGTGTTGAAAGGTTAGTGCAGAAGTACGAGAAGGTAGATGCAGTGCTGGATAGTTGCATTGCAGTAGTATATAAACAGCATGCCTATAGCTTTATGGTAAGGTTGTACATGTCCAGACCCACTGCAACCCCAGAAATAGCAGCGATATATGCGACGAGTATCGCCATAGACTGCAAAACAGTCATGTGCAAAGTCGGGAATGTCATGTTGACTAGACCTGTCAGTAGGTTCGCCACGAGGAACACGGCGAGACCATTGCGGTTAAAAGCATATAGCACAGTGCTAGTGGCGTCTCTAGTCCTCCGGGATTCCTCGTCTCTGGTGATGGCTTTGTACAAATTTGGAAAGAGGAGACTCTCAATGGCGTAGCAAATGGTGATTTGGTAACTGTTGAACGAGGAGACCCAGAGGAAGTAGGGAAGATTGGCTAAGCGTCGTGATACGGACAGTCGGAGGCCGTAATAGCTGGTTGAGAAGTAGAACAAGACGGTCCAAAAGACGGAAGTCATGATGAGCTTGCCGAAAGTGGATTGCTGAAGCTTTGTTTGTAATGGCGCGTTCTTGGGGATCTGCTGTTGCCTAGGTAATGCGGATGCGCCCAGGGACTGGCCTGCAAGGAAGATGGCGAGGTAGCCAAAGAAGGAGAATATACCTTCCCGGTTCTGAGAGAAAAGATCGGTTCGCGGGGCTACCAGTATAAAGGATCCTAGCGAAGTCCAGTCTAGAGCAATCTCGTATACAGCAGCCAGGGTAAAGGAGAGAATAGCGTAGGAAGGTACCAAGTCAAAGGCCGATCTAAAGAGAGCGGCAAATGGGGGCAGGAAGCCCAGGGTGAAGAAGAAGTTCCAGTGTACACCATATTCCGTGACATGCTCGGCGTAGTCTAGTCCCTTAACGGAGATGAGCCGTATTATGCCTAGGACCAAAAGCGGGATGGCATGTCTGATGGATGTAGTCAGGCGCGTTGATAGCGGCTGACGGTTGGCTCCTTCTTTGAGAGAAGCGCGAACAGACACGACGCCAGCCGTGAAGACGAAAGACCCCACGCCCATATCCATGAGCGATGTGCCCCAATTCTCTACTTTGGCGAATCGCCGAGGAAAAACGCGGAAATCGACTGCCAGGATAGCAACACATGTTATGACCATCATCGCGCCACGGTAATTGGTTATGAATGGCTTAACGGGAAGTGCATCAAGCCTCGTGTCTTTTTCAGACTTGTCGATCTTGGGTGGTCGTGGAGCTTCTTTGACCGCGGCAGGTTTCTCAAAGACGTACAGCGTGATTGCCGGTAGTAGTAGAAGGAGGTTCAGGACCCATGGCGACGAGGAGTACACAGTAGTCACGAACAACGTGGCTCCGCAGTTGAGCAGGAAGTCAACGATGAAGGCAGGCGGTGTGTACGGTGTGAATAGACGCATGCGCGACTGTATGACGGACCAAAGTAGGATGCTCAGCTATGCGTGCAGTTAGTGTAAGGGTCCGTTGCTTGAGTAGTGGGTGTGTGTACGGTACAGGCATTGCGAGCGAGACGCTGTTCACATCTGCCACGGAGCTCCCGGTGTGTCCAGACACCCAGGCCTCCTTCATCTGCTTGTATGTCTTCGCCATGATGGCAGAATGAGTGTTGTGCGAGTTGGTCGTCTACTATGCAACGCAATGGTTTGTGCAGTTGACGCGTCTGGCTGGCCTCTTCTTAATCAGATCATGGCCCAAGCGTCCATGACCTCACACATCGCCATGTCCACACCTCTCTTCTGCTGCTGCGCACCTACACCACACCGTGCAGACAGTATGGCCGCAATCCCGAGATTGGGCACTGGCATGTATATGTGCACCATGAAACAGCATGTGGTCTTCACCAGGGATGTCAGAAAGAGTAGGATTGCACTGCACGTGCCTGGACTTCCTCTTTCACCGTCACTGCTCCTCTATGAGCAGACGCGTCCGTGCGCAGAACTCGAGATTTGGCAACTACAAGAGAACCTACAGGCGCTTTCCTGTCTCTGCGTCGACCACCCCACATACCGACACGTGACGGAACCTCTGCTTGTGACTGACTGACAGCCTGTTGCAGCTGTCAACACATGCGAAGATGAGCACCGCTAACAACTCAAAGATACCCATTGTTCGGCCGGCCTCTGTGGGCGCGAGAGGTACGCTGCCTGAGAAGGCACTGTCGCCGGCAATCCGCGCGACGACGACGCCTACGGGCACTTCTCGGCTCCCGCGTCGCCCTCAAAGCGACAAGCCGCTGCCCAGTCCTCCTGTCGCGCAGGTGGTGGATCCCAACTCGCCTCCCAAGGCTTCGCGAACCTTGGTAGATGCTTTCACGCCGAGCCCGATGCTGAAGCAGTGGCCGGCACTACGTCCAGAGAATGTCCCCCCTCGACTGAGCTCGAAGCGGGGCTCGCTCCCTGCGCGGAGCCAAGTCACTTCTGGCGCTCGAACTCCCTCCAATGGAAGGGAAGGCGATAGAGTGAAGCGACTCTCATGGCATTCGTCGGCTTCAGGCTCAAGCTCGGGAACCGGTCCCATCCTCACCATATCCGCCGATGCCGACGCCGTGATTCTTGGTCAGGACGACTCCATTCCCCAAGTACCTGCCATTCCCACGGTGCTGCCAGAGCGTTCTCCTCCGCCACGTTCCTTGGGTGCTCTCACAAGCCGTATCACCAAGGCGACAACGTCCCGAGCATCGTTGAGCATCACGACAGCGTCACCGGTTTCAAGCCTGATGGAGCTCACGGCAAATGGAAGTCCTGTTGTTAAGATCAGCCCCATTCGATCGATGCAGCCAGCAAGGAAGCCTAGTCTGAATGTTCATTCTCCAAAGTCGCCCTCGTCATTGTCTCCGACCTCCCCAGATGCCACGACTAGCAGCAAGACATCTGTGGTGATTCCGGAGGTCGGACGCAGTATCTCGCCGATCTCAGACAGGTCGACTACGCCTACGCCTACGCCTACGCCGCAGCCCAAACCTATGCCAGAGCTTCGCGACGTCTCTGTGCCATCCGATAATTTTGCCATAGCTCATAAGGTTAGTGAACTCTCTGCCTTCACATGTCAGTACTAACAACCAGCTTAGGAGCCGCCTGACGACACTGCTGAGCTTGCGAGCGTACTAGGATCAGACGACTCTCTCAATGTGTGTAAAGTCAGGAAGACAGCCCCAGCTCTCGAGAACGCGAGTCCCTCGCTGAATTCAATGGGTCTTCTCGGCCACGGCGACTCCACTCCAAACGCCAGCACTGCCGAACTTAGTTCACCGTCTTTGCCTCAACCTAAGTATTCACGCGATACGATCCGCACTCAGAATCCTTCTAAGCCAGGGATCTCAGAGCCAGCCGTGTCGATCAGCGTTGACAATTCGTTGGGCCACGGAACATCTAAAGGCCGTCAGCCGCGTCGCCGCCAGTTCACGCCTGCGGTCTCATCATCTCCTGCAGAAGACATGTCGGAAAATCATGACAAAGAGACCCTAACGAAGAAGGCCAAGGCCAAACGCAGCATTCGTGGCATGTTCAGTCGCGAAAAGACGCGCGCCAAAACACCAGAGACGACTGCCTCAAAACAAGGGTTCATGAGTGCTACACGAAGCTCGCTCGCTAAGGTCATGCGCGATTCCAAGAGCCCCTCCAAGGTTCATCTTCCTAGAAAGACTGAAGTGAAGTCGGAGACTGAGCCTGATCACGTGGTCAACAAGAAGAGCGGTCATCCCGGTATATTTGCTGCATTCAGCAACGGCAAAGCCACTCCGACACCAGAATCAAAGTCGGAGAGGCGAGACCATACAAATGATTTGCTTTACGACATGGTCGACCGCATAGATGCGCAGCCTGAAGATTCACCAGAGCGCCTTCGGCATGTGCAGATCGCAGAGGTATGTGAAACCCTCCGATTGCACTCTATCATGCTGGAAGAGCTACTTCTAACTGTTCAAACTAAACAGTGCATGATTTTGGCCGCTGAACAGTCTCGCCATGCCAATATCAGCGCTTTGGAGGCAAAGAAGAGTGCCCGTGAGGCAGAGCTATATGCAGATCGCGTCAACCTCGAGTTCACGCGCTTGCACAGGCTCCTTGCCGAAACGGAGATTGATGCTCAGTCCATGAGATTCATCACAAACCTCTTCACCAGTGCTGAGCTTGACGGATCGAGGGAAGACACAAGCCGAGGCTTCTTCTCAAGCCTGCGCACAGCCCGTTGAAGGTATGTTGACAATATTGACTACTGTAACAGAAAACAGCTAACAGAAATTAGTATGTCATGAACAACGCTCTGTGTAGTTTGCTATGAACACCTGTCCTTGGCGCCCAGAGCTTGTTCTTGCATAATTGACGCATGAGCTTCATATACGATCTGATCTTGTAGCGCGAATCTGGTTTTTCTGGCTCTAGCTGGTCCGCGATGACCTGCAAGACGCCCTTTCCTTTCATTGACACTTCTTTACTATTCGAAAGACCCCTCGACAGAACGATTGTACGATACAACACGATTGCACGATTATACGGTTCACGATGTCACAAGAGCATACGATCACGGATCGATACGTCTTACTCCCTATTGAGCAGGACCACTACCTAATAACTAGAAGACGGAACGACTGGACATTGAGTCGATTGATCAGACTGCACGTACGTAACAAAACTTAAGGTACGACATTGGGAGATACCCCTAATACATAGGCCAGTCGAATTGATACGGTAAACTTTGTATTGTACATTTTCTGCCTATCGTGTGATGTCATTGCTGCGACTGTGATAATGGCGAGTATAAGCATTGATAGGTCGGGGTAGAGTGTATAAACCCACTCTCAAGTGTCGCCAATGCGAACCCCGTCCATGCAATGGACCTATTCGGCAATAAAAGACTCCCGCTTTCAATGCAAGAACTCCCCACAACCTAGCACAGAAACCACGAGACATGCCCATGTCGATATGTACAGCCACAGCATCTCGCGCATTCCATATAGTGTCCTTGCTTACATTCCACCACCAAACATGCCGCCGCCTCCACCCTGCTTTCCTTGTGCCTCACCCTGCATCTTCTCGCTAACCTTGACATTGACCTCGAAGAACTTGGATACGCAGCGGTCGAGGCAGACGGACTCGCCCTTGTTGAGATCGGCTTCGCGGTACGACGTGTCTATGCATTTGGATGTGCAGGATTTGACGAGACTAATTGAGTGGTGTGTTAGCCTTGTTCTTGTTTTCAAACGTAGGTGTATAACGTCTAGCCTTACCGGCTGTACATGTCCGAAACCATGTCGATTTCAGCTTCCGCCTGCGCAATCTTTTGCTCCGAAGAGATTTGGGGTTTTTGTCCAAAGAACATTGACATGTTGGCTGATGATTCGAACTTTTCCTCTTTCTTCGTGTAGTTGGAAAGTGTGCAACTGGCGATTGCTATGTTTGGCGAGTTATGGTACTGTGGCGTGGAGACTTGTTAGGGTGGAGTGGCCGTGGTGCTGGATCTGGACATGGGTGACGGCGGGCGATGATGTCGCTCGAGCAGGAATTTGGAGCTGGGTGCGCAAAGGGGGACGTGCGCATTGGATGGCTTTGGCTACGCGGTACGCCAAAACGATTGATCACCAGCATCGTCGACTTCTTCCAAACTACAGCATGGGACGGACCCGTTGTCGCAACTGTTGTATGCCTACTTGATTGTCACAGGAAAGATGTTCGCACTGAGGACCGCCATAACACGTTCACCCTCCAGTACGTGCAGCTAAACGCCTTCATCATCTTGTCGTACCTACTTGCACTCTAGCCGGCTAGTTGAGAAGTACCCGTCTAGTCGTCTACAGCAACGGCTCTGGCATTATTGTAGAGACCATGTACTAATGTAAGCACCAGGGATCAAGTTTGTAGTCGCTTTCGCGACATAAGCAACCCGAGGAAGGCAGTGGAGCGCGGCAAGTATTACGCTAGGTGGCTTGAGCATCTAGTGCTTTCAAGTAATCCAAATGAGCGTTTTAAGATGACCGATTATGAGGTTTGAGCGTCGGGTAGCTTGCTTAAGCTGTGGGATGATTTTAGGATAGTGCTTTGAGGTGAAGGACTGAGAGCTGCGTAGTGAGTGCGGAGTGGCCGAGCCATCTTGACAATTTCCGTTCTTTTGAGGTGAGAGCGGCGTATTCGCGTATGAGACCACTAGCGGTAAGGCACCGCCTATGCAAGTAAAGGCGTAAACGGCGTGGGTTCCATCAGCCAGATCTCCGGTCTGCTAATATCGCTTGTCTTCTACACCTCACGCCCCTATTCATCTCATCTATACACCAATATACTACGCTCACTATACTAACGCCATACCCATGGACCCACTGACGAGATGGCCTGCCTTTGCAACTGGGCTTCTGCTAATGGCGTCTCGAGATTCTAAGGGGTCCGGGAAGCAACTTCTATCGGACGCGCTTCTCGACACGATTAGTCACAGCAGGCACTTGACGAACCGCCGCCATACAATTACGTCGACTGATGCTAGAAGTGAGAAACCAACTAGTGTGGTGTCAGAAACAGCAGGAATATGTCCATTTTCCACCAAGAACGGCACGGACAGGGCGAGCCCCAGGACGTACTGATCACCGGTCGACTCAAGGACACATTACTTCGTTAGCTCGCTCCCTTTATAAATTCGGAACCGGACCCATGACCTATTGTATGCCTTTACGACTAATCTACTGAGAAATCTTCGCTTGGTGCTTCCCTTCGCATGTCATTGAAACCTGGAACACCGCGAATAAATGACCTTTTTTGGTAGGGTAAAGAAGCATGTCATTTCTGAGCGACATTATATCAAGGACCAACCCGATAGCTCCAGGAGATAATGAGACACTACAATCTTCTCCCTCCAACTTACGCAAGAGAGAACCATGCAGCAGCCTGAGTTAGAAGTGCTTACTCTTCGCTGCACAAAAGAATGTCCCAAGGTGAATGTGCCGAATGCGTGACATCATCACCTCGCTTAACGTCGACGTGTTTTCGCTCATCGCACCAGATCGTGCATCAGTCACCAAGCCACTAAATTTTTGCAAAACTCTTCCATCTTGTACTGCGCATCTCCGTGCAGATGTTTCGGGAAATATAGGCGTGGGGTTGCTGTTGAGGTAATACCATTCAGGCAGGTGATGTCGATCTCACCCCAATCAGATCAAGACCCAGAATGATGCGATGCCCAGTCTCAACTTCGTGATAAGATGCCGTCACTGGCAGTGAAAGATATATGTCGCGGCTTTCGCGTTTAGAGTCTCCGATCTCTTCAGAAATCAGAGTGTTCATCATGCAGTTCACCACCCTTTTCTACGCTACTGCTTTCGCCGTCACGACTATCGCGAGCCCCATCTACGGGACGAATGACGCTAATACGACTTATGTCGGTCCAGAGAACGGCCATCTCGTGATCATTGGAGGGAATTTGCAAAGCGAGAGCATCTACCAGCGCATCATCTCTCTAGCTGGTGGTCCTGATGCGTCTATCGTTGTAGTCCCCACGGCAGGCGGAGAAGATACATACGACCAGAACTTTACAACTGCAGTAGCCTTCCGTAATTATGGTGCCAACAACGTAATGGTCTTGCATACATACGACCCCGCCGTCGCCGACACCGACGAGTTCATTGCTCCCTTGTTGGCTGCGAAGGGCGTCTTCTTCGGTGGAGGTAGACAGTGGAGACTCGTGGATGCATATGCCGGAACCAAATCCGAGGCAGCTTTCCAGGCGGTTCTGGATTCTGGAGGTGTTATCTCAGGATCAAGTGCTGGCGCAAGTATCATTGGCAGTTTCCTTGCTCGTGGCGATACGGCGAACAACACCATCATGATAGGTGAGTGCTTATTTTCAAGTAGTACCTCAACAAGTATTCAGGCTAATCAAATCGCTTTAGGTGACCACGTCGTCGGCTTTGGATATCTAAAGAACTCAGCCATCGACCAGCACGTCCTAGTACGCAACAGGCACTTCGACATGTTCGAGATCCTCAACGCTTACCCAGAGCTACTCGGGCTGGCGATTGACGAAGACACCGCGCTAGTGGTCAACAAGAACGAGATGGAAGTCATTGGCAGCACATATGCGTTGATTTATGACGGCGGCTTTTGGTCGAGAGAGGGAAGCTGGGAGAGGCCTCTACCATCGCCCAACGCGAGATTTTACTTCTTGCGTGAAGGTGATAGGTACGATCTTGGAGCAAGAGCTGTTATTGAGCCTGAAAGCAGTGGCAGTGGTAACGATGTCTAACTAAGTGCCACCAGTGGCTTGGAATGGAGTGTCTCTCTCTCTCTGTGTCCTTAAATGAGAATTTGTTGTAGCTGATTTAAACCTGTAAACCGATGCAGAGTTCTGGTCAAAAGACTGGATAATGGATGTTTTGAGCTTCTGATTCTTCTCAAGATGTTAGGCGTTAACAGATGCGCGAGACATCCGGATTCGAATGTTTGAAAGATAAAGCCTCTCGAGGAAAGAGTTGCAAGACTAGAGCTTGATGGTTGATGGCATGAGAAGTGCCGATTTCAGGGCACTGGTATATCTGAATTATGCCTCGGCATCTTTCGGCTCCACTGGGAAAGAGCGGAGCACTCAGCGAAACGACCACGACGGCAATAGTGCGACTATTGGCATCGCTGCTTGTTCCCTTTTCCCTTATAACTATCGTAAAACTCAGAAAACTTGATTTACTCCTGCCCGTTGAGAAGTTCTCCTTTTTCCTAGCCAGAGAGTTGCGCGTTCAAACATTACGTCACCATGTCCAGCCCTTTCGATGTCATCGCCATCATCACGCCCAAGCCCGGCAAGGCAGACAGAGTACGCCTAGACACTGCCATCGCCTTCTCGATCAAATAACTGACATTCTCCAGGTGGAAGAACTGCTCACAATCGCAGCGAAAGCCGTAAAAGCCAATGAGCCTGGTACGCTCCGGTACCACCTTCAACGTGAGGTCAAGGGCGACGCGCCGACCTTTGTGATGCTTGAGACGTAAGTCCTTCCACGTGGCATCTATAAAAATTTAAAGCTCATAGTGGCCAGATATGCGAACAAAGCAGCTCTCGAGACACATGCGAAGAGCGAGGACTTGAAGAAATTAGGAAAAGCGTTCAAGACAGAGGATCTGCTTGCAGAGCCGATGAAATTGCTGTTCACTAAGGAGGCAGGTGGTTATTCTAGTAAGCTGTGAAAAGCTGTCATTGAAACGTCAGAATGAGATCTAGAGTTGCGTCAATCATCGTCATGTGCAAATGCATTGAAGATTGGTGTTGTTTGTATTCAACTGCGAGATGCAAGCAACTAATTGAACATCTAGCTACTTCCGCCTCTTGTCACCTTCTCCATAGATTACAAAAGCTGACAAATCAACTTGTAGAAGAAGAGGAGATGAGTGCCGAAGCTCTGCTACTCGCTCGAAAACACCTACGACATCCCATCAACATTCTATGCTAATATTCGTAGCGTTCGCCAAACTTCCAGTCGAGTTTTTGTCCCGGCCATGCGTCGTTCTAGCACTCCCTAGAGTAGTAGCTAGCCAAAGTTCATATGCCACAACGCAGATAGTCCTCGTTACCACATTCGACGCAGGATGGCGTGATCATGAGCTTGCAATGTTCCCTTAGAAGCGTCATCCCGGTGGTAATCGATCAGATGATGTGCTGGAAAGAAATAGGTGATAGAAGACGAGATATTCACATTCTTTGCTATGGCAGGAAGATTTTCGGGTCAGAGCGTCAGCTTGAACTAGATGGTGAAGGTCAGGGCGGACGCGTACCGGTTCTGACAATCAGTGCATTAGATGAATCATTGATATTCTACATAAGATTCATTATGTTAAGCGCAGCATGTTCTCTCACATAATCTTCTGCAGCTTCGCAGGCTCAGTGGCATACTCGCTGCCATAACCTCCGTACCAGTAATCGCCAACATTTTTCACACCCTGAGCAGTACGATTGGCAGGCGGCTGAGGCCACATGTCTAGCATAGCTTGTTCTCCGGTCAAAGTAAAGTTGACACTTGCAAGCGGATGGTTGTCGATCAACAAGGTGTAGTCACCGGGGTACAGGACCTTGTTGCCCATCTCGTCGACCCTGGCCAAAGATGCGAGAGTTAGGTTGAAAGTCGCGGTGTCTGAAGAACCTCCGACGATGCTGTGAAGACGCTTGTAGGAAACGAGCGACTTCTTGGGGTGGGGGGCAGGACCAAATGTTCCGGCGATGTAGCCCAAAGTGACGTAGTCAGAAGTCACGTCACCGTCGTTGGAGACCTTGACATCGACGGAAACGAAGGGACAACGCTCGAGGAATCCTCCAGTACTGTTGCAATTCTGCGTAAGAGCAGAAATGGAGTAGCTGTCTTGCAGCTGAGTGGTGACCTGGGCGGAGAAGTTGGTGTAGTGCAGACCGTGGCCAAACTCGTACACAGCGGAACCGTTGTACCACTTGTACGTGCGTCCAGGGTTGTTGTCACCGGGACGCATGTTCATGTCCATCATCGAGACCTGGGCAATGTAGTTGGAGGGGTACTGGGTCTGCGGCAGACGTCCAGCGGGGGCAGTCTTTCCGGTAATGATGTCGACGATAGCAGAACCTCCATCCTGACCGGGGTATCCGGCCCACAGAATGGCAGAGATGTTGGGGTTGTTGACCAGGGGAGTGTTGTCAATCTGACCTCCTCCAGTGACCACAACAATGACTGGCTTTCCCGTGTCGGCAAGCAGGCTAATGACATCTAGCTGAGCTCCAGTCCATGTGAGGTAAGTGCGGTCTTGGTCTTCCGCCTCAACGTTGTTGTCAATACCACCGACATAAATCAGAACGTCGCTCGTGGAATAGGCGCCGTAAAGGTTGGACCATCGGTTTGTCGTTGGGTCACCTTGGCCACCAGGGTTTCCGCCAGCATAATTTATAGTAATGTTAAGCTGCTCCAAAGCGTATAGGGGAGAGTGGAGATAGGTAGCAACACCAGCGTAATTACCAAGGAGCTGAGAGGTTGCGTTTGCCCAGTCACCGAAAAGTCCGACGGACGTAGATGAATTGAGAGAGAGTGGCAGTGTCCCGTCGTTCTTCAGCAGAACAATACCTTCGGCCGCAGCTCTGCGTGCAAGTGCCTGTGAAGCGTTCGTAGCAACCGAGTCAAAACCGAGCTGGCGGTATGGCTGGTTATCGGGAGAGTCGAAGTAGCCCAGGCGGACAAGCGAGGAGTACTGGCGGATGAGTGCCTGATCAAGGACTGATTCTTCGAGCATACCTTGCTGGAAGGCGGCGGGGAGATGCTCCTGCATGTAAGTGCCGCAAGTGAGATCGGTACCGGCCTTCAGGGAATCGGAGGCAGCCCCCGCACGAGTGGAAGACCATTGGTGTGGCAGGTAAACGTTCTGAACGGCGTCACAGTCAGACGTAACCCACTGCTCTTCGTTGGTCCAGCCCCAATGCTCACGAAGAATGGTCTGCAGTAGATAAGGGTCGGCGCATGTTGGTACACCGTTTACCGCATCTTAGAGTCGTTAGCTACGAAGACTCATTCAGCGAACGGCTAACGTGAGACTTACTGTAGCTGCACATGAAAGCACCCACGTTCGCTTGAACGCAAGCCTGGAAGGGGACAAGGTAGTACTCGACAAGGTCTTGCTGGGAGATCTGCACATCATTCTGGTAGCGGAGGTTTCCATTCCAGTCCTCAACATCGTAACCAGCGTAGTGCTTGCAGGTTGCGACAACACGCTTGTACGGGTCAGATGTGTCACCCTGAAGTCCGTGAATCAAAGCCTGAACATAGGAAGACAGATGGTATGAGTCCTCGCCAGGTGTCTCTTGTCCGCGTCCCCAGCGGGGATCACGAAAAGGGTTGATGTTGGGTGTCCAGAAGTCAAGGCCAGTCCTGTTCGCGTTGTTGAAAGCACGCGCTTCGGTGGAAATGACCTTTGCAACTTCGGTGATGAGATCATCATCGAAAGCCGCACCCATCAAGATGGGCTGAGGGAACGAAGTTGAATAACTAAATTCCCCCTCATCGCTGAAGTTGGTGTAAGGACCAGCAATGCCGTGAAGACCCTCGTTCCACCATTGGTAAGGTGGTATGCCAAGACGAGCAACACCTGGTGAGCCACTGCTTGTAGCATTGATCTTCTCTTCGAGGGTGTAAAGAGCTACAAGAGACCTCGCACGAGCTAGCGGTGCTGGGTGAAGTTAGTACATCGAGGACGATGGGTATTGGAAAGGTGATCATACTCGCTGAAGTATCGCAGATGGTCTCATTGCTCAACCGCCCACTGGTGCAGTCGGGAAACACGAATTGAGCATAGGCTCCTGTCGCAGCGAGAAGCAGCGCTTGCAGTGAACGCGTCGAGGTGATCATGATGCCGGTTGTCTGATTCGGATGGCCCGGATGCTGCTCTCCCCCATCTCTTCATCCCATCTCTTATAGCAAACTAAATAGCCGTAGTCGCTAACCCTGCGTCAGCACGCGGTTGGTAAACGTAGAAGCCCACGACGTCTACACGTCATGGCCGTGTCGACCACGCGGTCGAGTACCGGTCGCAAGTCCACTTATTTGCGACTACCGAGCCACTCTTGTGTCCGAAGCCACTCCCGATGCTTGGCTGAGAAGCACACGGCAGCCAAGAGAATACCCGAGCCGCATGCGGAGCCCCATGGTACTTGCAAAAACTGTGAGGGGTTCGCGCTTAGTGGAGCCTCCTGTCCTCCGATTGGTTGCACATTCAGGCTGAATGTAAACCCACGACTGTCAGCGTCGCATCCGAGGAGCGGTAAGTGCAAGGCACAGAAAGAAGACTGGTAAGTCTTCGGTCAAATACTGAAACTACCTGACAAGCTCGCACAAGCATCCGCCGAGCATCCGCAAGGGATTTGCCGATGCGGGCGGAGTAGAGGTTAGTAGCACGGTCGTATTTGCGTATGCCTCAACAGCTAGCTTCTCCATGTTTCGTCATAGTCGCTCGTTGGTTTGGGAACCCGCAATACGGTTCTGCCTGTAAAGCAACATCAGCAATGTCCCTTTCCTCTGCCAGCACCAGCACCTCGATCTTGGTCCGCTATCGGTTTCTTCCAAGTGAATTAAAACATACACAGGTTGCAAGCCGAGAGTTTCGGGGCGTTTGGTCACTAGTGCTCTAATGTCCTCGCGAGAGCCGCATGTACTGTATAATCGTGTCTTTGGAAGAGTACTAGGATCACAGAGATTTGGGTAGGATTTCTTAAAGCTAAATACTCATATGGTAGAGTACAATACTTGACTCCGGCCTCCGCGAGGAAAGGAGAGCAGGGCTTGCAAAACATCTTGTCTCTTCGTTCAGATCTGGTAGTACCTGCCGACACTATGATGGCCAGCTAGACGTCTTGACAGTCATTGGCATGCCATCACGTGGTTTGGCCTCGAACACAAACTCCTGGTAGGCGCGGTCACCGAACTGTAAGTCCAGATCGAACCACTCTGCCCGACGCGTCTTATTTGGTTTTAAGTCTGCGCAAGTAAAGTCGAAGTCTCTCACAATCAACAGGTATACGATCAAGAGTACATCCATAGCCAGCGGCTGACCCAGGCAGGCACGTGGTCCTCTCTCGAACGGACGCCACGCGTGACGTGGGAAATCCTCCCGTGCAAACCGATCTGGGTCAAACTTGCGCGCGTCTAAAGTTAGATATCAGCAACCGAGTACGCATCAGACGGAAATGTCTAAGCATGCTACTTACCTGGGAATATCACGGGATCCATGTGCATGGCGAGTTGAATTGGGCAGATCATAAAATCTTTGGCTGGCCACTCACGACCCTGGTACGTCAGAGTGTCGATGCCCTT
>JAESFQ010000305.1_pt1 | contig 17813 bp, 21 predicted proteins | sample 9269431 | NCBI WGS metagenome assembly JAESFQ01 (sample SAMN14502588, study PRJNA617103) | algae metagenome | isolation source: Plectolyngbya sp. WJT66-NPBG17 and co-occurring heterotrophs from well... | place: USA: Mojave Desert, Joshua Tree National Park, California | collected 2006-08-06
CAGTGCAGCGGCGCGACAGCGAGTGTTGGTGCTTTCGGTCCGATGGAGTAGTCACCCAACACGGATGACCACCACTGACGACTTCGCTCGGCTGCTTTTAAACCATGGAGAAGAATCGACGGTTGGATGCTGTAAGCAAAGTTGACTTGGTTCCCCATGTCGGAAGCCGCTCGTATCATCCATGGCACTCGCGTACTACTCCGTGAATCTGGCAATTAATATTGACTCGGACGTACGTTGGTAATTTGAATGGGCGCCGATCGTACTCCTGAGTTCGGTGCACCGTATCGTTGACTCAAGTATGTTGGTCCATTATTTCGTGACAGTGTCTTATTCATACAAGATGTAGTGTTAGCTTTAACATTCCCATCGATTTTGTTTTATTTGCGGCATTGTCATAGAAGCCCTTCTTCTATAGCGTTAGTTCTACTTACAAGTTTCCGCGAGATGACGCTCTGTCTACCCTCGAAAGCATCTTTTGTGGCATTGTTATCTGTTCCCTTATGCTTCACCGCTCCATGTTCGATTTACCGCACTTTCGTCGCGCCCTTCATTGTTTCTCTAAAAGGCGTGAAATAGATACAAGAATCGTCTTTCGAAAAGTTGTCCTTCGTCCAGAGACAGGTTTTCACTGGCTTCGTGGAGAGACAGCAACTGCAGATACACTCTTCTGACACTGTACTTGGGCCTCGCACACGTATTTTCGCATTTGTGAGAGATGGAGGCGACGTAATTTTGAGAATCCTCATCTTCAATATGACGTGGTCATTCACTCCCAATTTCCAGCGTACAACGCGTACGCTTTTCTATTCACTACGTAGCAAACCACTCACCCGTGACATCACATGCACAGAACGGCACCGCCAAGTCTCTTGTATATTGTGGCGCCTGCTTCTCGTGTGGTCGTTCTCTTCATCGCATGATTTTTCCTCCTTATACGCACTCACGACAGTTCAGCGTTTCCCAACTCGCCTTCCCGACAAAAGCTTCTGACACGCGCAAACGAGAAAACAAACGCCCCTTAGTGTCGGTACCACGCCTAGGAGCTGACATCATGTTGTTCTTCCCTAGATCTTCGTCTGCTTCTGCGCGGACCTCACAGTGCCAGAATACAGTTCTAATACCACCATCGCTAGCACTAGCTACCGCATCATGGCTTCTCCGGGCGCTTTGCAACTCTTTGAACACATCCTGTCTTCCGAACACCGAGCAATGTAGATCATGGGAGATAGTTTCCACTTCGCAACTGCCATCACTCTCCCCAAATTCCAGCCGTACACCTACCCCCGATCCTTCACCACCGCCAAAAGAACCCTCATGGATCATTGCCCAGCCAACCTCCCCGGTAACTACACCGGATTCTTCTTCCGCTCCCCATCTCAGCACTTCTTGCCTGTCTTTCGTAGAGATAGCGCACTCCGACATCATCATCCCCGATTCTGAATCTACACCACCGTTCAAATTTGATACGGAAGCTTTCCCACCACACTCTCATCTCTTCCCTTCCTCGCCAAACGGTACTTGGCGTGAAGAGTCGCTCCACGCGTTGACACACCCTACAGCTATTGACTACACGGCGCTGTGTGCGAAACTCTGCGTGCTAGCTGAGGAGGCATCGGACGAGCTTTCGGCAAGAGTGAATCGGGCTTTTGAGGGCAGTGACGTACCGGGTATGCATGATAGGGTTTTAAGTATCTTGTCTTCGGTTTCGATGCCAGATATAAGGGATTTTGAGCGCGCTGTGGGTGCTGGGTGTGACTGGGGAGTTGGAGCGTTAGAGTGGAGAGGACGGACAAGGAGTAGAGGGCGGCGGTGGTGAATGGACCGTATAAGGAAATTAACAGTTGATTGTGGTTGCGAGCAACCTTCGTAGTGCCTCAAACGTTGATAATACACATCATGAAATCATACATCAATCGGCAATGATGCAAAGTTTAGTGAAAATGAACATGATGTTACGTTGAGTATCTTCAAGGTTTGTGGAGCTTACAAACAAAAAGAGAATGCTACTCTAATTGGGCCCTCCTCGCCGCCTCAACAAACACAGCCTCGTTTAAACACCGGTTTCTTCCGTGCCGTGGCCATTTCGAATGTTGCCTACTCTTTCCGGTGAATACTTCCAGCTCGTTGACGCATGGCAGAATGTGGATGTGATTGAGCCTCCTCGTCTCGGAGACCACCAGCACCACCCTCCATAGGGCCACCAGCCTTCATGCCACTCGGTGTTCCACCAAAGCTCACCAGTACCGAAGGGTTGTCTGCCGTCAAGGCGTCCAACACATCCAGCTCTTGTGCTGTGAACCACTTCGGCATCAGGAATGTGCGTAGCGGAATGAGCGCGATGATGAGTACGGGGAATCCGATGGCGGCAATGGTTTGTGAAATGGCGACTGTTGCTGCGACACCGAGTACTTGGAGGCCGATGAAAAGGCGAATCTTGTTGCGAGAGACGCGGTTGAGTGGGTTGTCGCGTTGGATGAAGCGCTTTTCGGACATGAGGTAGAGCGACTTGCTTACAATGCCGTTTGATTCTATGGAGCCCCACTACGGAAAAGTTAGCATGTTGAGGGAAGCGTAATTGAAAGTAATATACGTACACCAACAACGAAAAAGACTCCAGCAAAGACTGCCGCAGGCATGGTGTGCAGTACGATAAGCAGGGGACCAGTCATGGTACCCCAGATAGCCATGCCCATCAAGAAATGACTAACGCGCTGTTCCACAACGGCGGTAGCTTTTACAAATGGCTTACGGATCTCACCGCCGTCTTTTGTTTCGGTAACCTCCAGTTCAGTTTCGTAAATGGTCAAGGAGTCAGTATGTACGGGTGCTTGCGGCACTAAGCCGTTGGGGAGTGGAAGGCCAATAACGCCACCGACAAAGCATGTGCAACCGAGAAGGAAGAAGTCCCAGTGGAAGCCAGCTGGCTTTTTGAGAGGGTATTGACGGGCTTGTGCTGTGAGAGATGACACGTTCTGTTGCGATGGGTTAGCTTGCGCCAATGCTGGAGAATATGATTGACTTACATGGTCGTAGTAGAACAATAGCATCATCAAGAAGCCAAATGGCACAGCCACAAACACCCATCCGACGTCGAGATTCCAGAAGTCAATTACCCAATTTCTGTCCTGCGTCGGTACGAAGGCCTTGCCAATGGGCACTCGGTACAGTCCAGTTCCTTCCAGACGTCCAGGGATGTGCGAGAATCCCACCCAGAACAGGGTAGGGAAGACGAAGGAGTAGTCGGCGAGAATGCTACGAACACCTGGTGTGAACAGCGTACTTCCACCAAGTTTCTCGAGGCCGTAGACGGATGCAAAGTAACATATGGCGATGACGATGGAGAGATAGCCACCATCAAAATCGGATTCCTGGAAGAGATATACTAGCTCTTCAACACCCTTGACTGTGAATAAGTCAGTAACGTATGTGCACTTTAGCAGTAGTAAGATACATACCACAGTAGATGATACCGACATACATGCCGAATGTCTCACTCGAGAAGTCGGTGACATAGGCCATGTAGTCGCTGAAATTTCCAAAAGCTACGATCCAATGAAAGATAGCCGCCCAGATTCCGACCCATGCAGTAAATGCTGGATAGATGGAGGGGTCGTATTGGGTAATAATGTCGTAGATGGTGTAGTTGAAGAGGGCGATTAGACCAGTGACACCCACAATGGTGAGGGGCTGGCAGGCGAACAAACTGAAAACCATGGCTGCTAATGCAGATGAGAAGAGAGCTTCGTTGATGCCAAAGAACTCGCCTGTTCGACGGTACATGTCAAGCGTGAAGGCGATAGCAGGTAGTACACTATATTGATAAGTACATCATATGAGTATTTGGTATAGTATGCTTACTTGACGAAGTACATGCGGACTGTGCTTGCAAAAGCCCGATATGTGAGGGCATCGGTAATGTCACTCCAGTAGTAAGGTAACCTGCGCTTGACATCGTGGTACATGCCGCGCCCAGGTCGTAGGATGCGCCATCTCCGCCATCCCCTCGCGCCTTGGAACGTGTATGATTCGTGTGTTGCGGTCCTCTCTAATCTCTCCTTGTTACTCGAATCTGTCGTATCTGGCGAGTCCATGGGGACGGATGTGCAGGTTGAATTAATGGATGTTAAACGTGTAATAGATACGAAACCACAGCAAACAAGGTTAAAGAGAAATGACTGATACACGAGATGTGTAAGTAGCTTCAGTCGGACCCTGAGCATCCATTCTATATACACGGAAGCAAGTCCAGTTACAGCAGCCGAAGTACTACGGTAGGCAATGTCATAGCCGAGCTTGGCGTTGGTGGGGATTGAGTTTTTGCTGTCGGTGAGAACGAACTGCTTGGGGGTCAGTGTGCTTCATGATAACGTTGGATATAAAGAAAGTAGACAAAAGCGCACGATCGTCTTGAACTGCTACCTTGAACTACTGCCTCTGCTCCTCCCGGTACGGCTCTTCCGTTGTTGTTTGCGATAAGCACGTACATCGTTGAGGCCATGTTTGGTTGTTTAGTGACGTCCGCCGAAATGGAGGGCGTGGAGTATACAGCTAGCGTGGCCGTTAGCTCCCGTCCCATGCTGAGGTCGCCGTCAGCCCTGCGGCTTTTTTCTGTCTGCCCAGGCATCATCGAGCAGTAACTTCGATAATCTGGAGCAGCATGCACATCGCAACCCAATATTGCAACCACAACCATTGTTTGCATGGCAACGTGCAGCTGCGACATCGCTTCGGATTGGTCCAGGCGTCTGTACTACTCCGAAATGACGCACACGCCTCGCCGAGCGGATGACTGAAGCCAAGCGCCGGACCATGCGCGGTCAAGAGCGTTCCAATCTCATCCAACCCTGGCGTCTTCTACAGCTGCTTGAGCAGAATTTCCATCGATATCGTCACGGTTCCGCGCGGTCCCACCGGAGCAAATCGAAGGAGTGAGCAGTATTGCGACTGCGACATCTTATCCGGATAGACTTCGGACAGTTTGACCAGTCCATGAAAGGTTCCACATCTTGACAGACATACCTTTCTCTCCTGCCTCACTGCAGTCCCATTACCCCGCGTCTGCAGTGAGTTTTGTTTCACGTCCTGAGGTTCTTGTATGGTGCGGAGAGACTTCCACTGTAAAGCTTCTAGTGGGCCTTGTGGTGGGTGTTGAACATATCACCCACCTACCTACCCGCGCATTACTCAAGCTTCTTAGCGTCCGGTGTCAACTCCACAGGCTTAATAATTCTAGCAAAGTGCCATCCAGATACTTCTTTGAGATGAACGGCCTTCAGGATGTCGACGGGCTTTCAGAGTGCATCGGGAAGGCCATCCAGGACCATCTTGCTAAATTCAACATCAACGTCGCATGGCCGCAGCTCGACAGTCTTGATCATCCCATTCTTCGCGTCGAGGCTTATCTTGAAGAAGCCGATGCCAACCATGCAACAAGAGCGCAGTCCGAAAGGATCGCCTCGGTAAGACAATGTTCCCACAACACACAGACTACCCGTGTGCAGTAGCATGCGCTTACATGTCCACAGAGAACCGTCGATCTGGCGGGCATGAGGACGTCAACCCCCACGGAAAGTCCAACGGCGTTGGATCACCACAACCACGATGAGGCTTCGTCAAAGGATGAATCTTGTTCCCGCGAAGACTCATACACATCGGTGCAACAATCCCGCGAGGCCCGCAGGAAAGGTACTGGCGGTCTGAGGGTGTCGCAGACCCTGTCGTCGTTTCAAGAAGATCTGACCGAGCACCAACGGCAGATGCAGGTCGATAGCCGAAGCTTCCCAAAGCGGAAGAAGGTACGTCTGGGGTTTCATTGGGAACTAGCAGGCTGCTATGTGATACGCAGCTATACTCGGCGCCAAACTCCACCTTTCTTGTGTTGACTAATCATCTCTAGGTAGCATCGGAAAAGTTCGTCTTCCAGCCGTCTACTCTGGACAAGCTTATCATTGGCATTTGGGAGCAAGTGCATAGCACACTCAACCTTGACCCAAAAGCTATATTCGAACAGTTCCAAGTAACACCCAATGGATCCTCCATGGGCATGGACCGGCAAGAGCGAATGGAAGGGCTGCCTCCCGCCACGGCAGTGCTCAATACCACCTCGAATACAATATCCGATTCCTTCAGTCAGATGAACGTCTTTTGCCGTAAGGTCACACAAGCGAGCCGCGTGTGCCGGTCCGTCGAGATGGTCGTACAAGCACGCTGGGTCGAGCTGTTCGAGGAGCAGGTTCAATATCGGAGCCAATCGAGACCAGAACTGTCAACAACAAAGCATAGGAAAGCCGTTTTCATGGAAGCATGTCAAGATTTCGACTGGTCTGAGTAAGCATAGAGAACTGCCGTTACATGAGGATATTGAATCGCATTCGCTGACTGCTGTACCACTGCAGAAAGGAATTGCGCAACAAAATAGCCATCTGGCGCGGCTACAAAGAAGTGAAAGACGCAGCAGGCTGGGCCGCACTTGTCTTCGCTGGCATGGGCATCTACCGGTTCTGCAAGTACAGGGTTGGCTTCGATAAAGATGCCATGCGCCGGCTGCGAAACCTTAGAAAACGTCTCGAAGTCGCAGCCGATACTCTACATCCCCACTGGCGTCAGCTTTTACCGATCGTGGGCGAATCCCAAACTCTTCAATACCCTGGACATCCGCACGACTGGGTCATTTTTGAGGACGGATCAGATCCTGTGCCATTGCGCCAAACATACCAGCCACAAGACCCTTACTTTGCTTTCGAACACATCGATGAGTCGATCATCGATGAATCAGTCTGGGGTTGTGAAGACCCACGCTGGATGCCACAATCGAGTGCTGTGGCAAGACCAGGCGGAGCGTATATTTGCGCGTTGTGTAACGAGCCACAATCCGACGAAGCGCAAGAGAATTCCTGTTACTGTTTCCCAACCCTCTTTGGATGCGTTAAGCGGAAACCACCACCTGTTCAAATCATGCGGACGCCCGATGGCAGAAACAATGGCCTGGTTGCATTGATATCGTTTGATCGTGGAGCAGCAGTCGGTGAGCTCGTCGGTCTTATAACGAACGGTGTTAGACATCTCGATGTTCTGGACAGCTCGACGCCCTCGGCTAACTACCAGATCTGGCAAGGAAGAGCTGGGAACTTTACACGCTTCATCAACCACAGCTGTAAGCCGAACTCGCAATGTTCTACATTTACTTGGTTAGATACGCAACGGGTGGTTCTGGTCAGCAAGGGAATAGATGCAGGAAAGGAGATCACATTGGACTATGGCGACAAGTACTGGGCTGGGCTAGACAAGAGTTGCCTATGTGGAGAGAGCTGTTGCAGGTATAGGAGAGACGGAAGGACGCGATAATTCTGTAACAAACAATGAAATGGTTCGCTTCGAACATTGTCTTTCCTCCTGTGACTGTGTTGGCTGGTTGCTGGAACTCCGGCTGTACGAAGCGGTGTGTATTATCTGAGTAGTACCCAACGTGTACCCTGAAGGTGTTCGCTGCATCTTACGTGGCTATAAATACAGCCCCCAGACAGTAAATACTTTTGAGGTACATGATACGTACAACTCAGACAACTGAACTTCATCACGCAATGGTGGCGATGCTTTGAGCAAGACGTGGGTTGCCATATCGATAAGACTAGCGCAACAAACCCCTGCACAAAATTTCGGAGCCACTTGGACCTGAACCAACAGCGTACATGCGCAACATCAACAACAATCATGGCGACCTCCGATTATAGCGAATCCGGAGCTTCAGACCAAGAGATTCTAGAGGCGCAGTCAGGAGCCAGGAAGAGAAGGAGATTATCGCCAACCGAGGTCGAAAACTCTGCTTCTGAAGCTGACGCTGAGAAGCCACGGCTAGTAGCAGCACCGACGATTTCGCGCATCAAAGCCAAACAACAAGACAAACCGACCAATGCGGCAAATTCTTCTCGGCCTACTCAAGCACCGGCGGTGATTCAGAAGCTGGATTTCGCATCCCTTAACGTAGCGCCATGGCTCGTCACGTCCCTGGCCAGCATGGAGATCAAGCGGCCAACTGGCATTCAAGCGTCCTGTATCCCTGAGATCCTCAAGGGGAAGGACTGTATTGGTGGTTCGAGAACGGGTACGGGTAAAACTGTAGCGTTTTCTGTACCGATACTGCAGAAGTGGGCGGAGGATCCGAGTGGTATCTTTGCAGTCATTGTCACGTGAGTACTTCCCATGCTCTGATAAAGTAGTGCGGAGGGCTTCAGAGGCTTCTTTGTGAGACACGAGTCTACAAAAGTCATTGAAGATCTTCAGGCTTCGATATCATTCCACTGTCTCTGCTAGAGTATAGTAGCTAACCGTGCCAGACCCACTCGCGAACTCGCAATCCAGATCTATGAGCAAGTCAAAGCAATCTCAGCGCCGCAATCTATGAAACCAATTCTCATCACCGGAGGCTCAGACCAGCGCTCCCAAGCCATCGCTCTCGCCTCACGTCCCCACGTCGTCATTGCAACACCAGGCCGTCTCGCAGAGCACATCCGTACCTCGGGCGAAGATACCATCTGCGGCCTCCGCCGTGTACGCTTCGTCGTCTTCGACGAAGCCGACCGTCTCCTTGCCCCAGGAAAAGGCTCCATGCTGCCCGATATCGAAACCTGCCTATCCGCCCTCCCCCCCAAAGAGACGCGGCAAACTCTCTTATTCACCGCAACCGTAACCCAGGAGGTCCTGGCCCTGAAATCCCAACCGCGTGCTCCGGGGCGTCTCCCTATTTTCGTGTCTGAAGTCGATACAGAAGATCTAGCAATCCCGCCAAAGCTGCAGCAAAAGTACCTTCAAACGCCCGTTACGCACAAGGAATGCTATCTACACGTTTTACTAAACACACCGGAAAACAGCAAAAAGAGCGTCATTATATTCTGTAATCGAACCAAGACGGCTACGCTGCTGGAGTACATGCTCCGCCTCCTCGACCACCGCGTCACAGCACTCCACTCCGGTCTCAAGCAAAACGACCGTGTAGGCAACCTCGCTAGGTTCCGCGCGCAGGCTGCGAGGATACTAGTCGCTACTGATGTCGCAGCCCGCGGCTTGGATATCCCAGAGGTGGCGCTCGTCATCAACTTCGACGTGCCTCGTGATCCGGACGATTATATCCACCGTGTTGGTCGTACGGCGCGTGCGGGTCGTGTTGGTACGAGTATCACGTTGATCGGACAGAGGGACGTGGAGCTTATTCTAGCGATTGAAGCGCGTGTGGGTAAGAAGATGGAGGAGTTTGAGGAGGAGGGTGTCAGTGTTGAAGGAAGGGTTGTGAGGGATGCGCTTAAGCCTGTCACGGAGAAGAAGCGTGAGGCTTTGTTGAGTATTGAGGAGGGCAGAGATGTGCTGGGTAAGCGTAAGGTGGGTATGCAGAGGAAGCGGGCGGAGTAGGTGCGAGCGTCTTGTTTGATGAGATATTGCACGGCAGATAGGTAAAGGGAATCAGCGGATCTTTACATTTTGGTACTCATGAAAATGGATCGATAGATGATGCCAAATTGTATGCTCACTACGCTAGAACGCTATACAGAAGGTACTCAAAGAGGAAAGTAGTTAATCAAAGCAAGAACCGCCACTCACGGCGATCCTCTCCTCGGCCTGAACCTCGTGTTGAAATCCTTTTGCGTGACGAACCACGCATTATGAGTCTTCCACTCTGCATCTGGGTGCTCAAGTTCGATCTGCAACCAATGTTAGTATTGTCCAAAATTCTAGAAGCAGCAGTATTGGGTAACTTACCTCAAATCTCCTCAGAAAACTCGGCACCAGCTTGTAGATCTCGAGAAGACTAATGTTCTTCCCAATACACGTCCTGGCTCCAGCACCAAACTGCAACATAGTCCCCTTCATCTCTTTTAGTTTATCCGGGCTAGCTTCAATCCAGCGTTCCGGCCGGAAGGTATCAACATCTACACCGAAAACCTCTGGTCGACGCTGGACAATCCAGGCATTGCAGCCGACGATCGTACCACCGGGAATGAATTCACCGCAGATTTGCATGCCCTGCTTGGGGACCACGCGCTCGAGGATAAGGCCGGGAGCTGGGTGGAGACGGAAAGATTCCTGGACAACGGCGTCGAGATAGCTGAGTTTCTGGGCTTCGGGCCAAGAAACGGTCTTGTCGGAGCGAGACTCGATGCGCCCATCTGCTACAGCGGTATCGAGTTCTTGCATGAGCTTCGCGTAGACGCGTGGGTGCTTGACGAGGAAGTAGAACACAGCCGAAAGTGAGATGGCGGTTGTTTCTGAGCCAGCAAAGACCATGGATGTGCATGTTGACAAGATGCGGTTATCGTCCATGAAATCGTGATCGTGGCTTGCTTGCGCGAACTTGGAGAGGAGATCGATACCACGAGGGTTTGCCTTTTCGTCGTCGGAGAGGCCGAAACGCTTGATCTTCTCGACTTGACCAGCGCGCTCGCTGGAGCGGTTGAGAGCGAAGAGGGTCACAGGGTGGACACGCTTGTCCAGGCCGATACGCTGAGCGAAAAGACTGATGGGGTTCTTCCACAGGAGACGGTCGAGGATGGGAATTTGGCCAACCTTAAGACGCATTAGCATGACTCCAGCCGTGGTAGGTGGGAACTTACCGGCGCAACATAGTCGAAAAATTTGCCCAAAAACCCAATGATGTTGTCCACGTCCTTGTTGCCTTCGACAAAACCCAGTCGTTTACTCCATGTCAACTCGCCAATGACATCAAAGGCGAAGAATTGCAGCCATTGACTGAAGTTGCAGCTCTTGCCAGTCTTCGCGTACATGTCCTCCGTCTTGTCTAGCCAATATGTTAATGTCGAGCTGACGAGAGGCTCGTAGTTGACGAGCGAACTCATGGCGAATGCGTTGTTGACGCATCGGCGGTACTTCGCGTGGAAGTCTTCGTCGGTGGTGGAGAAGAGGGAGAGCAGCGGTGCTCCTTTGGACACGGCGCCTTGGACAGGGTAGAAGTCAGACTAGAGAAGTTAGGAATCGTTCGACAGTTCTATCCCCATATACATACCTTGTAAACACCCTTATTCAGTCCGTAGATAGCCTTGATAGCCTTTGGATCTGCGAAAGATAGAACATTCGGTCCCAACCTGACGATGTCTCCATGCTTGCGGTGTAACGCGAGATTGGTCCAGTGATGATTCCGCTTTGACACGTCCCACAACCGCCACCAGTTGGTGTATCCGGCAGCCCAATGACCAGGGTATTTGTTCAGACCCTTCCAGTATTTGTTGTTGAGTAGATATGCAATAGTGGTCGTAGCCAAGACAAGCGGCCAGTACTGCACAAGCAGCGGAAGGATCTCGTTAGCCAGCATGATGCGTAACCCAGTCTAATCGGTAGCGCTGTATTCGATCCAGGTAATAGTAGGTTCAGAGCAAGGTAAGCAGCACAAATGCATATGTGACGCCTGCCCGGGGCAAAAGCTCATATAAATGGGAGCCAGCAATCGGGCCTGTGCCGTCCGTCCACTTCCCGCGTCGTCACGCACTCGGGTCGGAGTCGGAATCGCCATCGTGATGCGTTTGGGTGCTTGCGCAAGATTGTGCGTGTCGGCAGTTGGTCGCTGAGGCGTGAGATGATGGAGGTGGGTCGGTGGCTGGATAGGATCGGCTTGTGAGGATGGCGCGGGGACAGTAGCTCCGGGGCGCATTCGCGGGGTACCCAGGTAAACCTCGTCAACACATAGAACCGCCATCATCGAGGCTACTTATTGGCCTCAAAACTCGGTTATCGCGATGCATACAATGTATCTCGCCAGTTGCTATTGGTTACTTGGCTCCAGTACGAGATTATACGACACTGGCAACGATCGCATACTCACTCCCTCACAGTACCTCAAGATACGGCATAGCATTGCCAATGTGTCCTGTGCTATTCTTGAACTGCCGATTATTGTCACTTCAACAGCTAAACCTTGTGTGAGAGGATTGCGACGTTCTGTGGACCTTTGGAGCGTCGGCAGTTGTACTTGAATGTCACAAATGCAACTGCCGATATCTTTGAAGGGGGAACAAGCGCCGAAGCGTCCGAAGCGTGTCACGTGTGCTCGGCAACATCTGGTCCCTCGGTTGTCGTGAAGCTCTGGCAACAGTCAGGCGAGATTTCTGGAATACTCTACTTGTGTTTGGCAGGACATGACCAACGCTTCTCGCGACTAGGAGGATTTGCGAAACATCCGAATGGGCTTTTTTTTTGCCAGAGTGGGCGAGCCAAAGCATATCTCAAAGTAAGCATAACATCTGGGTACCATGAGCAAAGATCGACCTCGTACTCCGGTGTGTACCTGGGTGTGATATTAGCGGCGTCTTGACTTCAACGGCTCGCACAGTACCCTTCCTCAGACCTTGTTACTTTCTATCCTACAAAACGAGCTTAAGCTACCTATCTAGCGCTATTCGCGAAACGAGGTCGAGGCGTAGTAACAAGAACATGCACAAAGACTTCCGAATAAAGGCTTAACATAGAACTACTATCTACAGCTTAACCGGTGTTGAACCAGACCGAAGCCATCCTGTGCACCAGCGATACCACTATCCTAGACAAACAAGAACCATAGACCCGCTTTGTAAAATGTATGACCACGTAGCCAGTGCAATGGTAGTCGTAGTTCATGCGAGAAGCCTACGTGTTCTTAGAAACCCAAATCGTGACTCGTCATCCATCTGACTTGGAGTTTCCAGCATATTTTGGGAATAAGTACTCCTACTGTAACTACGACTACGTCTATTTTCGCCCAGACTGACCTTAGTATATAATCATGCAGGCTATTCTTTTTTAATATACATGAGAAATAAGTAATGTATAGTCGACCTAGGCTAGCTTAACAGCTTTCTTCACAACAATACAACCTCTTTCATCTCTTCTCTACTTTTAGAGTATATCCAATCACTAATACCATATACCGGTCCTTTTTACTTTTCACACCCTGCACCAAGAATATCTGCATACCTATCATCACAAACACCATACTCCCCTCGCCGCTTCACAAACTCTAACACGTGACAACTACATCACGATATATCCACAGTGAAGCTCATATACAATAGCCTAGAAACAACAGCTACATGAGACTAAAGTACATTACCATCAATGCTTATTACTTTCCAAAACACACTCCAATCTAGCTATGTCAAAGAACATAACCAAGGTCATCCCACTAGTCGTAGTACTCTTTTTCACTTCACGTTACGTGTAAAGCTTGAACAACTTGTCCGTGGAATGCTAGTCACCTCGTATCATGACTATTGTCAATAGCTGCTAACTAGTCAACTCGACCCGTACGGCCCGCATACGCCTAGGCCCGACACATGCTGATGAGTAGTATATCGGCGGTGCCATGATGGATAGACGCGATTCTCACTACATCTATGTGCTAGGTCTGACCAGGCAAGAGAGGGATGGGTTTCTTAGCATTCCTACTTCGCTGTTTAGAAGTCAGAAAGGTAATTGGATGGAGTACTGTATGTGTGTGCATTTATTCTAAGATGCTTCCTCGCAATAGTAAGGCGGAGACGGTAGTAGTATGCTGAACGGCGACTGCGTCAGGGCCTTGCGGAACGATAAGGTTGTTGTTTCGGATGGTGAATGTTATAGGCTAGACGATGTTGAATACGCCAGTGGAACAGTCGTGCCGTTGAAAACAGGTTAGTTTTTCTCTACTCTTATTTTACCTAATCGACAGCGTTGTCCTAAGTTGGTTCGTCTACCTGTACCACGAGCTTTCACGATCACTGTCGAAAGGCAAACTGTTTGAATTATCCAGCAAAGAGTGTACTTTGACTAGGCTTCTGCATGTCGGTTTACTAGATGAATGTCGCACCTACGTATACATACATACATACACACATACCCGTGCCGGGGTGTAGAGAACTTTGATTTTTATGGTAAGCATGTTCGCGAGGCAGTGCCATGGTATTTACAATGATGTTTCTGATGGTACCGTTGAACACACGGCCGTTTGTTTATCACCAAGTATTGTCGTCAAAGGCAGCCGCGTTCCAGAATCGGCTGCAACTCAGCTACAAGATTATTGCGGCAACTTCAGGCGATGTGCCATATTGGGCTTGAGATAAGCTATCATACAGCCGATGATGTCCTTGGCCTTTGACTCCTATGGACATGTCAGCCCTGCTTCCTCGGCGACACGGTCCATGGTTATCTGCTCAAGACATGCACAATTTCTCATCAACGTAGACAATATACATACTTCTCCGCGGTGATGCACACCGATCACGGGTAATGGTAACCGACTGGGAGAAATATGAGGCTTCGGTGGGTACGTCAGCGGCTGCGCAAGAGGGTCTAGATGCCAAAGTGTAAATGCGAAGCTGCTATCCTGGCATACAAGTCTAGCCGAAACGACGAGCAGTATGGCGAAGCGCCGGCAAAGCTCAACAGTTATGCTGTCCATGCGCTCTGCTCGAAAAGGTAATTTAGTGTCCAGGGACATGGCTTGACGAGCGGGGACTACCGATGAACTGTGAGTGCAACCCCCTTTGGCCTCAAGGTTCCTGTCGATTAGTCGATGAGATTGTGGACGACGGGCCAGGCATCCCACTAGGAGTTCAATCCGATACCCCGATCGAGCTGTTCTCAACGCTGCAGTGTTGGGGGTTCGCGGGCGAGAAGATGGTGTGGTGGATGGAGCTACGGTAGCCCAAGCTCCCGCTCAGGGATGATGGGGGCGGCTACCATATCTCACCCGCTCACATCTCATCGGGAGAGGGGCTGAACGAGATACAGCCCCTGATTGAAAAGGAATCTCCCTAGATTGACTACGCTGTCCAGAGCCTTGGTCCCACTGTCTCTCAAACTTGGAGGTGACTTGAGATTGAAGACGATGACTTGGATGCACTGATCGGACCAGGAGTATCTCCCGGATCTAGCGCTTATTCCCACAAAAACGCTTGGATAGCTACGGAGAGCTAGGCACGAGCCAAACATGTTTTGAAGACAGGGAATCGCAGTGTTCAATTTCGGTGCTCGAGCCGGGCATCAGCCACGCGTTTTCGGAAATAGTTGGATGAGCAGGGACCACCTGGTGTAACCAGAGTATACAAGCCTAACAGCTTGTCTGAGAAAACTGTTCAATCAACAGTCGGTATGGCTTGTGATGGGCGTGCATCGTTGCCTTGGCCTGTGGGAGGTGAAAAGACCGGATTTTCACGGTTGGCTAAGTTCGGAAAGAGCATGCATAGTAGGAAAGAAACCGGAGTAGAAAATCTCTGCAGCGCTTGAGGTCAAGACAACTGCCGCACTCGCATGTGCCCTCGCAAGTACGCTCGAAGCCTGCTTGCGGTGGGTGAGTCATCAAGGTCCACGTCGACGCAGGGTGCAGGCGGCCGTCCCTTCGCCGGCATACTCTGAAACACGACGGATGAATTACGTGCATAACCAGTCATCCATACACACGCCCCATGACGACGCTCTATCACGAGCAAGACGTGGTGAATGCTGGAGACTGGATGTTGGGCGAGGATGTGCCTGGGAAAGGGTTGATTTGTGAGGGGGAGAAGCCACCCGCTTGATATCGGCTTAGTGGGGCACCTGACCCAGTTTGCACCCTGTCGAGCTGAGAAGGCAGGAAAAGGTAACGGGCATCCTTACAAGGAAACATCATGCTCTGTATGCACGATCCTTTTCGAATCATGAAATCAACACCAGCACAGGCAGAAGCATCATGAAAATGTGGGGCGCATCTGTGTCTTGCCCCGCGCATTCGTTTGCTGTGAGGCGCAGTGAGAAATCCCAGCTGCAGGTCTCGGGGTCGCCTTTGCATCTTCTGAAACATGGCATTGTGGGATGCTATCGATAAGTCCACTCGGATGGGACGACGACTAGACGACTGGACGACTGGACGGCGCTGGGGATGCCGGGCATTGCGTAATGCTCTCGCTTTGCTTCACTTGCAGCTGTTCTTCTCCAATCGCGCAGTCGGAGGCCTGGCGAGCCATCAGTGTTGAAACGGAAGCACACTCTCCGATGAGATGTTCCTTTTGCGAGGAAGCGACCGTTTCCCCTTGACGGGAGGCAGTATCGGCCGGAGCGAGCTATTACCAGGTCATTGTGGGTATCGCGAGGGCCGACTTTGTTGGTACTGTAGAAGAAGTGACATCGGCAGCGCCGGAATGATCTGCCTCGTGGCATCGTCACCGCCTGCACAGCCGCAACACGATGCACGTGCGCCATTCTCGGCTACGAGCGAGAGTGGCGCAAATGCTCCGACTACGCCGCCACTTGAGCATGCTTCATCGCATGGGCAGCATTGTCGTCATGAGAGCACATTTGCGCAAGCAAGACTTGTCGGGTATCGCATTATGCTTCAGCAGGCGCCGAAGCTACTTGATGATGGGACTCTGGCATGATAACCTTCTGGGCCGTCTGCGGCTCACATGACCGCCGGTTTTTCGGTAGAGGGCCCTGCTCACATCCCTGCTATGTCCGCTGATTGGGCTGACTGTTTCGAGCCCATTTTTAGCCTCAAGCAACGTCAACCTGTAGATGGCCCAAGACCACCATGCCTACACCCACCTTGAAAGTCCTGCTCTGAGAAAGCCCCTTGACAAGCGTACTGAGCTCGTCCTCCCTTTAACCGCACACGTCCCGAAAGGGTAGCAAACCCGCTGCTGTGTTCTCTGCATCTGGACGCCCAAGGAAGGCTTCTGGAATCCGTGCCATATCGCAACACCAGATGCTCGACGCCCAACAATAAGCGCAGTTGCAGGCTTCAGAATGCGAATGTTGCGACGCTCGCGTATGGCGTGTATTCATCTGCTGTCTCGGTGGCTGCTGAGGCCTCCCCGTTAGGTTTCTGCGGCCTTGCATGCATGGTCGCCCGTGAGCGCCGTCTTCAGCTGCCCTGGTGCAGAGCACTATTCGGCCATAGTCGTCGAGCACATTTGCTATTTCCACTCGAGAGGCTGATCAGACGCCTCTTTCGTTGTCATCTCCGTGCTTGCATACCCAAGTGGTCGTTCGCACAACTATGCCAGCCATGAGAGCATCGCAATCTTCGCGCACCTAAGCATCCGCCTATCCACGCCTGCGCAACGCCGTCGCCGCGTCCGTCGGTCAGCTTAGATCCGACTAGACCTGCAGCTGCAGACTCTCGCCATATGCACGTTTAAGCAGGCTAGATGCGCAGTGCAGCTAAATGGGGGCAGTGTGCATGAAATCCTAGCCGAGCAGAGTGGCCACGCCGACCCATGATCGTCGCTTGTAAGCTCTTAAGACATCCCACCCACCACCACTAGCCTTTCTTCACCCTCCTCCACCTCCCACCTCGCCTTCCCTCATCCTCATTCGCCCGCCTCCTCCCTGTCTCTCCTCCTCAACCCAAGGCGCCTCTCGAAAAATTATACCCGCCAGAGACATTTTCTCACAACCTCTCTTTTGTTCTTTTCTTTGGATTTTTGATAAACCGTCCCATCTAATATCGCAACGCCTCGCACATACCATCCACACAAAATGCCCATCTCGTTACTACCCGCCTCGGCTGCGGCCTTTGCGCCCCGATCAAACGTCAACGTCGTACTAGCCTCCAAGGTCGAACCATGGTTAACACAAACGCTCAAGAGAGTGAACCGGGTTAAGCGTCCGTTGAACAGCGTCCAGCAACACACAAGGTGTCTCACAGAAACCCTTTCGGGACCCAACGCTATGTGGTCGCTGTGCTCCATCATGGTACCAAAGGCCCCGGATTCGGAATTGCGCAAGGACTCCAACCCGCTGGTAGAAGCGCTCTTCAACTACCAGCTTATCCACATCGAGGCCTACGTCGTACACGTCGACATGGTTTCACAACATGA
>JAESFQ010000306.1_pt1 | contig 17811 bp, 8 predicted proteins | sample 9269431 | NCBI WGS metagenome assembly JAESFQ01 (sample SAMN14502588, study PRJNA617103) | algae metagenome | isolation source: Plectolyngbya sp. WJT66-NPBG17 and co-occurring heterotrophs from well... | place: USA: Mojave Desert, Joshua Tree National Park, California | collected 2006-08-06
CAAAGGAGAAGCATGTGCGGTCTTACGACTTCCAGAAGAACATTGAGTCTCCGTCGATGTTGTCTCTCAAGAAGCTAGGAAGCGCTTGGGTTCCTCCACGAACACTGTCCTACAACCCTGCCGAACGCTCGATCTTGGTTACATCACCAGCCGATAGCGGAACATACGAGTTGATCAGTCTCCCGCGCGACGCATCAGGAGCGGTAGAACCAACAGACACTAAGCGCGGGTCCGGTAACTCTGCTGTATTCGTAGCTAGGAATCGATTCGCCGTCTTCAACCAGTCTAACCAACAGATCGACATCAAGGACCTAAGCAACTCAACTACCAAGACCATTAAGCCTCCGCATGGAACCACGGATATCTACTTTGGCGGCACTGGCAACTTGCTCTTGATCACACCGACCTCGGTTGTTCTCTACGACATTCAGGCCAAGAAGAACCTTGCCGAGCTCTCTGTCAACGGTGTCAAGTATGTCGTATGGTCATCAGATGGACTGCACGTTGCATTGTTGAGCAAGCACAACGTCACCATCGCGACAAAGAACCTGGAGCAAGTCAGCACTCTGCATGAGACTATCCGGATCAAGAGTGCAATCTTCGACGACACTGGCGTCCTTCTCTACTCTACGCTAAATCACATCAAGTACAGTTTGATGAACGGCGACAATGGTATTGTACGCACGTTGGAGCAAACAGTATACCTGGTGAGGGTGAAGGGTCGTAACGTGTACTGTCTAGACCGCGCTGCTAAGCCCAAGATACTTCAAATTGACCCCACGGAATACCGATTCAAACTCGCCCTGGTCAAACGCAACTACGACGAGATGCTCAACATCATCAAGACTTCGAGTTTGGTCGGGCAAAGTATAATCTCCTACCTCCAGAAGAAGGGCTATCCTGAGATCGCTCTTCAATTCGTGCAAGATCCTCAGACACGGTTCGAGCTTGCTATTGAATGCGGCAACCTAGAGGTCGCAGTTGAGATGGCCAAGCAGCTTGACCGACCGAAGCTCTGGCAACGACTGAGCGCCGAAGCTTTAGCACATGGTAATCACCAAACCGTGGAGATGACCTACCAGAAGCTGCGAAACTTCGACAAACTCTCCTTCTTGTATCTTACAACTGGAGACCAGGACAAGTTGAAGCGCATGGCTAAGATTGCAGAGCACCGTGGTGACATGACAGCGCGGTTCCAGAATGCACTCTACTTGGGAGATATCCAAAATCGGATAGAGATGTTCCAGGAGCTTGACCTATACCCCCTTGCGTACGCCACCGCCAAAGCCCAGGGTCTTGACGAACAAGCACAGTCAATACTGGAAGCTGCTGGGGTTTCGGAGGAGCAGATTAAGCTTCCTTCGATAGGTGCTCCCTCGGCGCCTGCCAAGCCTATCGTGCCCACTCACAAAGCAAACTGGCCAACACGTGCCGCTTCTTCGACTGTCTTTGAGAAGGCGCTTCAAGGTGAGGTTGAGGGCATTGGATCCGAAGAGCCAACAGCAAACGGCTTTGGCGACGAAGATCTTCTGGGCGATGCTGAGCCTACCAGTGCTGCGGCTGACCTTGGAAATGACGAAGAAGATGATGTCGGTGGGTGGGACATGGGTGATGATGGCGATGTAGAGGCAGAGGACGACTTCGTTGAAGTTGAGGGTGCTGAAGCCGGCGCTGGAAGCAGCGAAGCCGACTTCTGGGCACGCAACTCACCTTTGGCAGCGGACCACATCGCCGCCGGTTCGTTCGATACCGCTATGCAGCTACTCAACCGGCAAGTTGGTGCTGTCAACTTCGCCCCTCTCGAAGAGCGCTTCCAGGAGATCTACCAAGCGACACGCACATACCTGCCAGCTACACCGAACATGCCCTCGTTGGTTAACTATGTAAGGAGAACAGTGGACGAGACAGATTCGCGCAAGATCCTGCCTATCATCCCACGCGATTTGGAGTCGATATTGTCGACCGACCTGACCGCAGGCAAGCAAGCTCTGATCAAGAACGAGTTGGAAGATGGTGTTGCGGCTTTCAGGAAGCTGTTGCAGCTTATCATGGTCAACGTCGTCTCATCACAAGCTGAGCTATCAGATGTAAGTTCGCATATTGTCGATGCATTTAACGTATATTAACATCGCTCCAGGCAAAGAAGGCAATCAACACGGCCACGCAATACATACTTGCCATGTCGATAGAGTTGGAGCGCCGCAAACTCCTCAACGGCGCCACCGACATCTCAGCCCTATCCGATGCCGACAAGAAACGCGCTCTCGAGCTCTCGGCCTACTTCACCATTCCCGAGCTCGAGGGTCCCCACAAGTCCATCCCGCTGGCGGCAGCCATGAAATTCGCCCACAAGAATAAGCAGCTCAACACGGCGTTGAACTTTGCCAACGCATTGCTCGACCGCACCGGCAACGCAAAGATGAAGGAGTCGGCTAAGCGCGTCAAGGCGGTTGCGGAAAGGAACCCCAGCGATGTTATTGAGATTGACTTTGATCAATTCGCCGACTTTGACATTTGCGCTGCTAGCTTTACCCCCATCTACAGTGGCATGCCGTCGGTCACCAGCCCGTATAGCGGCGCCAAGTACCACGCAAGGTACAAGGGCACTGTGTGCAGGATCGACGGCATCACTCAGATCGGTGCGCCGGCTAGTGGTCTGAGGTTGGTGGGTTAGAAGATGGAAGTGAGTGTGATCTTGGGGCTTGGGGGTAGGTAGCATTGCAGGATCGTCTGAAGGTGTATGCTTAGCGTGTTATATGCTCCTTTTACGAATTCTAATGTTGCTAGTTGGACGGGACTACTACTGAAAATGGGAGGGTGACTGGTAACGCGAATTGATGGAAAACATGCAGCTTTGAACATTTTTCGACAAAAATATTCCAATGCGATAACGAAGTGTAACTGCTCAACTTCTAAATGTTGCCCTTGCACAAGGTTCATCACATACAAAACATGTTCACCGATAAGGGGAGTTGATTTAATGTCCAAATGCCAAGTTTCGGTATTACTTGTAATGGTACACTAACATCCTAAGATGTACAGGAGAAACGCATTAAAACATAAGAGGTATCGAGCGTTGTGATCACATAAGTAAAAGAAAACCCCCCATATCAAGCCATCATCTGTACGCTTCTCGTTGTCCATACCATTTCGTGACTCGGAGAAAGATTCCAAATGTTCCCAACGCCATTCAAGTCATCTCATTTCGCACTGTCGCAACCCTCATCGTTTGTAGCCAATGATGTTCAACGCACCGTCTCTACCGGGCGATCCAATTAACCCTTCATGGGTGGCGGGCCAGGCGGCGGCGCGTACCCACCACCGTAGGTAGGCTGGGGGCTCTGGAGCTCAACGCCGTTCTGCTGGCCGTAGTAATTCTGGTTCGCGCCTCTACCATTATAGTATCCGGCGTTGCTGTGGTTGTCTGTAGCAGCGGAGTAAGTTGGGGCGGGTGGGTGGTTGCCGTAGTAGGGTGCGGCGGACTGGGTGCTGTTGGTGTACTGGCCTGGGCGCGCGGCCCAGCCTGTGCCGTAGAAGGGTTGGCGACCGGCCTTGCGACGGCGGCGGGCGGTTAGGCAGCTGTGTGGCGTTAGATGGTGTTGGGTGTATTGGAGGACAAGTGAGGGGAGATATGGAGGATGGATGAGGGAGTAGGTGTGGTAGGTGGACTTACGAGCATAGTACGAAGAGGAGCAAGAAACCCAAGACAACGACTACGAGGACAACCCAGCGTACCCAATTGTCCCACGCTGAATTTCTGCAGCGGTAGTAAACGCCGTTGTTATAGCATGTCCTAGCCATGGCGTGTTAGAATCGGTGTATGTCTGGGTGCAAGTATCGACTAATTGATGGCGATGCGCAAGCGTGGAGAGAAAAGCGCAAAGTGTGAAGTTGAGGAAGGTAGAGTGTAGGGAGTAAAACAAGAAAGCGGCGTATTGTAGTAAGGACCTAGGGTAGAGCAGGCGATTGACAGTATAAGATGCCGACTGATGCGGCGTCAAGGCTCGGCGCAGTGACATTGTGACGTCGTATGTCGCAAACACCACCTGCACCCTGGACACCAAGCGGGTCCGTTGATCCACCAAGCTTGCTTTCCCCAGAGAAAAATACAGTGCTAACTGCGCCGCTTGGGATGCGCAACTAGACTGCTCGCACCGCCACTCGCAACAGTCGATGGAGAAAGGGTAATCGCGACGATGACGATGATGATAAGCGGCTAACGTACCTGTAGCCATCATAATCCTGTCTGCTTTGTAGAAACATTGTCGCGCGTGCAACGAGCAAATATCGATCTGGAGAGTATAGGATCCGTCACGAGATGGAAGAGGAATAAAGTGAGATCCAACAAAGTGACGAGGAGGTGAGAAGCAAAAGAACAGCAGGATTGCCAAAGAGCTCTTATGACGATATCCACTCGAGAGGGGAATGATGTGTCTCCCGGCGTTCCTGCTCAGCCACGAAGCCAAAGCTGGGCACTAGGCCTTGGCCGGCTTCTACGCTTCTTAGCGGGTAAAGCGGAGACTCGAGGGCAACGTTGGTGATGATTACTTCGTCCACTCCGATCTTATTGGATGGAGGGAAGGGCTTTTGCTAACTGCTGATTACTGGCGGGGAGGCGCAGTTGCAATAGAAGATGGTGCACTCGGTTTCTAGCTTATTCTCGAAGACTGGAAAGGGTTCATGCTGCGCGGCCTCGTCTGAACTGCCCTGATCAGGATGACCGGCGATAATGCGGTCGGTGAACGGTGGTTCTTGGGGTTCATTGGGGTTGCTGCGGCCTGTTGCTTTCGTAATATTGTATCAAGTCTAGGCTAGCGGTAATGTACCTCGGCCTCTAGGCTGCAAGACATTGACATTGAGGCATGTCAGCAGTGCGCATGAGTCTTTGCGTTGCGTGTTCCCTCAGCTGCCCATATCGTGAGATGGTCGTACCACACGTGGTGGACGGTACTTTTCGGATGCCATCGACAGCGTTTCTTGCAGGACCGAGGCTGGTCTGGTTAGAATAGTCATCAGTCGTAAGTGCGATGACGATGCACCGCCGTTGCGTGAATCGTTCAAACGCAGTAGAACATCAGCGACTACAACCAGTCTTGCAAGGCGTTTCGAGCTGTAATTATTCGTATCGCGATACTCGAATAACTGTCATTCCATACAAACACCCCATGTACAAGTACGTAGTATCGTGTACCACCCACAGCAAACCCACCCCAGACTTTCACCGCGCCACATCCACCACCTACGCCACAACCCTCAACTCATCTCTCTCGCCAGCCCTCACAAATTCCTATCCACTTCCCCGTCACCCCCTCCAGCTCATCGGCTGTTCATCTAGCATCCCGTTCCTCTAAGAGAGAGGAGACAGGGGTTCGCATTGCTCTCGAAGCCTTCTGACCAATCACATAGCTCCTGCTCAAGATTGCCTGGGAGGCGCTAATGCAGGATGAGTTGTTCAATTGTTCATGGCATGGATTTTGCTTGGGTCCCACCCCGTTTTCTGCCAGCGGGTGTGAGTTGTGCGGAATAATAGTTGTTTGTCTCTTCCTCCGTGCATTGATGCTTTCTTCTTTCCCTTCTCTGTCGCGGAGACTTGTTAGTTATTCTTGTGAGAATCTGCGCAAACTTGCTGCTTCTGCGGCGCTACCACGTACGGGAGTCATTGAGCCATGTGCAACACGGGATTTTGAACGCCGGGCCTGCTTGAGAAAGGGATCGCGACTCTGCGCACGCAATTGCACTCGAGTCCTCGAACAAACACCTACTCAGACGACATGTCACCAAAGAGCCTCATGCCGCGCACCTTCACACGAGGCATACGAAAGTCACGAGCACAGAGGACAACATCTGTCGGCACACGGCAGAGACGAGGACACCACTACGTCGGTACAACTCAGGTCACTCCTTATGGAGCCGAATAAGAGACGAAGCATGCTCAACCATATGTCATTCATACTTGGACCAAAATCTTCTCGTCTTTTCTTAGCCGCTACATCTTCGCTGGCATATGAAACAAAGAGGATGATACATGATGAGGAAGGAGATGTCGCCGTCATAATGATATGAAAAGAAGTAAACGTGTCGAGCTGGGGAACTGGAATGGCCATCGCTAGCCTGCAGAGCGATCTGCTCGTCTTTTCTTCCGTCAATTCGTAAGAATCATTAAAGATGTCGTGTAAAGCTGACGACCGTAATTCGTAAGAACGTAGGCACGTCAACGTCGTGAAGTTGCGAAAACACCAAGCCCAGTCGAACGCGTCGCGAACGGCACCTGATCGACGCGGTCACGTTACGTCGATGGAATACAAACAACACAATACCTCACTTGTTGGCTCGGGCGATCAACCATTGAAGGACGGCATCAAGGTTGGTCTCCTCCTTAGCGCTGATGCCGTAGCAGCTCACCTCGCGGTGTGACACTGACTTTAGGTCGAGCGCTTCGATCAGCTCATCCACGGAGAGCTTGTTGGGCAAGTCGGACTTGTTACCCAAGACGAGAAGAGGAATGCCTTGTAGCGCAGGCTTCTCCAACAGAAGCTTCAGCTCTTCGCCAGCGACGGGCAGAGCCTCCTTGTCAGCGGAGTCGACGATGAACCTATGACGATGAGCGACAGCCTGCCATCACATGCACAAGAGACGTACACGATGGCGTTTACACCGCGGCAGTACCGCTCCCACATGGAACGGAACCTAGGTTGGCCTCCGAGATCCCAACTGTTGCCGCTGGTCAGCAGATGCGCCTTCGGGCTAGCAGATTGCCATGCACCCCGCAAGGCTGGGCTTGGCACTGCAAGAGCCGGATATGCGTGACTAGGGAGAAGATGGAAAGCACTCACCATTTCAAGGTTACATGACCTTTCTGGACGCGCTTCATATTGAAGCCCACCGTCGGAATGGAGCTAGGACCAGTCAGCGCATGGCCCAGCTACGATGGCGCTCATGGTTGCGCAATGCGGTAGCATCGGGACACGGATGAAACAACGTCGCCGCCGGCTTGCGCAACTCGGGACGCATGTAGACCTACTCGACAGTGAATTCTCCCCCCTAGACGACGGTGGGTCAGCTCGCATCCAGCAGAATTGATGATGTCGATACAGGAGGGTCTGTCCGCATCAGGAAGGGACTCACCGCCAGAACTCTCAACAGCGAAGTCTTGCCAGCGTTTTGCAAGCCGATCATGGTAATGTCCATCTCAGTCGCCCTGGATGGTGTCAAAGGTTAGCGGCCACGTCATGTTGTCGTCGCCCGTGACTTTGCTGTTTCGTCGACGGGAGCTGAATAGTTGGGCGAGTATCAAATAGCGCACCAGGCATCAAGGCGTGGGCAGTTGAACAGATAGAAAGGGACAGGTGGGCATACCAGAACAGGCGGAGCAGCCAGTCATAGATGCGACGGAAGAGGTTCGCCATGGCTGCTGCCGAAGTAGGTTCTGACTTGGTGGTGTTGTCGTCGTCTGGTCGGGAGGACTGGTGATGTACGGGCGATGGAGGGAAGTCTGGGAACCTTGATCCTTGCTGCGGGGCATGTAATAGGCGTGATCGCCGTAGTCGTAGCAGCAACAACAGGCAAATGGACGACTTCTCCAATGTTAAAAGCGGGTGCAATGAGCGCAGGCAATGCCGTGAGGAAGTAGAGAGCAGAGCTGTGCCGCCCTAACGAAAGCCGGGAGTGGTTCACGCTGCAGCAGAGTGATGGAGCCGCCGCGGCGTGTGACTTTCGCCAACGCGCTAAGCAGGGGTCGCCTATCGGACTAGTCTAGTAAAAAAGTTCGAGATTGGCGTCGCATCTTCACAATCGCGCTGCAGCTTTGCCAACGCGACAACCCATATATCCTGGGACAATACTGCGCATACCGCTGCGAGCTGCGCTTTTCGTTCCGCCCTCACAGTGACAGCCACATACGGATACAATGGCGCCCGCCGCAAGGGCCGACAGCCCCCAGGAATGGTCGACCAAGGTGAGACTGCGCATACGTCTAACAATCTTTCCTGGGCCTAACAGAGAATTAGTTTGATACCCTCAGGCGGCATGACTTATTCCGAAACCCTCCAAAGGATAAGACGGCATATCCTATGCTTGCTGCTGCCGTAGACCCCCACATCGATTCGTTCAATGCCATCTTCACTCCCGGCGGCCAACTTGCCCAGGGCATACGCGAGATCGGCACCAAGATCTTTCTCGACGGCGATCCATACGCAGCACCCGAAGACGCAGGCCAGAGGAATCGTCTCTCCTTGCGCATACAAGATGTCTTCCTCGACAAGCCAGTCTTGCCGCCCACCAACAAGGTCGCACTTAAGAACCGCAACATCTATCCCGCAGAGGCCCGGGAACGACATGCTTCATATCGTGGCAAGATGCGCGCCCGACTTGAGTGGAGGGTCAACAACGGAGATTGGCAAGAGGAAGTTGTTGATCTTGGTGGTGTACCCGTCATGTTAAGATCAAATCGCTGTCAGCTCGAGGGCATGTCGCCAGCGGCATTGGTCAAGGCGAAAGAGGAGTCCGACGAGCTGGGTGGATACTTTATCGTCAACGGCATCGAGAAGATTATCCGTCTCCTTCAGGTCAACCGTCGCAACTACCCAATGGCTATCAAGCGTGGCGCCTTTACAAACCGTGGTCCCGGTTACACCCAGTTCGGTATCCAACTCAGATCAATGCGACCCGATCAGACCTCACAAACGAACGCCCTCCACTACCTCAGCGACGGCAACGTAAACTTCCGATTTTCGTGGCGCAAGGCCGAATACCTGGTTCCCATTGTCATGGTGATGAAGGCTCTGGTCGAAACGAACGACCGCGAGATTTTCGAGGGTTTAGTTGGCGCGGCTGGTTCAGAAGGTCTTGAAGAGAAGCAATTTGTCACCGATCGGGTTGAGCTGCTACTCCGAACGTACAAGGTCTACGGGCTACATACTAAGGCGAAGACTCGGGCGTATCTTGGTGGAAAGTTCAAGATCGTGCTTGGCCTACCCGCTGACGTCGCCGATGAAGAGGCCGGTACTGAATTTCTCCGCAAGATCGTACTACCCCATCTAGGCTGCGTTAATGTCACGCCGAGCCAGGATGCCGACAAGTTCAGAATGCTCCTCTTCATGACCAGAAAACTATATGCCTTGGTCGAAGGCGACTGCGCTGTCGACAACCCCGATGCCGTTCAATTCCAGGAGATTCTACTAGGCGGACAACTCTACGGCATGATTTTGAAAGAGAAGCTAGAGGAGTGGCTTAACAGCTTCCAACTCGTACTGAGAGAATGGGGAAGGAAGACGGAGTACAAGCCTTTCACATCTCAAGAATTCCAAAAGGACTGGAACTCGAAGATCCTGCGACGAACGAATTCGAACCTCGGTCAAGCTATGGAGTACTTCCTCAGTACAGGCAACCTCATTAGTCCAACAGGACTGGATTTGCAGCAAACTTCTGGATACGTCGTGGTTGCTGAAAAGTTGAACTTTCCTCGATTCATTTCACATTTTAGGATGGTGCATCGAGGTGCCTTCTTCGCCCAGCTAAAGACAACAACTGTTCGAAAACTTCTTCCTGAGGCATGGGGGTTTATGTGTCCTGTACATACCCCCGACGGATCGCCCTGCGGACTTCTCAACCACTTTGCGCACAAATGCAAGATAGCGACTTCCAACGTCGATGTTTCAGCGATTCCTAACCTTGTTGCGCAACTGGGCGTATCGAGCAAATCATCTGCCTCCCTCGAAGCGAGTGTTGTCGTACAACTGGACGGTCGGGTCTTAGGCTTTTGCTCGCCCAAGCAAGCCAAGGTCATCGCCGACACGCTCCGTTACTGGAAGGTCGAAGGCTCTCATAATGTGCCATTAGAGATGGAGATTGGCTTCATTCCTGGGTCCAACGGTGGTCAGTACCCAGGTGTCTATCTATTCTCGCAAAGCTCGAGAATGTACCGACCTGTCAAGTACCTGCCTCTCAACAAGCTGGACTATGTAGGACCATTTGAGCAACCCTACATGTCCATCGCATGCACGGATGCGGAAATCGTATCTGGTGATTCGACGCATGTCGAGTTTGACCCGACGAACATTTTTAGCATCATTGCGAACCAAACACCTTTCTCGGACTTCAACCAATCGCCGCGTAACATGTACCAGGTGAGTTCTGACCGTACTAAATGCATGTCGAACATATGCTGACCTTGTACGTGTACCTCTGTAGTGTCAGATGGGAAAACAATCGATGGGTACGCCAGGAACTGCTACGAGATATCGAACTGATAACAAGACCTACCGCCTGCAGACTGGCCAAACCCCAATCGCCCGGGCTCCATTGCACAACGAGTACGGTATGGACAACTTCCCGAACGGAATGAACGCCGTTGTGGCTGTCATCTCTTACACGGGATACGACATGGACGATGCTATGATCTTGAACAAGTCATCACATGAGCGCGGATTCGGCCACGGCACAGTCTACAAGACGAAAATTTGTGACCTCGAGGAAGGCAGCCGAAGGAACCGATCAGGCAGGTCAGTGACCAAGTTGTTCGGGTTTGCTCCTGAGGGCTTGGTCAAGGCCGCATCAAAAGAAACACTTGACGAAGATGGTCTCCCTCGCATTGGAACCATGCTGCGATCTGGTGATGTCATTGCCGCATGGCACACGGTTTCGTACGATCCAGCTACTGGCGAGTACGTCAACCGCGATGGCCAGACACAGTATTTCAAATACAAGGACGATGAACTCGCTTTTGTCGAAGAAGTCCGCATCATCGGTGCTGAGGATGGTACGCAGCCCTGCCAAAAGCTCAGTATTAAACTTCGTATTCCTCGTTCTCCTGTTGTCGGCGACAAATTCTCCTCTAGACACGGACAAAAGGGTGTCGTTAGTCAAAAGTTCCCCACACCAGACATGCCCTTCTCCGAGAGTGGCATACAGCCCGACGTTATTATCAATCCTCACGCTTTCCCCTCACGAATGACAATCGGTATGTTTGTCGAGTCGCTCGCTGGAAAGTCTGGAGCGCTTCATGGGATGGCTCAGGACTCAACGCCCTTCCGCTTCGACGAGCAGAATACAGCTGTCGACTACTTTGGTCACCAGCTATCGAAAGCAGGTTACAACTACTATGGCAACGAGCCCATGTACTCTGGTATAACTGGACAGGAATTGCACGCAGATATCTATATCGGTGTGGTTTACTACCAGCGTCTACGACACAGTAAGATGTCCCCTCTGATGACTTTTGATACCTTACTAACAGACCTGCAGTGGTGAATGATAAGTTCCAAGCCAGAACTACCGGTCCCGTAGTTTCCACGACAGGGCAGCCCATCAAAGGAAGAAGCAAAGGAGGTGGTATTCGAGTTGGAGAGATGGAACGCGATTCTCTACTTGCTCACGGTACAGCCTTCCTTCTTCAAGACCGCTTGATGAATTGTTCCGATTACACAAAGGCAGCTATCTGTCGCACATGTGGCTCTTTCCTCAGCACAACGCCCACTGTCAGCGAGTACGGTCGCAAGAACGACAGGAGCGGCAAGGATATTACGATCCGCTGCAGAAGATGCGCCGTATTGGCCGACAGCACCAGCAGCAAAGCAGATCTGTGGATGGACGCTCAAGGTCTGCGATACTCGGGTGGAGAAGACATTGCTGTGGTTGCGGTGCCTGGTGTGCTCAAGTTCTTGGACATTGAGTTGGCCAGTATGGGTATTCGACTCAAGTTCAACGTTGGTCCGTAAAGAGATGGGACTTGTGTGATATGAGATGAAAGATGTAAATGAGGAAAGCGGAGATTTGTTTGCGCATTTTCATCGGCGTACTTTTGGTAAAGTGGTATTTGTCTGCCAAAAAGTCTGTTTAGCAGCATTAATAGGCGTTTTTAGTGCATGAGATGGAACTGTATGTAAGGGGGCCTATTGATAGGAGGCGATCCTCAGCTACCGATCGTGTGTCTTTGCCTCTTGCACTGCCCAGTGATTTGGTTGTGAGTAGTGGATTCGTTGTCTTATGGTAGCCCATTCGATTGAAGTTGCGGCTTGATATATGGAAGAAGAATGACGAGGATATGTAGATTCTCCCCGAATAGCGGAAGTTTTCCGTCGAGATGTGACGATAAGATACGGAGCCACGCCTTATCGGGTAAGCGTGTCAACCGCTGCAAGGATCTGGTACCTGACACTTGGAGATATTGAGGGACCAACTAAAGAGCAGTCACTTCGTACCCAGACGAGGCTTTTTCTCATACTTTCTCTGTAAACGCTTGATGCGTTGAACCGCTCCAGACTGCGTGGTTCTACTTTAGCATTGTATTTCTGGCCACTTCAGTCTGGACGTTATGCTACACGTTGCAACTTCTTGAGACTGCGCGTTGAACTTCGAAACACTACGATTATCGCTCGTTATAGCTACACATTGCCACGAGTTCTCCAAAATTTGGAGCATACTCTACATCATGCGAGCTTCAGCCTCTATACTGAGTGGAAAAGCTCTGTTCGCGCTCAGCGCCTTTAGGCACACTGGCGCACACGCGAGCCCAAGTGTCAATGTCGCTCTCCGAGCTTCCTTCAACCCTGCGCCATATCTAGTAGAGTTATTGTAAGGCTTGAGTATGTGCAAACTATAGGCCACGGCTAACTCTGACCAGGGAGACCACTGCAGAAGAAAATGCGACCGCATACTACCCCATCCTCGACCGCGTATCCGACGGTTACTTCGACGATAAGACAACAGAGCAGGAGCTATATACGACCTTCTTAGATGTCCTGAAAAGCGATGGACACATTACTGAGCCTGAAGCTCTTGCTTCTTTCGAATTCGCCCTCTCAGTCCGGTCGGCTGCGCCGCGGATAGAAGCACATTACCAATTCTACACGACCTCGGTGGAGCCATCATTGGTAGCAGAACAGACGCCAGCATGTGAGATATGGGCATCATTTCACGGGAAGCAATACTGCTCCGTACATCTAGATGAAAAATTTGGAGATATTGAAAGCGAACGGTACGTATAAGTGCCTTACCCCACAGGCAGACGCTGAGAACTGAACAGGACATATCAACTGCCCTTCGACCGCATACTTGGCAACAGCTCGGCTCTTCCTGCAATTCTATACGCCGATATAACCGCTCCACAATTCAAGAAATGGCATAAAACTTTGAGCAACACGGCCAAGGATGGAAAAACATCGTACCGGGTCCGGCACAAGCCTTCCTCCCGAGCACCCACATTGCCGTTGGTGGTCAACGGATATGGCGTTGAGTTACAACTGAAGCGGACCGACTACATTGTCATAGACGACAGGCAGGCCGAGCAGGGACAGAAAAGTGCTACTCAGAAGCCGATGGGCACTGGCCTCGACGACGATGAGGAGGTCGCAGATCTTAAGCCCTTGTCCAAGGATGAGGTATCCGATCTAGGACTCAAAGCTGCCAGTTTCGTAACCGAGAGTGAACAGCCCATGGACACCCTCATGAAGCTTGTGCAGGACTTTCCAAAGTACTCGTCCGTCATTGCAGCCCATAACGCATCGGACGAGTTTGTAGACGAACACTTGAAAAACCGCGAGCAACTTCTTCCCACCGGGTACAACGTCATATGGATCAACGGCGTGCAGATCCCAGCTCGCGACGTAAACCCATATTCACTGTTAGCACATCTGCGACGTGAGCGTAGATTGATCAATGGGATACGCAGCCAGGGTCTTAGTGGCTCTGAGGTCATCTCATTACTGTCGCATGCTTCTATTGCGGAGACTCAGACGGAAGACGAACCACAACGTTACGACTTCAGAGATACCACTGAAGGAGGTAACGTCATCTTATGGCTGAACGACATTGAAAACGACCCTCTGTATGAGGGATGGCCAAGTGAACTGAGAGCTGTGGGTACAACGATCAATATTAGTGCTCTTAAACTAACCACGACCACAGTTACTACAAAGAACCTACCCTGGTCAGCTTCCATCTTGTCGCAGAGATATACACAATGCTATCGTTTCCGTCGACCTTACCTCGACCGAAGATGTTTCGACTACACTGGACACCATCCTCAGTCTTATCAGGCGTGGTATTCCTCTACGTTGGGGTATCGTTCCTCAGACCGTTACATCAGGGGCTCTAGAGCAGGCCAAGGTAATCTACTATCTACAAGATGCTTACGGGTTACCTGCTGTGATTGAATACCTGCAAGTCGTAAGTGCTCGTGATTTCGTTTATACGCTTACGTTGCGCTGACATGAAGTCCAGTCAGCCGATAGCAAGAAGCTGGCGCAGCCGGATAAAACCACTTTTGACACGACGGTCAAGCGAACGACACTTCTTGAAGGGAAGGAAGCACTGGCGTTCGACGAGGTACTGAAGTCCGAAGCATTAGACCAACGCATTGCAGGCGCCAAACAGTATTTGAAGCGTCTAGCAGCAGAAGGCCCGAAAGCCCCCGTCTTTGTTAACGGTGTTCCCATTCCAGCGACTGAAGAATGGCTCTCCGCACTTAGTCAAAGAATCGGCATGGATCTTCGTCAGATTCAAAAGGGCGTCTTCAATGGCGTCTTTAACGATGATAGTTGGGTTCCGCAATACTTCTTGTTCCAGGCTGCTGCTAAGCGCAATCCTCTAATCATCCCGGAGAACGAGAAGAACATCACGCTTATCAACATGGTTGATTTTGAAGCGACTCATGGCGAGGCTTACAGTAAGATGCCGTGGATTCATGCATCAGAGTCTGCTAGTAAGAGTGACTGGATTCATGTCACACTCGTAGCAGACTTCGATTCGGAGGCTGGCTTTGCGCTTCTCAAAGCGTTGACGGATTTCCGCGAGGCCAACCCGAACGTTGAGGCAGTCCTCATACATAATCCGAAAGCTGGCGCCGTGCAATCGAATGCCTCAGAAGATCTTTTGGAGACGTTCATCAAGTCTGGTCGCAAGCTCACAAGCGAAGCCTTGTCTGAACTCTTGAACAAAGACTCCGACTATAGACCTACTCCTGCCAATTCCATTCTGTTCTGGAAGGTTGCTGAGCCGATCTACGACGCTTTAGGCTTGAAGCGAGGGCAGAACGGTTTGCTTGTCAACGGACGCTACGTGGGCCCCATCTCAGAAGACTACACACTTACACAGGATGACATGGAAACTTTTGTGACCTATGAGACGACCAAGCGTATTGAGCCTTTGAACAAGGCTCTCGCCGATCTTCAACTTATGGATAAGATTGCATCTCCTCTAGATGTTGCAAAGATACAGTCACTGGTTGCGCTCTCCACTGTGTCGGACGTACCTGAGGGCATATTCGAGACTGCATCGACCTTGAGGATGAGTACTTTCAACAACTGGACAGCCACGCATACAGCTATCATCAGGGGAGACCAAGACAAAGCTGTCTTTCACATCGTAGCTTCAATAGACCCAGCTACTGAACTGGCACAGAAGTGGGTACCCATCTTGAAGACACTCAGCGACATGAACGGCGTACACCTCAAGCTCTTCTTGAACCCTAAGCAGATGCTCCAAGAACTTCCCGTCAAGCGTTTCTACAGATATGTTCTCGAAGCTCGACCACACTTTACTCCCGATGGAGCCGTTGGCAGTCTGGGAGCCCACTTCGCCGGCATTCCTAAGGAGGCCTTGCTGAATCTTGGAATGGATGTGCCACCATCTTGGCTAGTTGCTCCAGAAGAGTCTATACACGATCTCGACAACATTAAACTCAGTACGATTCCTGCTGGTACCAACATTGACGCTATCTACGGATTGGAGAGCATCCTCATTGAAGGCCATTCCCGTGACACTACAAATGGTGGCCAGCCGCCGCGTGGTGCCGAAGTTGTTCTTGCTACTGAGCGGGACCCTCATTTTGCGGACACCATCATCATGGCCAATCTGGGTTATTTCCAGTTCAAAGCTAACCCAGGCTTCTACAATATTCAGCTAAAGAGCGGTCGCTCTCAGGAAGTCTTTACACTTGACAGTGCAGGGCCTATCAGCTGGGCACCTCACCCCGGTGATGAGACTACCGAAATCGCTCTCATGAGCTTCCAAGGAGCAACGATCTTTCCCCGACTATCCCGCAAGCCAGGCCATGAAGATACCGATGTACTAGCACCTGAAGAATCGCTTACCTCTGAGCTAGTAGGCAAGAGTGCGCAAAAGGTCAACAAATTCCTTGGCAAAATAGGTCTTAACTTTGACTCCGAGAAAGTCTTGCAAAAGGGTGCCGACCTGTTCTCTGGAAGCAAAGCGACGAAGAAGGGTACCCAAGCAGACATCAACATCTTCTCCGTCGCCTCTGGCCACTTGTATGAGCGTATGTTGAACATCATGATGGTGTCTGTTATGAAGCATACGAAACACACCGTCAAGTTCTGGTTTATCGAGCAATTTTTGTCACCTAGCTTCAAGTCGTTCCTTCCGCACATCGCTGCTGAGTACGGGTTCGAGTATGAAATGGTCACGTACAAATGGCCTCATTGGCTACGCGGACAAACTGAGAAGCAGCGCGAAATCTGGGGTTACAAGATCCTGTTTCTGGATGTTCTGTTCCCCTTGGACCTTGAAAAAGTCATCTTTGTTGATGCAGATCAGATCGTAAGGACTGACATGTACGAACTGGTCCAGCACGATCTCGAAGGTGCACCATATGGTTTTACGCCAATGGGCGACTCACGCACAGAGATGGAGGGCTTTCGCTTCTGGAAAACCGGCTACTGGGAAAACTTCTTGCGTGGCCGCCCTTACCACATCTCTGCGCTTTACGTCGTAGATCTCAACCGCTTCCGCCAACTAGCAGCCGGTGACAGACTACGTCAGCAATATCACGCGCTCTCTGCTGACCCCAACTCGCTGTCCAACCTGGATCAGGATCTCCCGAACAACATGCAGTTCAATTTGCCAATTCACAGTTTACCTCAGGAATGGCTGTGGTGTGAGACCTGGTGCAGCGATGAGGATCTTGCGAAGGCGAAGACTATCGACTTGTGCAATAACCCGCAGACAAAGGAGCCAAAGCTCGATCGTGCGAGAAGACAGGTTCCAGAATGGACTGTATACGACGAGGAGATTGCAGCGTTGGCAAGACGCGTGAAGGGAGAGAAGAGTAAACAGGAGGTGGTAGATGTGCAAGAACAGGAGCAGCTTCGGGAGAAGAAGGAGAAGGATGCCGAGAGGGAGGGGCATAGTGAGTTGTGAGCATTTGCGTTGTAGTATAGAGTATACACGTAGTGCGCTTTGGTGTCATAGTAAAGTGAAGGGTTGTTAGAATATTATTCTTAGACGCGAATCATGACACAGAGCTCGCCGTGGGTTTACAGAGATAGAAACAGATGTTGGAGAATTGACCGAGCACATCGACGATGAATCCGTGGTGCCGATGACGTCATCACCTCCTCGTCTCCTCCCCACACCAACCCCGCCCAACAAAGTACCACCCCAACATCAACGGTCCGCCTAGGAAAAAAACCCCTGTCCTCCATACCCGAAAACACCATCGCAACATCCCCAACCATGGCATCCACCCCCTCAATCCCCACACTCCACTCCAAAGCCGAGTACCTAAAAGCCGTCATGTACGAAGGCGTCACGATTCTCGAAGGCACAGCAACATGGTGCAAAAACTGCCATGTCATCGCGCCCGAAGTAGCGAAAATGGTGGCCGAGTATCCAAACGTCAAGTTCTACACGTATGATGTTGAGGAGTGTGAGGATATTGCACAGGAGCTGGGGGTTAGGTCTATGCCGACGTTTAGTGTGTTTAAGGATGGGGATATTATGGAAGGGGTCACGGGTGCAAGGCCCAAGGAGGTTAGGAGGGCTATTGAGGCGTGTTTGTAGCTGTGTGTGTGTGCG
>JAESFQ010000307.1_pt1 | contig 17761 bp, 15 predicted proteins | sample 9269431 | NCBI WGS metagenome assembly JAESFQ01 (sample SAMN14502588, study PRJNA617103) | algae metagenome | isolation source: Plectolyngbya sp. WJT66-NPBG17 and co-occurring heterotrophs from well... | place: USA: Mojave Desert, Joshua Tree National Park, California | collected 2006-08-06
TATGTATGATTGACTGGCTTGGCCTCGCCAACGACAGGAAGTAGAGCGCCGGAGAGCTCATCTCTTGCAAAACTATCACCTTCAGTCTGCTGGTCGAGACTTACAGGCCCTGCGCCGTCGGGTATGTCTGCAAGGATGTTGGTAGACCTTGGACGGCCGGTGTGCTCTCGCTCTATATCGGACAAGTACTGCTCCTCTTTGTGGTCGGATATGTATGTAGGAGGTGTAGCTTTTCGAGTAGTGATGACGGGAGCACACTCATCAGCTTCGCCTTGTTTATAAGGGATCACAGACTGCATAGATTCGCTGGTTTCGCAAGAATTGGTGAGAGAAGGCAAAAGCAGTCTAGCACCGGGAACTTGCTCGTTCGGAATAGAAGACACATTTAAGTGCAGAACATGGGCGGGTGTTTCACGAGAGGAACTGGGAGGATGAGTTTTGGGTGCAGTTCTCTTTGTACTGGCGTCAGTGGCTGAAGGTGGAGGAAGAGGCGCTGGTGGGTGTTGAAGAACTCTCGTCTCAAAGAAGTCCTTAGCCGAACGAACTGACTTCGGAACTTGTGGTTGTCTCAGTGGAGATGCTGTCTGGGGATCGCATCGTTCCGGCTCCTGGAATCGAGGTCGTGATTTGCAGTCAGAATCATCCAACGTGCGCGACTGTGAACTGATACCGGAGCCAGCTTGGGTAAGCGGTGCAGCTGCTGTTGTCACTGCCTTGGGTTCCTGGTATGAATGTTGGACTGTGTCCAAGACTCGGCCATAAGGATTCTTGCCTTGCAAATAGGCAGGCGGTTTGCATCCAGAGGGGGGCGGTTGAGGTTCGCTTGGTGATTGCGGAAGGGGCAAAGCTGACGTGTTAGTAGACTTCCGTCTGGATGTTGTGAGGTACGGTCGCTTCGCTTCCGAAGCACCTGGTATCGTGGCGGGAGGTTCAAATCGACCCTGTCTAGTTCTTAGGCTTGATGGTTGGTGACTCTGCTCGCGTGGTCCCGCATTGGTAGCTCGGGATGCAGAACTTGACGTGGGTTGATCAAAGCCTCGGGGCATGAGACGCCAAGCTATCGGATGATAGGCTGCCGAGGTGAGAAGGGTAATTTCGTGGATTGCGGCTGACTGGTGATCGTGTGTAAAGAGTGCTGTGATGAAATGAGACAAGCTGTAACGAAGTAAGACAAAGTAAGACTGGGTGTAAAAGGGTAAGACAGACTGATACAAGGATAACAATGAAGGTATAGTGTAGCTCGTAGGATTGTTGGTGTAACCAAGTGCACTGAGTCCAGGTTGCAGAGAAAGACGGTTGAGAGAAGCGAGACTGCAAGAGGTTTGAGGTGTGTTGGCCACCTCGTGGAGGTCCTTCTATTCTTTGGGCACGGAAAGAACACATGCTCTGCACTTGCTACTATACATACCAAGCATTCCGTACTCAAGGAACGCTATTTACACATTTACTTCAATGCAGCCTGCAGGCTCTCGAGGACCTATGTCTCGTCAGCACTTCTTGCTCCGCTATGCCCATGATACGTACCTCGAGCTCAATCTTGGCCTCAGCAATGTCAGCCTCGCTGCCGCTTCCGTTGGCAATCTTCTGTGCCTCGCCGATCTGGTTCCTTACAGCCTATCTCGACGTCAGTCGCTATTTTCCCAATTCCGTGTGTTCGCTCATACCTCGGCGCTGAAGTCCTCTAATGGGTAGCCCTCGACGGCGTTGATGCTGAGGACAGAGTTGGGCTGCACGACGGCGAATCCACCTGACAGGAAGAATTGCTTGCTGCCACCCTGCTCCTCGATGATCTCAACTAGGCCGGGCTTCAGCTGCTCAATGGAGGCAACGTGATTGGCCAAGACACCCATGTCACCAGTTTCCGCAGGGAGGTTGACCTGGACACTATAAAAGATGTCATGTCAGTATTCGCGTTTTCGCATTGCGGGATCGGCCGGGGTCTCGAGAGACATACACATCCTGGGACTTGTAGATAGACTGTTGCCCAAGAGTTAGCGTATCAATTCCAATGACAGTGGCGACCAAATGTTCTTCCCCCCATATGACAATGGCTGGTGTTGCGTACCTGATGCGGGAGAGCTAGGGAGAGCTTGATCTTGTCGTTGGCGACTTCGGCGTACCCTCTGCGCTGGATGGGGCGGGCAATGACAGCGGGCCTCGCGCGGAGGGCGGCTCGGGCGATGCGGAGAGAGCTCATGATGGACGAGGTGGTGGGGAAGATGTGGTGCTGTTCGCAGAAGATTCAATGTTGGTGCTGCCCGGCGAGTTCTGCGCTTCCTAAGATCACGGGATTAGCCGACACTAGCGCATCAGCATCCATCTTGAGCATTTGAACTTGAATGCCGCAAAGCGACAAAGAACCTCATCTTTTCCAAGTTCGACTCTAGATGCACTACACCCTGAAGACGCACAATGCACTGCCTTTTACAGTATGTCGATGGAAACCACATGGCATACCTTCAAGGTTTACTGTATAGTTGCGGTACAACTTTTCGACCAGAGCCGAGCTACTTCGCAAGTAAGGGACGGATATTGTATTTATGTTGTAATCTACTTTGTAAAATCGAAATGAGTATAATGAGACGTCCGTGTTCAACTACTCCAGGGTATCTTCATCGCAAAACGCCTCTCCCATAATCCAGGACAAAACCAGCCAGATGCTTTCCGATTCTGGGAATCCGCGCGATGTTAATCATCGTAGAACTGCTGTGGTGCTGCCATGCTCATCCTCAACTGCCTCTCCCTCTGCTTTGCTTGCAACTCCAGCGTCTCAACGGCATAGCTTAGCCTATCCTTCTTCGCTTTCAATGTTTTCATCTTCAGTTCTTGTTGTGCACTAATGGTCTTGCCTCCGCCTCTCTGTGTAGTCCTACTCGCTGCTCTAGAGCCCGAGCCGCCATTGTTGTCGCGTCCAAGTCTACCGTCATTGAGATCGCATTTCGCTATAAGGGATTGTTCGCGACGCTCCAGCTTGTCAAGGTAGTTTTCGACGCGCTTGAGGAGGTTGTCCACTTCGGGGCGGATTTCTGAGAGAAGTGCTGATTGCGCGGTCTGGAGGTCAGACTCGGAGATGAGCTCAAAGTGCTATTACAGAGTCAACCCAATGTACACAATATGGCATCCTTGAACCGCTACGCACCCGTGTCGTCTGCAGTACCTTCGCCAGTCGAGGAAAGTCGCTGACGCCTTGGTCCAGTATGTTGATGGATGAGTCGAGCAATTGCATGCTACTGCGCAACGAGCCTACGCATCCTTCCAACGCCATTGCTGTAGGCGAGCCTTGAATCACAAGAAGTAACTCAAGGTCGCGACTGTGGTGGAACGTCGCGGGGTTGTTGCTTTGGAGTGGAGGGACGTGCGCCAGTGCCAAGCATAGCAGTTCTCTGAGCCGAACGAAGCTCAACCATCACCGCCCATCCCTCGCCGCAATCGTCAACCAATCCATTGCCCCTCCAACACACGTCACAATGCCTCTTCTCGGAAGGAAGTTCCCGGCGCAAATTGGTATGTTCGCCTGCACCAAGCAGATCGTGCAAGACGAAGCTTGAAAAGATAGCTAACAAGAAACTATAGCCAAGCCCATGTGGCCTTTCTACGTCTCCGGTACGTTGCGCGACTTTGACTAGGCCCGAAACCGCTTGGAGAATCACAATTGATAGAATTGGGAGAAGGTGGAATGCACGGGGAACTGAGGGCTCGCTTTGTGGGGATAGGACTAACAAGAACTGACAGGTCTTGTCATCCTCTACGGTGTCAACTCTGCCGCCAACGCCATGGCCCAGTGTGCGTAACTCCCATCCTAGAGACTTGGCCATCCGGCTCCATCCATGTTCGCGAGCTGACCAGCACAGCCGAGGAGTACAAGAACGACCCGCGAAACCCAGCGCTCAAGAACCAGGCGGCGAACCACTAAGTCTGATGCTTCGCGATACGGGCAACGGTCTTTGGGCATACGAGTGCCATCAGAGGCAGTGTACAATAGCCGCGGGGGAGGAGGATCAATCGAGATCTCTAACTGAAATGGCTGTATAGACTTTGGCAAAATCAACCCATCACGAAGACATCGTCGCTCTTGATCTATAGTTCTGGTCGTGCGAGCGCATTCGAGCTTACCTACAAGCACTGTATCAATACAGAGAACACTAGTATATTGCCAGAAGATGCCTTTTGATTAACCTTGACGCGGCTAGAGATACGACGGGGCCTGGTCTCGTCCAGCCAAACAGTGTCCGCATGCAGAACAAGTCGTGCCAAAGCAAGTTTCCAATGAGGTTTGCATGCACGACTTCGCTATGAGAGGTGGGATGTGTTGATGGGTATCAGCCCCCAGATACGTGTGACGCGGTGGTTCGCCCAGTATGGCAGATTCGGTCAACGTGCACATGTAGATAGTATCGGAGAATCTCGCAGATGTGACATGACGGCGACACAGCCGGGAGGTGGTTCTGGGACGGAAATCATCTTTTCTTTTGCATGGACATGCACGTGGCCGAGTCGTTGCCATATAATTGCAAGGGCTCCTACGGATACGCCTGAGAGGCTGCATCAGGTAGTTTTGTGAGCCTCGGATATTGACGTCGTTGTACACAAGTAATGGGATCCCTCACACAGATGCAATGGCCTGAAATGCCGTGTCTGTCTGCGGTCCTCGACATGGTAACCAGGCCGATCCGGACCGCAGCCTTTCTAGAAGACGGGTTATGACAAGTTTTCATTCTAGCAGCGGGACGGCGTCTGCAGGCCGTTCTTGGTGAAAGTCAAATATAGCGCGATCGATTCGTGAACTATTTGAGAAGCACTGCAGCAAGTCGCATAAAGGGGTACGTGTGTGGCTCAGTCGCATGATGCCGGCCATCAGGCGACGGCATTTGAAACGGCCTGTGGCATTTTGACCGTCACCGGCTGGGCTTGTGCGGAAAGGCACGACACAAAGGGCGCTGATCTGGGTAGCGATTCCTCCGAGCGGCCCAGGGATCAGATTTGCGGTCCGCAGGCTTGACACAGCACGGCGGGCAGCAGAAGCAGGCAGTGAAAGAGCTCGTCTAGCGCGCCAAGCAAAGTGGCCGAATACAAGGCAGGTGGTCCTTCTGCAGCACCCTCTTCACTGCGTCCCTTTGATACAGCACCACGACGCCAGTGTGCTTGTTCCCCCCCAGGCTTCTCTGCTGTTCTGTGCCCTGCAGCTGCCTCTCTGCGTCTTTGTGTCCATAGTCGCAAACATCGTCCGCTCCCCCAGCCCGCACAAAAGCTCGTCGGCATCGCTCTCCGTTAGGCTCATTCACGCCCTACCGTAAGTCCTGCCCAGCTCGTCCTTCGGCTCCGCCCTCTGCACCCCGTGCTCTGTACATCTCTCACCACCACGCACCTGTACCGCTGGCACTTCCTTTACCTGTCGGTCAACACGTTCGACTGTCCCTCTTAGCGTTTCTCGGCTGCCCGCTGCGCTTACTCACCGCCTTGTTAGCTAAAGCCTCATACTGACCGGTCCGCCGCAGCAGGCTGATCCTCAAAACACCACCGCGCCCTCATCGTCACAACAGTCGACCCACCCCCCTCAACCACCCCCTACACCACAGGCCAACCTCCTCAAGGTTGAACCTCTTGCCATCATGACGACAATGGTACGTGACGACCCCGCTTGTCGTCACTACGACGGACAGGCACATGTCCACACGACTCCAGGCTGACAGTAGCAGGACCTCCGCGTCGGCAACAAGTACAGAATCGGCCGCAAGATTGGAAGCGGCAGTTTTGGTGACATTTACCTCGGTACGTAGCCGCCGCCCACTGCCCACCATCCCCAGCACAGCTGATCTGACGTGTATAGGTACCAACATCATCTCCGGTGAGGAGATCGCCATCAAGCTCGAGAGCGTCAAGGCCAAGCACCCTCAGCTCGAATATGAAGCCCGCGTCTACAAGTCCCTCGCCGGTGGCGTCGGTATCCCCTTTGTCCGCTGGTTCGGAACCGAGTGCGACTACAACGCCATGGTCTTGGATCTGCTCGGCCCTTCCCTTGAGGACCTCTTCAACTTCTGCAACCGCAAGTTCTCTCTGAAGACTGTCCTGCTCCTCGCCGACCAGCTCATCTCCCGCATCGAGTACATCCACGCCAAGTCCTTCATCCACCGTGATATCAAGCCCGACAACTTCCTCATGGGCATTGGCAAGCGCGGCAACCAGGTCAATGTCATTGACTTTGGTCTGGCCAAGAAGTACCGTGATCCCAAGACTCACTTCCACATCCCGTACAGAGAGAACAAGAACTTGACTGGTACCGCCCGTTATGCCAGCATCAACACTCACTTGGGTGTCGGTACGTATCCTGCACGCCCTTTAACTGTTCAAACTAACTCCAATAGAACAATCCCGCCGTGACGACATGGAGTCTCTCGGTTATGTCATGCTTTACTTCTGCCGTGGATCCCTCCCCTGGCAGGGTCTTAAGGCGGCCACCAAGAAGCAGAAATACGACCGCATCATGGAGAAGAAGATGACGACTCCCACCGAAGTCCTCTGCCGTGGCTTCCCCAACGAGTTCGCCATCTACCTCAACTACACCCGTTCCCTCCGCTTCGATGACAAGCCCGACTACTCGTACCTCCGCAAGATCTTCCGCGATCTCTTCGTCCGTGAAGGCTTCCAGTACGACTACGTGTTCGACTGGACCGTCTACAAGTACCAGAAGAACGCCCAGGCCATCGCCCAGGCTGCCAACCAGGGCCAGGGCGAGGAGGACGACAAGGGCCGTGGACGCCACGTCACCACCACTGCCGCTGCCAACGCGGGCACGGCTGCTGGCACCAAGCGCGGTCCGGTCAACGCACGCCAGGAGGGCACCGGAATGTGAGTTCGATATATCTGATCCTCGTAAGGGACCCTCTCCTTTGCGTTTGGTGTTGAGAACGCTTAGCGCGGGGGGCGCCAGATACAGATCTTACTAACCTTCGTCTTTCTTTCAGGCAGCTTCGTTCGGCCAATAAGCGTGGCGGGGATCAGTATGCATCTGGTTACTGATTTGATGCGGCTTTCGATTCGTCATCTCAACTCTTGCGTGACCGTTTCTTCTGACTCGGCTCCGCACACACAACGAATGGGAAATGCGGCATTGCCGTCCCGGCAACATTTTGGACGGCGTCGCTCCTTGATCAGTTCACGAGAACCATTCGTCAGGCACCTCGTACGGACCTAGAGAGACATTCCACTGTCTTGCATTTCCTACGGCCATGGGTCTCTGACGATTATCTCAAATCTCTGGAAGCTCGACCCACACGGTATCTCAAATTGGCACAACAGCTCAGCTTGCAAGCAACACATCTCAACCCTTCCTGGATCAAAGCCAAACGATTATCTTGGATGTCTTGCACAGCTAGCGTTACCGGGCAGCTTCCAGTTGATGGCTGGTCTTTGTTTGACTTTACGACTTTCACCCTGCATTAATTACCCCCTGCCCCCTTGTCCTTTTACGCGGTTCCTAGTAATTTCCTTGAGTTTCCCCCCTTCGGATATGTCTGCCAGCTTGTGGGGAGGTAAAGCTGAACAAGGGGACGATTTCAAATTGTATCTGGAGAAGAGAGTATGTGGCTGAAGCTTGGCTGGTAGACTCGAAGGGTGCAACGGGTGGCTAGTAGTCTGCGTGATTAACGGATCTCCATCAAGGAGGCCGCTTCCGGGGACGAGGGAAAGGAACATGTAGTTTGCTACCACCGTTGCGCTCGGAGACGGGGAAAGGGGACGGGTGGGAGGAGTGATTGTGCTTTTAGTTTTGCTTGCTTTGGGAATATATGCTTTTCTCCTATTTGGTATTGAAGTGTGCATGATGCTTGTGACTAGTGTGATGTGCTTATTTGACAGACAAAACGAGAGCTATGCTCGGGTAGTTGGTTGCGGACCTGAAACCGTCACTTTGGGTAGACGCTACATTACCTAACATGTGGCGGTCTAAGAAGACATTGTTGAGAGATGGTCAAGTACGAGAGTGAAGTTATCGATTCAGATTAGTCCCAGGAAGGAAGACCACGGCGCGGGCCTCATTCTCGCAATATGGCCATATATTCAACGCGTGGCTTCTGAGCATTTATCCATGGAAACGCGCTTCCTCTCTATCAATTGTGTAGCTTCGTTGCAAACTTTCCATACTTCAAGTCTAATAAAAACATTTTAATACGGTAGAGTGTTTAATGCACAAGGCAGACTAACAAAAGCGCGCCGTTTATGTATTCTTTATGGAATATGTAGTATGTAGTCTGTAGTCTGTAACAATCCTGGTACAGAAAGGGAGGGCTCCTTCTCTTCTTCTTCTTCTTCTTCTTAATTCCAAGTAGGAGTTTTAGTAATGTAAATCTTACTACTTAAAGACAGTTAACAAGATAACAGAGATGCAGAGAGAATCAAGGTAAGTTGCGTTAACATCCTCTTGTAATAACTAGTCCTGTGGTATATGTAGAGAGTAGACTACTAATACGTGTATACACAGGAAGATTTATTACAAAGGCTTGTTTAATTCACGCGGGACAAGAAGCCAAAGGAGAAAGCTGGGTGTTCTTCGAGACACAAGGAATGCAAGACTTTTAAAAATTGTGTAGTACATATTAATTATACTAACAAGGATGCAAATAGCATCCAGGCTTCACTCGAATGAGTACGCTAACATCATGTCTGCTTCCAAACAACCATTGGTATGCCACTATAACAAATCTGTCAAGACATGGCAATTGCGCGTTAACTAGTAAGCAAGTGTATGGATGCCGTCTTGTGCAGACTCTGCGTTTTCCCTTTAGTTCCATGTGAATTCGATAACCATCAAATCAATGCGGCATGTACGGTGATGCAACAAGGGCCCCGTCTCGGCTGTTGCTGGACATTGTCAAGACAGCATACGACCGTCAAACCGGCGTCGGGATGCGTCGACCATATCGTTTCCGTCGCAATGCAGAAAGCAGGTGCCGTACGTAGTACGTGAATATTGCCAAATACTCAACCGAGCAATGTCAGGTAGGATAATAACTCATATCATCACCGTATCTCATCAAGTTTCGTTTTCAGTATTCGGACTGGACGACGGCTCAGCTTTGAGCTGGGCAGCTGCTTCAGGCGTCGGTCCTTCCGATCCTGTCCGCTTCAGCGCAGCAAGCTCTTTCTTCAGTGCATCCATCTCTTGGTCTTTTTGACTGATCAAGTCGTCCCGCTCGGATACTTCCTGTTTCAGTTGTTTAATGTACTCGATAGCGCTTTCCACCTTGGCTGCTTTGGAGTTGTTGGAGTTTAGGGCATTCGACTCGGGGCTTTTGGCATCTGGAATAGCGCCGAGCTGTGGGGAGGGGAGAAGAGCCTGCATTTCCTGGAGGGCCATGTTGATGCGGTTTCGGCGGCCTTGCTCGGCGATCTTATGAGATGTGCGTTTTGAAGTGAGGTTAGTAGAAAGTGATGTGGGGTAGACAACGCCAGGGACCGTGGTGCCATCGAGAATGTTCTGATAGTTTGATTTGGATGCCAGAAGGAGGGCGTGGGTGTTGTCGGTTAGTCCTGCTGCAAGTCAGATTAGGTCAAATGGCCGGGTATTGCAAGGTACTTACCACTTCCACCGTCGGGTAGTAGAGGTTTTATGCTTGGTGAGATCTTGGGCCTCAGAGCAGGGCTGACAAGATTGGAGCTGACGCTGTTCCTCTTCTTCGGGTTGCGCACTAGTTTCGGGTCTTTCTTGCCATTGGTCATGGAGAAGGCTGGGCTCGTTGGAGTCGACATGGCGTCTAGCATGGGACTGGGTCTGGCTGACATGGAGGCGCCAGGCGTGCTCAGAGGATTCAACTTGGGTGTCTTCCGCGCGGATGCACGAAACGCGTCACCGTCGTCATTCCGGATCGCCGTATCCAACCTTGACAAGCCAGGCCGATCTAGAGATGCTTCTGGCAGGGTAAGATCTTCCAGCATTGGTGGTGCTTCTTGGGAGCCAGTGAAATCGGGTGAGGGCTGCATGCGCATGAGAGAAGCAGGAGTGGCTGGTGTGCCGTTTTGGCTGTTGCGCTGGGCCGTGATAGCGGGGGAAGCTGTCGAAGAAGCGGGCTTCGGTGGTGGTCGCATCTCAGATAGCATAGGCTCGGGAGATATAGAATCCGTCTCGGAGCTCTCGCGAGTTCTCGGCACATCCAGACCGTTGGTGGACGGACGTATTGATCGCGCTTCCTGCATGAGTTCAGTGACCTCCTTGGGTGGGATGAGCGAAGAAACAGTTGCTTTTCGCCTGTTGGGTTTCACGATGGGAGACTGTCGTACGCGGCCGTTGGCGTTTGTGCGCGGCGCATTTCTTCTGTTGGTACTACGTAGACTCCTCCGTCCCTGTTCCTGTGGCACCATGGCAGGCTCACCTAGCATATCCATATCCACATCAATGGGCGAGTGGCCTGTCGAGCTCCCGGATGGAGTGTTCTGCGACTGATGATGCGCATGTTGATTGCTCTGGGCATTTAGTGCAGGCGACGTAAGGGGACTGAAGTAGGCTCCGGGCACTGTGAAGTCGGGAATGTGGAAGCGGGCATCGTGGGGCGTGACTGCGGGAGAAACTAGTGGGGTAAACGTCTATATGGGTCAGTGGGGTTCTGTGGTGGTGGTGGTGGTGGTGGTGGTGGTGGCGGCAGTGTTCAAGTTTAACATACCGCATCGTCCTTGCGCATATGGTATCCCTGGTCAAACAGCGAGTGGTGCGAGTCTAGTTGGTGGAGACAGCGATGGGGGTCGCCATGCAGTTCTACACTGTTTGGCGTCGGCGGGACAGCCTGGTGCGGGCGATATATCTGGTCCTGGGCCTGGGTGAAAGCCGTCGTTCCAGCCTGGCTGTATTGGGGCATGCCATAGTCGAAGAAATTGGTGGAAGGCTGCGACATGCCATGACCAGGCATATTCTGGACATGCTGTCCACGGTTGGCGCTATGGCCGTGGTCGTGGGGAAGTTGCGGGGGAAACTGGCCCTGGAGATGGTGGCCATTGAGCGACTCGGTCAGATCGGCGAGCTGGTTCCCATTATCGGCGGGTCCTTCCTGATGGTACCCGTCAATATTGAAGTGCAGGTCCAGATTGTCAAAGTCGATGAATTCAGCGCCGGCAAAGTCTTCGGTGGCTGGGTCCATTTGGAAGTGCTCGGCAGCAGTCCAGGACTGGGCAGTCGAGCTGTTCATATCGTCGCCGCAGGACCCTGGGCGGAGGGGAGAGAGGGAGAGAGAAAATTGCCCGTTGCGAAGACAGGCGGGTGGGGCTGCGCGGAACTGGGACCGGGTGGCTGCTTCTGATTCACATGGGCCGGTGCATTCGCGTCTGGCGACAGTGCAGATAGCTGTGACTCTGGCGTCGCTCTCTCCAGAGGATGCCGAAGAGAGTGTCGTTCGTCAAGGTCAGGACGAGGCACTGCACAAGAAGAGGCCGGGTGGGAGGGCCCCCCACGGTGATTTGATAAGACTGGGGGGCAGTTCGCCCGCCCAAGTCGAATACAGCGCGGGTTGTAGCCAACTACGGCTTGCAAAACCCGGCCTCGCGTCGTCCGCCTATAAAAATGTGCCGTGGCAGCATCCAGCGACTAGCCCACCTGACATCCAGCCTTGACCTGCGCCGTCATATTCACATTCTCTATGCCTGGTTGGCCAGCGTCTCACAAATGACTTGACTTGGGCGCGTGGGATGCAGGCGTTGCAACATGTGAACTTGCTGGCGCAGTCCGCTCGACTACACAGAAAAGCTACTGCGCATTACCCTCGTCATTCACTTGATTCGCACGGCTGGACCGCGGCCCAGGGTCTGAGAATCTTGCAGCAATGCATTAGCCTATTAGGCGCAGGCCCGACGCAAAGGGCAAATATGGGCTCTGTTTTGTAGACTGCAAGACTAGTCGGCCAATAGTGCGGTCCCGCATCCATTGCACCGCCGGGGGAGACGTAGGCGAGGCCAGGCGTCTTTGCATGCCTTCGTTATTGACCTGCATCCCAGTACACTCTGCATGGCTCCCAGTGTCCGACACGGCCACACCAGTCCGCTGGTCGAGCGAAGCCCCCCAGTCTCGCACTGCCTTGTCCAGCAGCTGCACGTGAGGGCGTCTGGTTGGGTCAAGGCGGCCTTTGTTTTGGGCGGGCTGAATGGGCTGAATGGGCTGTAGCGCGACTGACTACGCTTGTTTGTCGGTGGAGCGCAGCGCCTTGTTAATCTCGTTTGCCCTGGCATGTAGCCACCTACCCCTTCTAGCAAGTTCCCGCCTGTCGACATGGCCGGTAACACGGTCGAGGCAAGTTGTTCGGCTAGGATTCGAGCATCGTGGCGCAAGTGTCAAAAATCAGGAAGATGAATTATGAGAGTGCTTTTGTCTCGTCATTGTAGAACCTAAGAAGCCGCCGTGACCGACCAAAAGAAAATGCAGAAAATCCCTGCTGCGCTGTAAACATACACTGCAGCGAGCTCCGCATCGAGTAATTTACACATTGCTGAAAGGTACATGGCCCGTCCGATGTCCTCCCGCCCAGGACTCCTGCGCGAGAATTGGCCACTCCGGGTCCTTGGGTATTAATCAACCTCGTCCTCAAGGGTAAAAAGGAAAACAGACTCTGCCGTAAAAGGGCCCCGCAGAACGCCGATAAAGGACATGACCATCTGCATCTTCCTCGTCGTTTACATTACGATGCAGCAGCCGTTGCTCTGTTGTGGCGCGTAGGGGTCGTCGCGCTTGTCAATCTGGACATGCGTTAGCAGTGTGAGCAAGGCAGCGGTGCGCGTAGTCTACTAACGGTTCCCCATCGTGACGGTACCATCCAGTCTTTTGGCTCCTTGTCCGTGAATGCAATGAGACTGCCCGTCATGGTTAGCCGTGGGGTTCCTGCAATCATGGCCACTTGGCTCTAAACCTACTCTAACGCGGCTTCGGACACGGGTATCCTGCGTCGCTCCAGATCCTCGCGCAGGCGCTGGTTGAGTTCGGTGAGACGTCGCAGCTTGAGCTCGGCCATGCTCTGCTTCTTGCTCTTGCCGTCGCCGCCGGTCCGTATCTCGTAGGGTGCTTGAGCCATCATGACGGGCATGGTGCGCGTGCGTGTGTATTATGGACGAGGCGATGGGCCTGGTTGTGCTGGTTGTTATTATTATGGGGGATGCGTCGTGGTGCGACGTGACGGATGCGTGTCGGGCGTGCGGCGTGGATAGGGTGAGGTGCGTAAAGGGGAGAGTAAGGAGCGAAGGACGGCCAGCCGGGTGAGCCTGCCGCCGAGTATCAGCGCGAGAGCAAGGCTGCTGCGAGGGCGTTGACGACGAGTTGCTGAGATGGGCGACAGGTGAAGCACGGGAACCAGGAGAGGTGGTTGGAAGATGAGGGCCCTCCCTCCCCTTGATGGGTCTGTTCGTCGGGCCCCGACGCTTGCGGCATAGCGCCAAATTGCCTTTAACGAGCGCTTTGTCCTCGCCCGCCCGACGCAGCCAATCCCTATGCTACTTTTGATTGACGCAAGAGAGATGAGTGCTGCAGTGCCTCACGCTGGCCCTGCCCATAGTTTCAAGCGGCTGACTGGCTGGCTGCGATAGGAGCCGTCAGACTCGATCTGCGTGCTGCTGCGGGGATTCGGCCGCGACCCTGCCGGGAACTGCGAATGCCTCACCGGCTCGCTTACTAAGGCCTACCACAACCATTTTGCTGCCCTGACGACTCCATCGCCGTGTGAGACCCGCACTCCCATACCCCAACCCCACGCCTTTCGCTGCGTCGCCTGCCTGCTGTAAAGCCCATCCGACTCTCGTAGTTGGATCCGCGACCTCAACTTGCCCAGCATGGCGCCTCCACCGCACTCCAAGCCGGAGAATACACTGTGCGCCCCGCCTCGAACAAGCCCTACAGCCAGCAAAACCACTAACACCGCGCAGTAAACGTGCCCAAGAACTCATCGGAGTCGACCAGCAACAGGCTGCTCTCCAGTTGCTCCACGAACATGTCACCTCGAAGCGCACCCGCAACAGCCCCATCGCCTCGCTCGAGCCCGTCATGGTCCTCTTTGTCGAGCTCTGTGTCGACCTCCGCAAGGGCAAACTGGCCAAGGACGGTCTCTACCAGTACAAGAACACCGCCCAGAACACAAACGTCGGCACCATCGAGGTACGACATCTCGTCAGGAAAAGCCCCATGGGCAGGCACTAACTTGCCATAGACTGTCTTCAAGCGCTTCATCGAACTCGCCGAGCAAAAGGTCACAGAGGCCCAGGCCAAGGCAGACGAGGTCCAATCGTCGCTCGAGCCCTCTGACGACAAGAACGTCGACGATCTAGAGGCCACCGAGACCCCCGAGTCGATCCTCCTCTCCACCGTCTCTGGAGAGCAATCGCGCGACCGCACCGACCGTGCTATCGTCACACCATGGCTCAAGTTCCTGTGGGAGACCTACCGAACCGTCCTGGACATCTTCAAGAACAATGCCCGCCTCGAGCTCATGTACCAGTCAACCGCCCACCAGGCCTTCCAGTTCTGCTCCAAGTATGCCCGCAAGACCGAGTTCCGCCGTCTCTGTGAGCTGCTCCGCAACCATTTGCAGAATGCCGCCAAGTTCTCCTCCCAGATGCACGCCATCAACCTGTCCGACCCCGACACCCTACAGCGCCACCTCGACACCCGCTTCCAGCAGCTGAATGTGGCCGTTGAGCTGGAGCTGTGGCAAGAGGCCTTCCGCAGCGTCGAGGACATCCATACACTGCTCAGCTTGAGCAAACGCCCAGCCAAGAACGTCATGATGGCCAACTACTTTGAGAAGCTTACCCGTATCTTCTTGGTCAGCGAGAACTACCTCTTCCACGCTGCCGCATACAGCCGATACTACAACCTCCTTCGCCAGTCCGCAGCTGCCGTCGCCTCTGGCCAGAGCCCCAAGAAGGACAACCCCGCTGTCACGGAAGCCGACATGACCAAGGCCGCTTCCTTTGTCCTCCTCTCCGCTCTCGCTATCCCTGTCATCAGCACTTCCCGCTCCCGAGGTGCCCTCGTTGATGTTGATGAGGCAAGGAAGAACAAGAACTCGCGTCTCACAAACTTGCTCGGCATGTCCCAGGCTCCTACCCGTGCCATCCTCTTCAAGGATGCTCTCAGCAAGGGTCTGCTCAAGCGTGCCCGCCCTGAGATCCGTGACCTTTACAACATCCTCGAGGTCGACTTCCATCCTCTCTCCATTTGCAAGAAAATCTCCCCAATCCTGTCTCAGATTGGTGCTGATGAGGGTATGGAGAAGTACGTTGGCCCGCTCCAGCAGGTCATTCTCACCCGTCTCTTCCAGCAGCTGTCCCAAGTCTATGACTCTGTTGAGATCAAGTTTGTGCTTGGTCTTGCCCAGTTCCCCGAGCCGTTCCACGTCAGTGCTGGTACGATTGAGAAGTTCATCATGAACGGATGCAAGAAGGGCGACCTCGCCATCCGTACCGACCATGCTACTGGTGTGCTCACATTTGACTCTGACGTCTTCTCCTCGGCCAAGGCTATGCACCCTGGTTCAGGTGCCGGATCCGCCGAGACGGAGTCCCGCTCTGTACAGCGTCTGCAAAGCACCCCAGCGGAGATTGTGCGATCTCAGCTCACTCGTCTCGCCAAATCGCTCTTCGTCACATGCCAATATGTCGACCCTTCATTCAACTCTGAGCGCCAGCGCAACAAGGAGGCCGCTCTTGCGCGAGCCAAAGAAGGTGCTGAGAAGGAGCACCAGGAGATCCTCACACGTCGCGACATCATCTCGCAAAAGAAGGAGGCTGCCCTGAAGGCCCAACAGGCCAAGGAGAACGAGGAGCAGACCAAGAGGCTGATTCGCCAACAGCAGATCAAGGACGAGGAAGCTCGCCGCTTGGCCGAAGAGCAGAAGCAACGTGCAGACCAGCGCATCAAGGCTGAGCAGAAGCGCATTCAGCGTGAGGAAATGGAGAAGCAGATCAAGGAGCTCAAGGCCACTACCAAGGTCGACATTGAACTCCCTGAAGATCTTGATGATCTAGACTCCCAGAGAATCCGCATCTTGAAGCTTCAAGCTCTCGAAAGGGAGAAGAGCCAGCTCGGTGAACAACTCCGCATTGCCGGCAAGCGTATCGACCATCTGGAGCGAGCCTACCGTAAGGAGGAGATCAAGCACCTCAAGACCGATTACGAGAAGCAGCAGGAGGAGGATCTTGCAGCGTATGAAAAGTCCAAGGCTGAGGAACTCAAGGAGGCAGAGGAGAAGCACAAGGCCGACGTCGAGCTCAAGCATCGTCTCTCAAGGCTTGTATCTCCTTACCAGACCTTTGTCAAGACCGTCAAGGAACAGCGCAAGGCTGAGTTCGAGAAGCGCCAGAAGATTGCACAGAAAGAACTCGAGAGCAAGAAGGCCGCACGCGTCAAGGAGGTCAAGGAGCGCATCGCCAGGGAAAAGAAGGAACGCGAAGAGGCTGAACGCCGCGAGCGTGAGGAGGAAGAGCGTGAAAGGGAAGAAGCCGAGGCCAAGGCCAAGGCTGAAGAGGAGAAGCGCGCGAGATTGGCTGAGCTCAAGGCACAGAGGGAGGAGGAGCGAGCGTCAGTATTACCCACCCACTTCTACAGTCACATATTAACGTCTCGCAGCGCTACCATGGAAAAGATACGTCTTCAGCAACAGCGCGAAGACGAAGCTATGGCTAAGCAAAAAGCTGGCGCTGGTGCTGCTCGTGCTATCCCAGACCGAACCTTTGCTCGCGAGCCAGCTGCGGAGTCATCTTCGGTTTCTGGCCCACCAAAGATTGCCCTTCCTGGCGGCAAGCCCAGCTGGCGAGAGCGTGAAGCCATGAAGGCCGCTGGACAGGCTCCTCCTCCTGCCAGCACATCACCAGCGCCCGCACCTGCAGCCGCCTCTCCAGCCCCCGAGGCCGAAGCCCCCAAGAGGGGTGGATACGTTCCACCAGCTCTCCGCCAGGGAGGTGCTCCTGGAGGTGGATGGCGCGAACGCGAGGCTAGCGGCAGTGGTCGCGCGCCTCCTGCCCGTGCCGAACGTCCTGAGCGCACCGAGTCTCCTGTTACTGGTGGTCGCTTCGAGGCTGCTCGCGGAGGAGATCGATGGGGTTCAGACAGGAAGGCGTCGCCCGCCAACGCCGGCGGCTATGTTCCACCCGGTGCCCGCGGTGGTGCACCACCCCGTGAGGGTGAAGGCGAGCGTGAGTCTAGGCCTGCTGCGCAGGCCCCAGCTGCTGGAAAGTACGTCCCTCGTCATTTGAGGGATAAGCAGTAGAGTACGACAGTAAAAGTAAGGTGTTCGTTTTCTTTCTACGCTCTCTATGATTGACGACATGGTCAACGGCGGGTATAGGAAGGACATGATGGCATGGGGGAGTTTATGCTTCTTCTTCTTCTTCTTCTTAGAGCTGGGCAGTAACGAACATGCGCCTACAATGTGTAGTCTTGTTCATGAAATGCAGTTTTTGATTGTTTACGAGTTCCCAGTCTTTGTTTGGTACGTTTATTACACGTGTGTTGACGTCGCCTTTCTTATCTTGCAAGTGGCTCCTCGTTCACGCCAATGTGCCAAAGTCATGCTTTCTTTCCTCTCGTTCCAGTCTACTGCTAAGAAGAAGAAAATGCCAGGAAGAAGAGGTTTGGAACAGAAGGAGGGGCATTGCTCTACTCTCACAGGATACTCTCTGTCGAGTACGGGGTATGGACTATGATTCCTAAATGTACAGTCATCGTCGTCGTCGTCGTCGCCGATAATCGGTGTGGGAGGATATCTCACACCATTCGCAGGCAGATAGAGTACGATGATAATGG
>JAESFQ010000308.1_pt1 | contig 17657 bp, 16 predicted proteins | sample 9269431 | NCBI WGS metagenome assembly JAESFQ01 (sample SAMN14502588, study PRJNA617103) | algae metagenome | isolation source: Plectolyngbya sp. WJT66-NPBG17 and co-occurring heterotrophs from well... | place: USA: Mojave Desert, Joshua Tree National Park, California | collected 2006-08-06
GAGCAGACAGCTCGCTCAGGACGTCCTCGTACGGGCTGGAAGAGTTGGCAGCAAGTCTGTTAATAATGTCGAAGGTACCATCAAGATCCTGGACAGCAAAAAGTGTTCTGTGATGCCGTACTCGTTCCACCTCATCTGCCACGTACCCCACGAATGTTGAACAGGCATGTGTGTCCAGATGGCCAAGGCCCAAACCCGGCAACGCCCAAAGCTTCCGAATCAGCTCAAGATTGCCTCGGCTTCCCATCGATCGAAGATGTAGCACGAATGTTTTCTCGAACATACAGGTTGAATTCGACATGACCAGGAAATTGAATATAAGAATCACGGGTTCAAGCTGAACCACAATGCTTTTAACCTTGTGGGGGCGGAGTAAGGCTGAAGATTCGTGCCAGCTAATCACATTCTGTGGCGTTCTGCAGGCGTACTCCAGCAGAAAACATAGCGCTAACATTAGAAAGCCTGCCCCTACATTTCCTGCTTTTTACCCTATCCTATGCCGTCCTCCCCTAAAAAGGCCCCCGGAGCTTCCATGCGCACAGTCATAGTCATGGAAATCCACAGATCTAGAGTGAGCGAGCTCAATAGGCCAGAGTGCACAGTTCCAAACCACGAGCCGACCAACTTTGTACCTCAGCCTCGCGGTTCCATTCTCTCACCCAAGAAGCTCATGGCCAAATACCTATCCCTAGTTTCTGTGCGCAAGGTCCCCACTAATGAAGGTGACACTACTACATCCTCGGATCAAGGCACATCGCAAGACATAGATCGACCTGAAGAGGCGGCTGGCACAGTAGTCTCGGGAAGGGACGAGAGCAGAATGAAGCAGGCTTCCCGTCAAAACGGCCACGTGATGACTCCCGTCCCCAACGACATCGTGCACGGGATCGCCCTTGAGCAAACCACCCAGCCAACTCCTTTTCGAGCTCCTCAGATGAGTGGTAGAAGGAATTTGAAACTGGTCTTCTCGAAGCTTTTCGGTAATGTTTCTTATCGAAAGCCGGTGAACGACGCCCAGCCTGCTCCTGCAACGATAGCACTTGGGACGCCCGCCGAAGCCAAACCAACCAGTGGAAAGAACAACGGAACCCACGAAGCGATGGTTTCGGCGCCTGCGCAGGAGCTTGCGACTACTATTTCACCAGTAGTCACGAGTCAACTTCCGGATCTCTCGCATACGGCGGAGCCAGACGCCACTAGCAATACGACTGCTGGTATTGATACCGCCGAATACACACTCAATGTACTTTCCGATTCAAGGATGATTTATAACCCAGAAGATAGGATTTATGTTGGACGTCTTTACGAACTGCCTCCTCCGCAAGATCTGAACCTACACTGGCATCCCATCCGAACAAAGCTCATGATTGACCTTAGGCGGGCGATCCGGACAACTTCTATCACTGTGAAGGGACAAAAACAGTGGTTTGAACCAGAGTTGTATATGTCTGGCAGGCGTCTCCCGGGTTCAGAGGTTGTTGTGCTGAGACCTACTATCTGGATCAGTTGTGGAAGCACTCAATGCCAGAAGGTCTTACAAAATGCTGTCAAAGACCTAAGTTATACTGGGCACTTTCCCGTCCATGTAACACGACATGCTCCACGTCTGGCTGGTTTGGAAACAACCGCGACTGAATCTTCCAGACTTGATGAGGTGTACGAGGAAGAAATCAACTACGTGATGAGTGATGCGATTTGGACTAACCACGGCCATGCAGACCGGAGCGACAACCAGGTAGAGATATGGGTACAGTCCCCATTCTCGAACAATAACTCTGCATGTGGGCTCAAAGTGCAAATTCGAGACGCATGTGGAGTAGAACACATGTGTAGACTTGGTGGCTTGGTATGCATTGGAGACAAAATCTTAGGCCTAGCAACGGCTCACGCCATTCCGAAAATTTCCTCGAACGTCTCATCCCATGGGAGTGAGGCTGGAGACGAGGCGCTGTTCGTATTCAAACCCCACCGGATGCACGACGATATCCACATAGCAACACCCTTGCACAACACAGTTTCCCCTACAGACTGGCTGCCCGCTACAGTATATTTGGCAAGGTATGGCGCAATACCCGGTCTGGACCTACGAGGATCATCACGAAGCTTAGTTACCCCGGAAGAAGCTATGTACGACTTTGCGTTGCTTCAAGTCGATTTCGGTTCTCAGAAGAGAACACAGAATCGATATGAAAGCCGTAGTGGTACGCAAGTTCTGCAGGGAGTCTCTAATGTCTTGACTGCGAGGGCGGTAAGCCTGGTATGTTCATACAATGACATTCGCTCGGGCTGGCTATTGGAGGGGGAACGCATCATTGTTGGCGATACCGCCTGTTGGAAAACCCGGAAAATACAGTTACAGGCGCCTCTGGGTAAGACTGCTCAGACACTCCCATTCGTTACGCCACCAAGCTAGATTCGCCTCATGATTCGTTCTTTGCTGACGACTGTAGGTCGCGGCTTCTCAGGCGTTTGGGTGGTCTCTGGCAACGAGACAATCGGTGTCATTGTCGCTGTTTACGACGACCAACCTTATGTTCACATGCTACCCATCACCACCGCGCTCTCAGGCATCCGAGCGGTCTTACCGGATGATCTGAAGCTTGCTGAAGTGCGTGTGTTGAGCACCGAGAATAATGAGCCACCCTACTACGCAATAGCACAAGCAGAGACACTCTGCCATGATTTTTCCGTGTCAACGATGCAGAGTAAGAAGTCTGATGACTTGCAAAGACAAGTTGAGATTGCCACATTAGATGGAACACTTTTCCCCATCGGCCCACTCTTAACCATGTGTCTCATGCTGTTTGCGATAGGCTTGGTAGGTTCAAGTCATCATCTCTTCAAGTTCAGTGCTAATTGATGAAGGATGGCTCTGCATTTCCCTTAATCATGCCCGACATCACCGACACTTTCGATTCGCTACATCTGATTGGCTGGTATGGTAGCATATACTTTTTAGCTATTAGTGCCACTTTCCCGCTCTTCGTCAAGCTTTACCCGACAACTTGCGGAATGCAAAAAGGCAGAGGCTTACCCGTCGTACTCTTGACCAGCTCGCTCACGTTTGGAAGTGGCTTGATGTGTTGTTGCTTCGCGTCGAACAATGTGTCGATGCTGGTCGGCAGGGCATTATGTGGCATCGGTGCGGCAGGTATCACATCGGGCATAACCTTCATCATGGAAGAAGCCCTTGTAACACGGACTGCAAAACGACAGATGACGATGATCGACATACTTCTTTTGACTCTTGCTCTATCGCGTTTCGTAGGGCCTCTGTAAGTTGAAAGCCAGAAAATCCGGAGGGTCAATATAGCCGAACTGACTTGTCCATAGAATCGGAGCAGCGTTTACAGATCTGGTGAACACCGAAAGGCCTTGGCAGTATTTCTTTCTCATGAGCTTCGCAATGGCGGCAGTCTCTACTTTCGCCGCCATTGCTCAGGTCTCGTTTTACAGTCAAAAAGGCAGGGAGTATCGCTCTGCACAAGCCCTGACGGTAGACTTGGCTGTAAGAAGTTCACAAAAGCAGTTCGTGGTGACTACCACATGGTATGTGATATTTATTGCAGCGACAGTAGGGCTTGAATACGCTACCTACTATGGTACGAGTCATGGGTGGTCTGACACTAGCGTATATATCCTTTTAGGAGTCACTGGTCCCAGTGTCGTAGGCGTATGGGCTGTAAAAACGCTACTCGGTCGTTTCTCATTCTTCGGTTCCAGATCACCGAAAACCTCGAAGGCAATACCTACGTCATTCTTAAGTTTCTCTTGGGGCGCAAGCTACTATACGGTCTTGTATTATCTGCGTAAGTCCAAATGATTCGCGAGTAAGGATTAACTACTAATACGGACCAGCTGTCTGGCTACGAACGGTGCGAGACTACTCTGCTCTAAGGACCGCAACTACATATCTGCCCACAGCAGCCGCTCTACTTTTCGCTCTCTTTTTCAGGTCACCTCTCGACGTCATGTTACGCCGAAGTTCAGTGCATGTACCTCCTCTAGCCCTGCTACTGGGCTCGCTAGCCTATATGGCGCTAAGTGCAGGGCTAATGACCAGGTTCAACTCTAGCACGGCCCGCAGTACACTTATTGGTTTGCAGGTTCTGTTCAGTGCATGCGCTGGTACTGGAGCTTTCCAAGCAACAACGCACGAGCTTCAGAGAACGCAAGAAGAGCGGCAAAGTCGAGTACCCTCATTTGAGCATATGATGGCACGACCTAGCGTAGCGTTGTTCGCAGAGATGCTAGGAGGGTCGGTCGGCATATCCTTAGCGCAGTTGGTCTTTGTAACTCGGGTTGCAAGAGGAGCCAACGCCCGCGATCCGCGCCTAGCGATTGTACTACAAGGCGGTGTCACCAATTTCAAGGCTGGTTTTAGCCCCGATCAGTTGGCCACTGTCATGGGTATCCTCAATGACGCGCTTACCAGGAGTTTCTATGTGTCTACAGCTGCCGGCGCCTGGCCATATGGCGTAGCTGTAGTAATTGGTGGGCTTCTTACGCTCTACGCTCCATGGTTCGCATGGTCCAGATACCATAGAAAGAAGTATCCGCCAGCTACGTCCTCACTAACGGCAACCAACATTCCTCTTGGGCCTATACCACAAACTCATCGCATGCAGGTCTAACGGACCTCGTCTTTGTATCAGCCACCATACGATACATCTACGCCCCAGTATCCCCAGTCATTTCCGCTCGATTCTCAAAATGCAGTCGCCTACCCTCGGCCTATTGTGTTTAGCTCCCACGACGGAGGCTCCAACCCGAGTAGTTAGCCGTAGAAGCAGGGCCTTGCTAAGCTTGCGATATTTTCCACTCTTGAAACACTTTTGTTCGGGCATTGTTTGGACTCGTAGTTGAACGTTATGCCCAACGTCGAACGATTACCTTTTTAGTGTATTACATAGAGAATTCGTTTATTATCTACTACGAACTCATGATATCTCTTTTTAGACTTGCGTTATATTCATACTATAGGCAGTAGCAAGGGCACAAGACCGCCAACAGCCCATGTCATATGTAACGTAAAGAAAAGAAAAAGCCGACTTCTATTTTCAGTTTATTCAAAGTCAAATACAGCCTTGTAGAGGCGTCAGTATATCCATGTCATAAACAGACAAGTATGTCAAGGTAAGATGTACCGATTCCTGCAACAGGGATAGAAATACGTGTTGTATGTACACTATAGTGAACATATGTACCAGTTATGAAAGCAACGCCGCACCGAAGAGCATTGCATTTCCACGCACAAACGCTATCAGATCTAAAACCCACCCACGAAAACGACCGAACAAAGATACCTATGTACATCAATGTATACCGTGCTACGCCTGAACCCGTAAGACGCCTTCAAACACCCGCAGAATCGTAAACAGGAGGACATCCATCATGTCCTCTTTTCCCTAAATTGGCTCGTCGGGCCCGCACTGAAAGCGCCGCTCAGAATGCGCTTGAGTTGGTGGGGTCTATTTTGTGACGCTCTTTCGCCGCTCGCGGTACTCTTGCGACTGAGGCCCGTACCTGTCCTTGTGATACCATCCGTACTCATGCTGACACCCATATCCATAGCGTTGCTACTGCGCCGTGCACGCCTTGTTGCATCTTCGTTCTCTTTCTCGGATAAAGTTTGCGACGGGAGCAAAATAGCACGATCAAGTGCGTATGGCAGTCCACGATGTCTTCCACGGATTTGCATGGCGATGATGATGAGTTTACTCAATGGCTTGAACTGGCCCGAAAAGGAAGTATTGAAGCCAGGGAAGCCCTGACTCAGTCCTACGGTACCGTATGCGGAGACAATCTCGAAGAGAACAGAAAAGAGGCTGAAGGCGTATTCGTTCGTATTCTCGAGCCGTGCGCCTTCGATGATGGCGATAAGGAAGAAGCCTAAAAAGACGAACCATAAGTCGAATGAGAGTTGGCGGCGCAGATGGTGTGAGAGGTAGCTAGATTGAGCTTCATCTTCATCTTCTGCGACCCAGACGCCCAGAGACTTCTCCTCGTAGACGTTGGATTGGCGGATGGACATGGCGATAGGGAAGACTGATATGTACATCATGATGAGGTAGCTGACTTGGACCGCTGGGTGCAGCTCAACAATGTTGACAACGGCGAAACCTGCAGTACGAGTTGAGGCGGCTTGGAAGAGACCGGCGAGGAAGCGGTGGCCACCAGATAGGGCGGTGACGGTCGGATCGTCGAGATCGAGAATGATGAAGAAGATTAGATCAACACCATTCAGAAGAATGAGGATCCAAAAGAGCCACCAGTTGGCCTTGCTTGGGAAAAGTAGAGTAAAGCATCGACGTGGATGATCAAGCAGAAAGCGAAGTTCTTCCCAGATGGCACTGCCCTTAGGCACCATCTTGGAGTACATCCAGATGGTGAACCGAAGCATACAGGGAAAGCCAGTGTTTCCTATGATGATCAGGAAGGTACCCAGCACCAGGGGCCAGACAGCTAACTGGAAAGAGACCATAGAATCTGGGGTGAGTGTAAACCCCAGATCGTTGAACAAGGAAGCTGCGGTGAAGAAGCCCCACCAGGTTGGGTCAATACCAACGTTCGTCACTACGCCACTGTAGTGAGCATTGTGGTTGATCCATGGTGCCAGAGAAATAACGCCGATCGTGTGCCAGCCAAGGTAAAAGACGGTGAGAATCATAGCCAGCAATTTCAAAGCACGATATTCGATACCACCGAGCTCTTCTCTTTGCTCTTCGGACAGATCAACAAAGTTTGAGTTACGTCCGATGGTGGGCGCCCAGCTGAGGTAGGGGGGCATCGGGTCCTCTTCTTCTTCGTCCTTATTCCTAGTCAGGAAGCTGGTCAGAGTTCTTGACCGCGATCTATTACGTAAATGCATCCCTGGAGCAGGTGCATTTGAATCGCCCTCGTTTGTCCGGGTTCTATCGTAAACGGAGTGCCCGGTAGGACGTTGCTGTCGGTCCGGCACGTCAATGGTAATATGATTCCTGAGTTGTCTATCGTCTCCGTTCAGAGCATGAGGAACAGAACTTGAGCGTTCGCGTTTGGGATGGGACTCGTGTGACATCCTACTAGCAACTCTATCGAGCTCTTCTCCTTTGATTGCTTCTGGAATGAGACCTTGGTCGAAATCGCGTGGACCCGGGATGCGCAGCTTGTTTCTCGCTGTCGGGTTACGCTGTGCCTCTACAAAAGCAATGCTTTTCTCTTTGTTGGATTGTGGAAGACGGCCACCCGGGGATTCTTCGAGCGATTCTTTGGGCTCCTTTTCTACAGGCTTGCTAAGATTGTCCGCCCATACGATGCCAGATGAAGTGTTTTGTATAGGGGTTGTGGGTCTGAATGGTGGCATTTCATCCTCGCTTGAACTGGACCTCCGAGGACGTATGCCGTTTCCGGTCCAGTCTAATCCGTCACTGAAGGCGAATTCGTTCGAGATAGTTCCGCCATGTGCGTGCCCACTCGAGCCGCGCATGACCCGAATCTCCCTGGCACCAACGGCCTGCTCTTCTTGTCCGACGTCACGTTCTGTCGCGGCTTTCATCTCGCTCTTCCTCCTAGACAGTGTGCGAGTCCGGCCGCTCCGGCTTCCCCTCTCGAGCACAATATTCTGGAAACGCTTCTCGAACCAATAGAGGCGGACGACTACGACGGAGCTGTGGATGAAGATGGGTGTGCATAAGCTGGTGATGAAGTAGATGGCTATCTATAGATTGTTAGTAACGGATTTGTAAGTTTCAATACCACCACGTACCTGTTGATATAGATCCAGTTGATTGATATCAATTCTGCGCTCAGTCAGTTCATTGCCCCCAAGCGTCCAGAACCCAACATACGTGTTCAGACCACTCTGCGTTGCTGCGCCACTTGCAAAGAAGAGCGCATCGATATATGGTATGCGGCCATTGCCGTACATGATGACGGATCCAATGAGCGCCCATCCGATGATATACGTATCTAAAGACGTGTCAGCCCAGATTGTAAACGGTCTTTGCATTTGTATACACACAGTGAATTGTGATGAAGTTGGGGTGCGGTTTGAGGGCGCTAAGACTGGACGGGGTGTGCTTCTTCAGCCATGAGAACATGACTAGCCAGGGGCCGAACATTTTGGCAATCCGTGGCCTTGAAGGCGATATGGAAAGAGTATGGAGCGCCTAGTGAGCGGCTCTTGTTAGGTTGTAGAGGTGAGATCACCACAAAGGTAGTGCCAAGTAAGAGCTGAAAGAGGGAGTCTAATCGAGCGCGCCCGACCCGACAGCGCGTCGCAGAAAAGCTTTGTGGTAGAGGTGCATATTTGAGAGGGAAGAGTGTGAAGTAATGGGTCAAGTAGGCACTGTGAACTACGGGTCGGGTTGCGGGACATTAGTCGAATGGCGCGCTGTGAAAGATTGCCGGGCTGTCGCGGTGCCAGATGGTGCGGCGATGACGCTAAAGGGGCGTCGAGGCCGCAAGACGCCCAGCCCTGGCATCGCGACCGGAGTTTTAAACGGACCCCTGCAATAGATATGATGCGGTTCCAATCGAGAAGGGGGTTTCTGCCACACCGACCCGAGTCTACACCGCTGCAAGCAAAGTTCACATGTACGATAGACGCTTTTGGTCTGCGTGTACTCGGTAGACGTGTGCTTATTCTCCACCTTGATGCTTCCGCTCCGCCCCGCCATCCTCCTCCCCACCCCGCGTCGCGTGCGCTGTCCTAATCGAGTTTTTGATGCAGTGCCCCTCCACACCTCGATATATATGTATGTATGATGGACGTGTATATCGAGTTTGCATCAAGGGTGCACTTGCCAGCGCATATCGCGATACCGACTTGATCCGCCGGCTGGGCTGATATCTCACCACCTCAGAATAACAACAAAGTGCAACAACGCCGACCATGGCCTAGGACACCGCGGCACCGGCGAGTATGCGCTTTTGTTTCAGGATATGATGCTTGTTTCGGACTCAATAGGATGCGCCGGATAGCCAGGAAGAAAGACAAGGCCATGCCATGTTCCACTGGGCTCACGGCTTACGCAGTACTCCCTTCTTCTACGCCTGCTGCGCCTCTTTGCCCAGCCGCGCCACAGCTTGGCGTTCCGATTAGCCATCTAAGCGTAGAACGGCCAACGGCCAACGGCCATTTCGGCACTTTAGACGCTTGTCGAAGCACATGTAAACTTACACTGCTGGCCGAAGTGGTGCGGTCCACCTTACTTCTGCTCAGCAGAGTGAGTATGCATTTTCGAGGGAAAAGACGCGCTTCTGCATGCTTGGTCCGGACATTCGGCACCAACGGTACGCAGATTCGGACCGCACAAAAGTTCCAAGCAGACCAACAGATTCTGATATTCACATCCTAAAATACACATGACCCTCCTCCGAGGCAGGGAGCCAACTTCCACCACTCTTCCTTGTCGTGCGTCGATTCGTCTCCGCCAATGCAGTACATGCGTATGAAATCAAGCCAAACATAAGGGAATAGATCAATGCAATTTTGGAAGTCTTTGCTTCTCTTCCTCGTTTCGCTTCTTTCGTCACCCTATGAGAAGAGATGGCTAGTCAGTACCATTCGGCCCAGACAGAGTAGGAGTGTTGGCGCCTGAATTAGGCTTACTCTTCGTCTTCAACGTGAGCGGGAAGGTAAAGTCATCGGCCTCTTCCTCTTCACTGCCTTGTTGTTAGCATTGTCATTGAGCATCGTACTTTAACGGCCACTTACGGAAGTTTCCACGCAATGTAGTCCTCTGTGCTCAATCCTTCGCGGCCTTCTTGCAGCGAGGCAAAGTCACCGGGCGTCATCATGCCCGAACGATCGCGGGGAGACCCAGGCTCAGACAACGGCCGTGAGATCTTGACGTCTTGCGAGCTGAAGAAATCTGGCTCATCATCATCTTCGTATGCCGCAGGGTATGCTCGTCGAAGAGCCAACTGTCGCGCCTTGACGTACTCCAAGCCCATGCGCTTCCAGTCGAGCAAATCACTCAGACGCTCAGTTCGGTTACGCTGGTTGATGCGCTGTCGCTTGCTCTTCTTCGTAAACTCGAACATGTAGTCGACAAGCTGGTTGACTGAGTCGTCCACACCCTTCATCCTTCGGTCTACAATGTAGATACCGTAGTCCTGGGCGTTCTCAATCAACTCCTCCATGTAGCAACCGAAACCAGACAGGTTGGTAGTGATGCTAGGAACACCCATTACGGTGCACTCTGCCGGAGTGTAACCCCAAGGTTCATAGTAAGATGAGAAGACACCAAGATGAGTTCCACGGACGAAATCGTCATAGTCTAATGGCAAGACCGGGTTTGCCGAGTTTAAGAATTCAGGGTGGAAGACAACCTTGACGCGATCCGATGGGTGGTTGAACAGCTGGCAGCGACGGAGCTGGTTCAACACAGGATCCTCAGCATCGTTGACCATGTTGTGAGTAACGATAGGCGGGAGGTTGTGACGCTTCATGGCGAACAGCCGTCGGCGAAGCAAGATCTTGTCAGCGGGAGTAATCAGGTCCTTGTCCTCTGGGAGCTCGGAGCCTTCTGTCCACGTCAACGAACGCTCGAACAGCTTCTTGGCCACATTCTCGGCAATGTTGTTTACACTGTCGTGCAGCGCCTTGATGACGGCCTGGCCCTTCAGTGAGTCGACCGAGAGAGATGTGGTCTGTGCTGGCAGAATGATGAAAGCAACAACTGTCATGTTGGAGTTCTCGTTCTTCATCTTGTGGTTCAATCGCGCCAACGATTCGATAAACATGTCTACACCCTTATTGCGATACTCGTAGCGACCGGCGGTGAAGAAGTAGAGTGTGTTCTCCGGGTCGAAGTCGTTGTGGCCGTAGAAATGCCCGCGCACAAAGTCGTTGATCTTGACCTTGGCTTGCTGGTGCAGATTTTGGAACTCGTGGGTGGCCGAGAACTTCTTCACGTTCAAACCGTTGGGCAAGACACCGTCCGGCTTTCGCTTCAGAAGATGCTCGCTCTCGTATGCGGTGATGTGGGAAACCGTTGTAAACACATCAGCCGCGTGCGTAGCGGCGCGCTCAATGCAGTAGCGGTGGTAGATACCGCGCTTTCCTGCCTCGGCGTCGACGTCGAAGTATTGGAGATTGTTGTAGAAATCGACAGAGCCGGCGCAGAGGTAGCGACCGAGGAGCGTGGCGTGGGTGGTGAAGATGGTGGTAACATCGATGCGGCGCTTCTTGCAGAGAGGGACCGCGACACCTGCCAGCCATTCGTGGAACTGGACAATGACGGCTCGCTTCTTCTCATGGTAGACATACTGGAGGGCAGTTAGCGCAGGTACAAACAGTTGCTCATACTCTCAACTTACCTCGCCTAGGAACCATGCGATGAGGTAACCAAAGACAATGGCCTCGTTGGTCTCCGAGTCGCCGGGTGGTGAGGGAATGCCGGTGGAAGACCAAAGGTCGCCCTTCCACTCGTCAAGCCACCTGTAGCCGGTACCGGTGTCGAAGAGGAGCACACGTGGGGCACCGTCAATCAACCAACGTCCGTACAGCATTTTGATGCCACGATCGTCCATGGACTTGATGGTAGCAATCAAGGCGGGATCCTTGGGCTCAATTGGCTCTACCTCGACAGCGGCCTATGATGTCGTTAGTATTTTCTTTCAAGATGCCGTTGGTTGCGCCTACCGAAGCCCTGTTCCACGGACCCAGCAAAGTGTATGCGGCGCCATACTCGGCCGTGGTAACTTGCGCCTTGGATTTGAGGACTGAGTAGATACCGCCAACTGGGACAAGTTAGTGATTGCGAGTGACAGAAAGTTGGGACGAAAGCTACCTCGGTTTGCGACTTCGGTCGCAACCTCGAACAGGACGTGGTTCTGCACGTCTCTCGCGCCAGTCTCAGCCATTGTGGGCGGGTGGTGTGAGAGGGTTGTGGGAAGGCGCAATTGCAGAATCCCAGCTTGTTCCGAGGGAAGGGAAAGCTTGGAAAGTCGAGGGAGTGCGAGAGCTTGAGCTCGGTGCTGGAGTGAGCTACTGCAGGTGGCCGCGCTAGACAAGCGGTTCGATTACTCCCGGTTGAGTACGAGGTGTTGGCCGCGAACAAGGTGTGGTGAGACTGCAGGAGCAATTGAACTTGAAGCAACAGTGCAGCAGCGCGCAAAGTCAGTCTAATAGTCGAGGAAGGATGTTTTGGCAGCCGGCGTGGAGGTGAGAAATGCTGGGCCGCTACTGTTTGGCGCACGAGCGTTGCTAGTAGCCGTGGAGGTTGGGATTCCTCTTTGGGCATCGGATGGATTTGTCCAAGGACCGACCGCAGGTGACGTAGCCGCTCGGCTTGTACTGCCCATTCACGATTAAACCTCTCTTTAGCCTGGCCACCACCTTCACGCGCCACCTGAGGTCGCAGCTGCAACACATTGCGCCGAGCGCTGCTCCATCTTGCACGACGTTGTGAAGCCAAACTCGTCCCCCACGGCCAGTGCCCCGTTCAGAGACTGAAGCGCAACGGGCGAGGCCAAGGCCGCGAGTCAACAACTCAACAGTTTGCCGTGGAAATGAGAAGCGGAGCATGGACCGATCCCGCCGGTCGTTGAGCTGCTCGCTTACACCTGTCTGCTTCTTCATCCTCGTCTCCTTTCAGACGCATCAATAACTTCAAAAAAGGTCACGTTGGATGCATAGCTTCGCACAGCAGTCAACCACCGAGGCGCTGCATCATGTCCGCTTACTGCAGCATTCCGTCATAAGGCCGACAATTGCGGGGGTCCCGCAAATGGTGCGAAAAGTCGACAGCACGCCAACCCTCTCCGCAGCCAGATTAGTGGGCCGTGAGTGGAGGCGGAGAGATGCACGTGAAGGTCCACAACAGCCACTGCCGCCGCGTGTGACATGTCTGTGATGCCATTCGGAGGGTCCATCGGAAGGAACAGATTGCCTGGCGAGACGTGTCTTGTGGCATCGTCGACACTGTCCTCTAGTCGCGCTGTGTGTTCGCATAACGGCCGAGATCGTGTTGAGGTTGCTGGGCGGCTACATGACTCGCATGCAGTCAATGCGTGGTTGCGAGGACTACCAAATCACTGGCACAATCACGCCTAGACCATATGGCATTCGACTAGTAAGATTTCAGTATATATCGAGTCAATCCGGTGGTATTTGATTCCATGTCGTAAAGTCCAGCGGGGAGCATAGAACTAACACTCGCCCCTGGCCGCTCCCCAAATCTATGATACCAGAAACCCCAGGCCGTAACATGCAACAAATAAAAGTATAACCAAAGCAATGGATATCAAGCTCAACGTGTGACGCCAGCAAACAAAACGGGAAACCAGAAAGAACCCAAGCAAAAGACGTACTGGTCCAACAACCCATGGACGGGTCGTCGCAGGCAAACAACTACTTACCACTCCGGTCAATGATGGGAGCAGCAATCGGCATCGCACTCAGCAAACTACCCTGTGCGAACTCATTGTTCAGCGAGAGGTTTACCATGGGTCCTTTGGCTCTACTGCCATCTATGACACCCCTACCCACCATGTCCTTCCCCTGTGAGTAGCCGGCCTGAGATAGCAAACCGCCTCCCGTAAACGCCTTGCTATCATCTTCTGGAGCACCGAGATGGTTATTTTGCGTATACGCGGCCAAGGGCTCACCACGACCCTTGAGCGAACGCGTACGTTCGTGGCCACCAGTACCATAGGTACCGTGTGCCGCACGCGATGTACCTGGGCGACCAGCGCGCCAGTCTGTTGATGAGGGAATCTTGATAGCCTCCTCAATTGATGTTGCACTTTCGACCAAAGGTCCTGCACCAGCTCCTGGGTTGTAGCCTTTGCCCTTGTTGAGATGCTGTGGCGGCGGGCGGTACTGGGGTGTTAGATCGACCAAAGGTTCGGGCATGCCGGGAACTCGTTTTGAAGCACTGCGTTGAAGGTCGCTAGATGTTCGTCGGTGATGGCTGCTGCGGACTGACGTGTTGCGCTTGAGGCTGGAGTCGTTCGAGGATACTTGGGCTACACGGCCCATGCTGCTCAGTAGAGATGGTCCTTCGGTGAATGGGCCCGATGCTTCACGAGCCTGGAGAGCGGCCTGACGTTGCGTGTAGGTACGACCGAGAAGCCCGCTAGAAGCAAATGTCTCTTCGCCCTGCTGATCGATACTTCGACGGCGAGCACTGGGCGGAGGAGTGCTTTCTGCCACCAGACCACTCTTGTTGAAAGCGATTGGGGGTGGTTGCTTTGCTCGTACTGACTTCTTCCTCGCGTGCATTGCTCTGCTATCGAGCTTCGAAAGAGGCTTGTCGTCTGGGAACTCCCCCGGTTTGTGAACTTCAATCTCATCCAGTGTCTTGTTGAAACTGTCCATGTCGAGTAACGAGGAGAAAGCGCCAAGTTGGTAATGCGACCCAACCGATTCTCCTCGTGTATGAGAGAATGTCTGTGTAGCTTCGGCGTTCCCAGACACAGCGCGTTGCGCATGAGTTTTCTTCGTCAACCCTTCTCCCTTCTGGTGTTTGAGATACCAACTGCGCCAAGTTTGCAACGCTGTATAGAAAGTATTCGCTGTGTTCCGGTCGTTGGTGCAGAAGAAGTGAACGTACTGCGATTCGTCTGCAAAGATGTTGGACTTTTGCATACTCTTGACAGCGTAGCAAATCTTCTTTGGAGGTTTTACTCGTGCTAGCTTCGACTGCGTTACCGAGTAGATGTCGTAATCTGTAAGAGTGCAGATATTTTCTTGGTCTTTTTCCTTCGTCTTCTCATTCTTGGCCATGACCAGCTGTCCGTCTGGGCGGAGGATGAGAAATCGTTTACTCCACTTGCCAGGTCTCGACGAGTATTGAATAAAGCACGAAGCGCCCTCTGGCCTAGTTTCTGGAACCTTGTACGAGAGCAAGCTGTCCTGATTGATGCCGTCAACGTCAGAGTCGATAATGGTAAGCTCGTTTTGATTATCGTGATCCCAAGAGTTCATCACGTCCCTCACGTACTCGTAGTTACGAAGGGGGCGTGTGATGCTGACTTTGGTGAAGAGCTCGGAGATGACGGCGGTACGGACGTCGATGGGGTTTGAAAGCACAGTGGCAGCTGACTTAATAAGATCAAGAGGGGTAGTGGTTGGAGTCACAGGTAGCAGAATACGCTTCTCGTTGCACACGACTTTGACTCGCTGTCATGGTTGTTAGTCTTTTTGTTGTATTTGATAAATGATGCACATACTCTGTCACCAGCATTTACGGCCGATGTAGGCGCATCAATGCCTAGAACGATTCCACCTCCGCCGGGTCTGATAGTGTCTTCTTCACCGAGAGTGAGACTTAGCCGCGGCGGGCTTGACTGTTGCACAGGAGCATCTAAACCAAGAGCCTCGTCCTTTCTCCTCTTGAACATGCCAAATCCGATCTCCTGCTGCCGCGGTGGTGATACCGGAGGCGATGAAGCAGGGACCTTTCGGGCCTTCTGCTCAAGTTTTGCGAGGGTCGCCTGTCGCTCTTTCTCCTCGAGCTTCGCCTTGCGAATACCCTCCTCCCTTTGTTGGAGCACTTTCTGGGTCTCGGCCTTCTGCAATCGTCTGCCGTGTTCCTGCTCGAATTTTTGTTCTTCCCTCTGCCGACGCAGCGCCTCGGCCTCTTCCATTCTTCGTTGAGCATCTAGGCGCGCAGCTTCTTCCTCTTCATGGCGCATCCTCTCAATTCTGTCCAGCTCGACCTGCTTGGCCTGCCTTTGTGCGCGCGCCTCTGCTTCATATTTTTCTTTGAGCTGCCGCTGTCTCTCCTTCTCCCTCTGCAAAATCTCTCTCGCGCTGTCGTCGCTCCGAAGCGACTGTTGTCTTGGCGCATTAGACACAGGCGGTGAGGCTTCTGCGCGCGGCCTGGCGGTTCTGGGCCGACGTTGGCCGGTGTTGGCGGCATGCGAGGATTGATACGGGGAGCTCAAAGCACGATTCCGCGATGTCGAAGGCGGTAGCTGCGGGGGAATGGGAGGGGGTGCATTTGGGATCGTGTTGGAGGGCAGAGGTGGGGGATTCGGGCTGGTCGCGTGCGAGGTAGTCGGTCGGCGGTGGTAGCGACTCTTGCTTCTGCTGATGGGCGCATCATTTTGAGGCTGGATCTCAGGCATAGGAGGTATTGGAGGTACTGCTGGTGCTGAATGCGCAGTGTAGTCCTGTTGGTATTGACCTGGCTGCCTTGTCTGCTGTTCTTCTTGCGCGCGCCTCACACTCCTATAACGAGACATTTTGGGCGTTGCCGCGGCCGACGAGGGCAATGTTTCGGTTGCCATGTTGTGCTTGACTGTTGTGTGACACGACCCTGCGTGCTCGCGCGTCGAAAAGTAAGGGACATAGGAGACCGACCCATGGGACGCATACAGGAAGTGAGGGGGAGCGGCGCAAGGTAGACAAAAGAAGCAGCAGGGAGTGGCAGGTGCACACGGATACGCGGCTGTTTAATTCACCAAATTCAAGTACCCAAGTCCAATCAGTACGTCAAGCAGCCGACCCAGACTTGCACAGTCTTGTGGAGGGTGGTCCCTCAGGGGAACAAGGTTGGCTAGATTCTTACTTGATGCAGCAAAGCCGGTTGTCGTCGCGCTAACAATAGCCTGCCACCTGCGCAGAGCGTGTTTGGCCATGCGCGACTAGCGGTTTCGGCCAAATCTTACCGCCAGTCCGCCGCAAGAACCGCCCTGCCCCCAAGTATCCAGCTTTGACGCCAGGTGTTAGCCACAGCAGGGGTTTGGGTGTAGTCTGTCCCGGTGCATACCACTACCTGAAACTAGCTATACACCAACAGTAATCACCCTGTCGAGGACCTGCCAATGCTTGCGTGTTAAACCCACTCGACCACGCAACCACTAAACACCAGCACCACTTGCATTGTGATGTGCAGCAGATGAAGACACTTCAAAGGTGGGCAAACAAGCGTGAAAGGGACCTTGTGAATACGTGCAAGAACGATTGTCTTGCAAACGACAGCGTAGAAGTAACATGAGCAACCTCTCTACATCAACAAGCGCGTTACAGTAAAGTGAATGCATGTCTCTCACCCCGGAATAGGCAACTAGGCGTTGCATTTGCATCACATTTCTCCTCCACCAGGAACACAATTGGTCGATTAGACGTCTCTCTCATGTCAACTTTGGGCAACTTCCCAACCCAACTTTGTACTCTAGGATGATTCGAAGAACCCGCCTTCTAGCTGCGGCAGTCTTAGTCCTCACACTCATATGTCTCTTCTTTCACCATACTTACTGCACAATATTTAATGCATCAAAACGTCAACAACTCGTAGCTTCTCTGTCCCCAGCCAACTCCACTCTCGGATTCGGTGCTATCCTTGCCGTATCACACCCCAGCTCCCCACGCCGGCAAAGCCTCCTATGGGCGGCCAATCTAACAGACCTTGACATTGCGATCCCTGAGCAGAAGATTTGGGACGTGGGTGATGTCGAAGGACTAACGATAAAGCAAGGGAGTAGGCTAAGTACCGGAAGTGCAAAGGCATGGTTGGGACATTTGGAAGTCTTGAGATGGTATGTTGGATAAGTGTGATACGTGGACTGGCAACGGGGCAGAAAAGAAGAAAGATTCGCAAGACGAAGATATAACTAACGCCATAATGATAGGTTCCTCGCCTCAACCCACGAAACAGCTCTGATAATCGAAGACGACACCGACTTTGACATTTCAATCCGCCATTCTCAAATCCCTC
>JAESFQ010000309.1_pt1 | contig 17644 bp, 21 predicted proteins | sample 9269431 | NCBI WGS metagenome assembly JAESFQ01 (sample SAMN14502588, study PRJNA617103) | algae metagenome | isolation source: Plectolyngbya sp. WJT66-NPBG17 and co-occurring heterotrophs from well... | place: USA: Mojave Desert, Joshua Tree National Park, California | collected 2006-08-06
CGTCAACACCGCCAACACATCGTCAAACGTCTGAATGCTCCTGACCGCGCCAAAACCCTGGTACCCGTATCCAATTCCCCCAACATCAACAGCCCCACCTCAACATACGCCGTAACGGAAATCAACCGCAAAGCCCTCAAAGACCTCATCGACGTTCACTTCTCCCACGTCGGCCAATGCGACCCTGGAGACTGTGACGCCCAAAACGAATTCTTCAACGTAACAGAACGCGTCGACGGCCAAAACGCATGGTACTACAAGCACCTCCTTGACATGGACGGCAATGCCTTCTCCGGCCGCTTCTACAGCTTCCTCAAAAGCCGCAGCCTCACGTACAAAATGGCCGTTTTCCGCGAATGGCATGCAGAGTGGCTACGGCCCTGGGTCCACTATATCCCCTTGTCTCTCCGCGGCGACGAACATCTCGATCTTGTGCGCTGGTTTAGCGGGGCCAAGGTTTTTGATGATGATGGGGACGGTGTTGTAGAGAGCACTGATGCTGATGGTGGGAAGACGGGGGGGAATGGGGGGAGTGAGGGTGAGGAGAAGGCGAGGGTTATTGCGAAGAGGAGTTCTGAGTGGCATGATAGTGTGTTGAGGAATGTGGATTTTGAGGTTTGGTTTTTTAGGTTGTTGTTGGAATATGGAAGAGTGGTGGATGATGGGAGGGAGGAGATTGGCTTTCCGGGGCCCTAGTGTGGGGACGAGGGAGATGAATTTGAAGGGTCCCTTTTGGAAACGATTCGATAGATGGGTATTGAAATTTTGGCGTATCTTTTACCTTTTTTTCACAATTGCTGATAATTATGAGGTTTAGTTGAATGTGTGCGAAACAGGGTCATTCATTAGAGGAGAACCGGGTTCTCCATTCTGATCATTAGGAGTATGCGTTGGAGCCGAACATGGGACTGATGCAAGAAAAAAGAAGAAAAAGCACAACATTCCCCTACAAACAAACACTCAGTCGTTTCCCATGAACCAATCTACTACCCACCGACTGTTCAATAACCATCATCTCATTCATCCAACATGTTCAAGTACCCGTCTCCAAGTCGCAATCTAGGCTCAAAACATCAAACGACGGTAGCGTTATTCAGAGCAACTTTTGAAAGCCGAATCGTCTCATCCCCGGTTCACTCTAACGCCGTACTCGGAGTAAAAATGGCACGTGGTGTTATGAACGACGCCAGAAGTGTCTTCCTTGAAAACGTTGCATCCATACGTTGCTGCGTTGGGTGGGGTGTACACTATAATGTGGTCAGTCGAACGGCGGTTCCTGTGGGTTTTCCGGGGAGAGTTCATGCTTACGGTGGAGTGATACTGCGTAGTCTGTAGGATGGGGGTTCGAGACTGTATGTCGGAGTATGGGATTAGTATATAATCTCCCTTGCTGTCCACACGAGAAAGATGGCTTACTGCGATGCACGCCAAGTGTGTCTGCCATGTATGTGACTTCATTCTCCGAGTAAGTTGTCTCGTGGGTTTTGGTCATGGGACGGTGGTTTTGGACGTCGGATTCGGTGGGGGTTGCGAAGCGAGTTTCGGTCAGGCTGCCCTTGAGGACTTTCATGATGCAGTGCGCGTTTGCGTGGCTGGATGGTGTTAGTCTCTGATGTTTTGACGAAGAGGTAGGTATGTGGGAGTGTTTGGAGTGTCCGTGGCGGGATTGTGAAAGTGGTGGATCGTCTTACCGGCGTGTCTCCTGCTGACACATCGATCAAAGTAGATCGGCGAACGTAGTCGCTTCATCGTGCAGGAGACTGGAGCCATATGATATCTATTTCCAGGTGTAGTATGCTAATATTAATTATGGCAAAACGTGACGACTTACTCATGAATCGGGCTCTTCTTGCCAGGTCCCCACACCAAGATAAGCTGTTTAATTAGTGATGTCTACATTAATTCGAGGAGTGGGGACCCTACCAAGTTGCTCTTGCCGTTGCCTTTGTCGACAACATTCCGTGTATAAGGTAGTGTTTCTGATGGGAAGTAGTACTTTTCCCACTCCGACTCTTCCGAGACGTAGGCCTTCATCAGTTCTTGAAGCTCGTTCTCGTCCACATCTTCCGAGTCAATGCCGTTACTGGGGCCGAGCACCTTGTTAATCTCTTGCACGAGCGAGTGGAAAGCGTCGTATTCGGTGTTGCGACCGATCATATTGATGATAGCGATACTTGATAAGGATTATTTGTGGCGAGTGTGTAGTTGGTTCTGTTTATAGACGTAGTACAGATACAGAGAGGTCAGGGCGCGAGGATAATATATAAACAGTCCTTGTACATGAAGGGTGGAGGGAATAAGAAGTTTGATTTGCGTTCTTTCAATGATGCTTGTGCAGGACTGTGCTTGTTCATTATGTAACAATTCGCGCGTTCTGAGCCTGTGATATGTGGATCCATGGCGGTCAGCGGTTCGGCGACATGTGATGCACCTCATATGCTACAATCAGAGCGGTGGTGTAGTCGCCGATGCGAAGAGCCCGAATGCGGCTTCTATCGGGCATCTCAGCTTTGTGAAGGCCGGTAGGAAGCATGCATGGAAGCTGGAATGGAAGGACGCTACACGTGGCGCTAGCCGCATCGAGTGGCGGTGAAATTACTGCCGTGAAGCCGTGCCCCGCTTCGTCATTGGCGGCGTCCCTCGCATCAAATTTCTGAACGACAACATCGCCTCTTCACGCCTGTTCAGATCAAATCAGGATACACGATAAAACAAAATGGCGACCACAGTGGACAAGGCAAGTACTGACTCTGGGAACTTATCGTCGTTCCACATGCTAACATTATGGGTAGATCAAAGACATCGAGGCCGAAGTGAGACACTCCCCAATACGCGACCGTAACACGATGACTTACACGAGACGTAGATGGCCAAGACCCAAAAAAACAAAGCGACGTCTTTTCATCTTGGTATGGCCTCACGACCGGATACTGCATGCTGGCATGCTTATACGTGAACAGGGCAACTGAAGGCAAAACTGGCAAAGCTCAAGAGAGAACTACTCGAGCCTTCTAGTAGCGGCGGCGGTGGAGGTGTAGGATTCGATGTTGCTAGGACTGGTGTTGCCAGTGTTGGTTTCATTGGATTCCCCTCTGTGGGCAAGAGTACGCTCATGAGCAAACTGACCGGACAGCACTCTGAAGCCGCTGCGTATGAGTTCACAACGGTGAGTTGGCTATATTCGTTACGTGTAATCAGCGCTGACAGTGTGCAGCTTACTACAGTGCCTGGTCAAGTCATGTACAACGGAGCAAAGATCCAGATTCTCGATCTTCCCGGTATTATCCAAGGTGCGAAGGACGGCAAAGGTCGTGGACGACAGGTTATCGCAGTTGCAAAGACCTGCCATTTGATCTTCATTGTTCTTGACGTCAACAAGCCTCTTACCGATAAGAGTGTTATTGAGAACGAGTTGGAGGGTTTCGGTATCCGAATCAACAAGAGCCCACCAAACATTGTGCTCAAGAAAAAGGACAAGGGAGGCATCAACATCACAGCGACTGTTCCTCTCACGCATATCGACCATGGCGAAATCAAGGCTGTGCTGAACGAGTACCGCATGGCAAACGCCGACGTCGCTATCCGATGCGATGCTACGGTCGATGATTTGATCGATGTAATCGAGGCCAAGGGACGAAGCTATATTCCCGTCATCTACGCTTTGAACAAGATTGATGCTATCAGTATCGAAGAGCTCGACCTGCTGTACCGAATTCCGAATGCTTGTCCTATCAGTTCTGAGCATGGCTGGAATATTGACGAGCTCCTCGAGCAGATGTGGGAGAAGCTGAATCTTGTCCGTGTTTACACCAAGCCCAAGGGCAAGATGCCGGATTACTCGGCGCCAGTGGTATTGCGATCAACAGCTTGCACCATTGAAGACTTCGTATGCCTTCCTCTCATTTTAGACGCGACACGCTAACAGAACGATAGTGTAATTCTATCCACAAGACGATCGTGGACAACTTCAAGCACGCTATTGTTTACGGAAAGTCATGCAAGCATCAGCCCCAACGTGTAGGACTTTCTCATGAGCTTGCTGACGAGGATATCGGTACGTATCCCAGCATTGCCCCTCTCAGTGGATGTCATGAGCTCACAAATCGGCCCAGTCACTATCGTCAAGCGCTAGATAAGGTCTTGTGATTATGAGATACGCCGGGCGTTATGGATACGGTCTTGGGAAATAGTGAGTAGAGCACAAGGGCCTTCTGGATGGCTGAACATGTCTCACCGCGATACCAATACTTAGGTCGCAACATTAAGATGACGAAGAGAGCGAGGCTTGGAGCCGGTCTCGCGGCCTGGATTGGCCGAGGGCCCGTTCCAGTAGCACCGCGGACGACATCAGGACGACACTAGTTGTGGGCAGCGCAGCTTACGGCGCGGATCGTACCTGCCAATCGCCAATCCTCGACTGACTGGTGGCGGTCCGATACCGTCCGCGAGCTATCAATAACACGCCTTGCTCCCTTGCCGAGGAGGCGTCGCTCAAGACAGTTTCGCCGTCCCGGAGCCTCGTGGTGATGACGCCGCCGGTGTTATTGGAACGGTGTCAGGATGGAGCATTTGTTTTTATTCCATATTTGCTTCGGAATTTGATGGATTCAGATCAGCATTGTCTGGCCCATTTTTTGAGGAGTCGGTTTGCCTTATTGGTCTGCTAACGGGCGCAGCGGTCGATTCGGAGAAATGAACAGGGGTTAGCTGTGCTGGCGACTCAGAGCGCACGCTGTCAGTCGGGCGCTAAATCATTATCGCTCCCGAATAGCTGAGTGGCTGGTCGGCAAAACCTCGATTTTCCATGGGCGCGATTATTGCAGCTTTCCGAAAGCGTTTCAGCCGTCGACACTTTCTGCCTCTCCTTTATGCACAGCCGATGATTGACGTCTTGCCCCTGCCGTGGGAATCGCCACCACCTCGCGTACCTGAGCAGCATTGAATCGGCTACCACTGTTTCGCGCCACGAGCGTACCGCAACGGTCAGCATGTACTGGGCTGAGCGCACGAGGCGAGGCCAATATGGCGCTTCCACTCACACCATGTCTTGTTCGGGAAGCGTCAGATTAGCCGGCTGCAGACGTGCTCAGCGGTGCGAGGGCCCTGATGGGATGATCCCACCCGGCTGCCTTGACATCCCATTTGCCCTTGCTCGGAGTCAGGCGTCGAGGCATGCACTGGCGAGCTAGCCAGGCGGCCGCATAATTCTGGCCCGCGCTGTCCTAGGGGCGCATCCCCGATGAGAGACCCGCACACGCTAAGCCCAACGTCGATGCTCGTCGCTTGGCCGAATGGCAACCAGGATCACAGTGCACACGCCAGGCTTGCCGGCAAGCTTGGGCTCGAAACAAACAGGGCTCCTCTCCCGCCAGCTGCAGTAGGCCGCGCCCGCATCGCACAGCCAGGGCCTGTTAGCAAGTGTCCCCAGACGTATCCTCAAGTACGCGCTGCAGGCCCGCCCGCGCCAGGCTTTCCCTGCAGTTTCAATTCTCCATCTAAGCCCATTGCTTTGCCGCGCTGCTTTATACCTATATGTTTTGGCCTCTGTCATACCCAGCGCCTTTTGTCAGCGCTACCCCCGCTACAGCGGTACATTGACCTTGTTGCTGTTTCGCCTCAGGAACCAAAATCTCGTCTCATGCATGTATGCGCTCGGCCGCTCTGAGGTCACCCACGCCGCCCAGGTATAGCAACACCACGTGCAGGTGCATATGCCCTTCTGGCACCCTACTTTGCTCTGCACCTAACACGGACACTCGTTCCCATACTCGCACGGATACACCACTCCAACACCTTTGCTGCAAGTCGACATGAGCCAGTTGCAAATGGATCACGAGCACCACCATCACCACCACCAGGAACCTTTCGAGGATCACCATTCTGGATGGCATGGAGATAATGGATACAACCCACACCATCAGTCTCCAGTGCAAGACTATACGGGCTTCAACAGCTTCACGCCGCTTCCAATGGAACCCATCTACGGGACTGGCATGCATCCACCCCACCAAACGCACCCAACACCAAGGACGACGCACCCACAGCTACAACCTCTGATCATGCCACAGATGCCACAATGGCCGAGCATGCTGACCAGCCAGTCGACTTATCAAGCGTCATTGTTCCCTTCAGCCCCACCACCGATAACGCCTGCATCAGCAACTCCCGTCTCAGCGAGCTCAACTCAATCCCGCACTTCATCCACACCACGGAAGACTCTCACCGACTCGGACCGCAGACGCATGTGCCAATACCATGAAGAAAATCCCACCGTCAAGCAAACGGAAATTGGAGGTATGCTAGCATTATGCCCCAGACTCACGGACCTTTTACTGATATTATCCCAGCAATGTTCGGCGTAGAGCGAAGGTACCATCGCATGTGCTGTATATCTCTTACCGTGCTGACAGTCGTGTAGTACCGTTTCAAAGGTGTTGCGCCAAAAGGAGAAGTACCTGTACCAGGACGATGGCAGCCGATCACCCATAAAAAGGTCGAAAGGCAAGTTTCCGGATATCGAACGTGCCTTGTCGAACTGGGCAAGAAACCATCAGAGACAGGGGCTACCACTGTCGGATGCCATCATCCGGGAGAAGGCACGCTTCTTCGCTCAGACCGTCGGCAACTCTGAGAGTCATCTCAAGGCAAATAGTACGAGCTGGTTGGAAAAGTTCAAGCAAAAGAATCACCTCATGGGAGCAAGGGCACGAAAAGGCTCAATAGCAGAAGAGTCGGAGGGAACCTCGAACCCGCCATCCAATGTCCACACCCCGGGTGCCATCTCGCCTACCTCGCCTGGCGGGGTATCGCCGGCAACTACGACTATGAAAGCCAAGAAGAGTCAGGAAAACCTCAAGACAGAAAGCCCAGATACATACGACTTTTCGAACCATCGCCGACCGTTCCATTCACAGAGCAGTACCTCGTTGTCAAGCGTCTTCACGGATACGGCGACAAGTCCTACGTCGCTTTCGTCACCTTTCTTCACGCCCGATTCAGCATGCGGCCCAAATCCATTCATGGGAAACCGCCAGCCTGCCAGTGGACAACCAGGAAGCAACAACTTTCAAAGGCCGCGAAGCCAGACATTCCCTATGCTTGTGGGTGTCGAGCAATACATGTCACCACCGGCCTCATCGGATGCGCTCACTCCAAAGTACGTCAGTAGCGGTGCGCTTGATTCGCCTATGACCGAACTGCCAGGCGCACTGCCAGCCATTGAGGAAGGAACGTCGCTTTCACCAACCCAGGTCCCCAACTCGATGCAGCCACCTCCTCTACCAGGTACTGGTCAAATTGACGACAAGGGATCTTCCGCCGAGTCCTCGCCCATGACACCGTCCCAAGAAGAAGCTGCACGCGCACTAGAGCTGGTCATGAACTTCTTCCAGTCACAGAACGCCGGGTTTGTCGTGGAGCCACAAGAGTATGTTACTATTGGCAAGCTCATGGAGAAGCTACGAATCAAGCGCAGCTCTGAGAGCCTTCCTTCCGACATGCGACGTGTGTCAGAGCCCAACTATACAACGACTAAGCTCGAAAGCATTGACGCGATCCATTAGCGAATTGGACATGTCACTCGAATCACCGTCGGCCTTGTGACGCGTGTCACAGCACGTACACGCTTGAGAACTCTTTCTTCTGTGGAACATTTTCTTTTAAATCGCTTGGTTTCGGAGCAACAGGACCGCGCAACGTTCCTGATCTAGGATACCAGGATCAAGGATATACACGCATCCGCATTGCAGTCACCACTTGAATCTCCTCTGATCGTCGCATCTTGCTGCATTCTCGCACCAGCATCATTAGCATTGCTTCTCTTTCCGACTATTCCTTTACTGACTTTCACCATCGATTCCCCTATTCCCTTGCTCCACGAACCACTATACCCCGCTTTAGCAGCGCGTAGCAGCCCACTATTTCCGACTTTATCCCCTTACCCAAAAGGAAGACTGTAACCGCTCGCGCGGGCCAATATTTGTACGCTTCTTTTTGTTTCTTTCGAACGTTCAATTTACATTTGCCTGGCGGCCCTCATACGTTGCACTTAGTCTGAAACGGCGCGATGGGATTCGTACGCAGTGCTGTACACCTATATGTAGCTTCTCATATAGTTAGCGACCCTTGCCGAAAGACCGGCCTAACGAAAGAGTGCATCACGCTTGAAATGCGATTAATGCTCAATACTACCTGCCACACGATTGTGCGTCTGATCTCACTAGTCATGTTCCTGCGATCTTTATCTGATCTTCGTCGAACGCAGTCTAGGTTCGGTGGAGCACCACTGACACTTCATTGATCGGCACGGTCTAGCTCGTGAACGGCTGGTACTTGCCGCTTTAAGCCCCCGTCACGGGGCTTTCGGCATCGTCTAGCAACACCGTTACAGAAACGATGTGCACCAAACTTTGGCACAGCCCGGCGAAAAAGCAACATTGAGCTTCGGAGAAAACCTTGCCGACGGTGTGCCGATCTCGCAAAAAAAGCAGCATTCGTTCGTTCGAGCTTTTGCATCCTAGAGACGGCCAAAACGTGAATCGCATATGAGGCTTCCAGGGTTCCAGTCGGCAAGCAGCAGCTCTTCCCCCCTTCCCCGCCTTTGCAGGGAGCTCGGACACTCTTGCCTAGGCACATTGCACATGCTTGATACATCCACAAAAGTACATATATACACACATCCACAACAGGCTTGAGCGATAGGGCAATGCATAAACGATCGATGACGATGACGAGGCCGTAGAACCAGCGAACATGACACAAACCACTTCCTCAAACTTGTTGAGCTTGATCTAGATGCTGCGCAAGCGTGAGACGTTTCGATCCCGTCTTCCCCGAGAGGGCGCGCGACACTATTCTCAGCTGGAAAGTTTGCGCTTTCGTTCGTGTCAAAAGGGCTGTCCCGATCTGGATCAGGGATGAGACGAGGTGCTCTGAGAAGCGAGGTATTGGCGTTGGCGTTCGCGTTGGTTACGGCCTTTTCTCAGTCATTAAGGTGGTTTCGGCAAACGCAATTGACGTAAGGCGTCCCAGAGGGCGCTCGTATGCCGCGGGGGCGCACCGGACGACTCACTTTCTTTGCTTGCACTTGCCCTGCGCTTTTCGCTCGGCTGCGGCGAGCTTGGACGCTGGGATGCTTCGCACGCTTCCCCGAACCCTGATGGATGTGGTGGTGTGTCGCGGTTTGTGCGAAAGTGCTGATGGCCTGTACCTTGATTCGTTGCAGATTCGCTTTCGCATCTCCCTTGCTCAATCATGACGAACTCCTTGCAATGTAACACGTAGATGAGTACTTTGCTGGTGAAGCAGCTTGCGGTAGTGCTTGGAGCTATTTTACTTATTTCACAAAGCCGTTACTTTTGCATTACGGGTATTATGCAGCCCGTTTTGACTTCACCCTGCGTATTGTGGTGTAAAAAGCAAGATTAGAGCGTCAGACGCCACGCTCTATTCATTTCCTTAGCCGCACGAAAGAAGCAAAGAGAGGTTATGTTGTCGGATTCCCCCACCGCCATTGTCTTGGGCATCCTCACAGGATCACTCTACTACTTTTTCTCATCTCATGATGCTGGACTCTTCATTTCCTATTTGCTTTTCGCCCTTTTCGCGACGTACCACTCTTCGGTACGGTACCGGTTCGGTCCGCAGCCGAGTTTATTCACTGGCTCAGACGTTGTCCAGATGCCGGACGTACTTCCTTCGCAGGTTGAAACTGCAGTGAGTAGCCTTGCACAATGTGCAGCTCTAGAAGAGAAAAGAAAAGAAACCGGAAGCCTTGGGGTGACAGCTAAGGCCGCGTGCTACGTAGCTGTCAAAGTTAATAAGCAAAGCAAGTACAAGAGATGAGGGGGACGACGCGCAATGGTAGATCTGTACTTGGTGTCGCAATCTGACTTGGTTCGGCCCTTCTTTCGCTCGACTCGTTAGTTGCGGTGCTGCGCGCAATGGCCAGACCGCCGTGAGCATCAAATCGAGAACACGCAATCGTTCACCCCCTCATCGATTGGTGAAGGCCTGCGTTACCATCAATCACCCCCTGGACATTGGCAGATCGAGGATAAGGCCGAAAGTTTCGTAATACCTTTGTATTCGGGCCTACGTCAAGCGATCGATGGCAGGCTGTAGCGGCAGAGGCTAGGAAGCCTACACCCGAAAGTCAATTATCGCGTTAGATTGCTTGCTCTCGCCCTTGTCTCCGTCGCAATTCGAAAAATAATAATGGGCTAGTCCGCCAATGGCGCTGAGGCTGAGAGAGCATTTCCGGTGACCTTTAATTCTTTAGCTTTAGCTAGTACCTGATGCACAATGTGTTGGCGATAGCATGGAACAGTCCATTACGACGTTGGTCGCTAGGTCATGCAGTACCCTGCATTAGATCACCCACGTGATTCATATCTGATGCTGTGTAACACGGTACGGACCGGCTAAGCAAGAGAATGACGAGGTACAGAGGTGGCCACAGAAACTCACTGGTGTGAGGTGTTCGCGACGACGTTGTACAAACACGCGGAATTGTTTCTCAATTGCGCATGGCACTGTGCACAGCTGATCGAGCTATCTGTTCGAAATTCAGTGCTCGTGTCACGTGGGTTTGACCAGCTGAGGCATGTGTATCATGTTTTGACCTCACAGCTGACGAGTTTGAGCAACGCTGTTTCGTACAATGATGGGACACTGAAGAGAGGTGCATCGTTGCGTACAAGCGACAGTACGACGCGCTCGGCCGTCGTCGACGCACCCGTCAATCTTGCACTCCCTGTCAGACGCACTCATCCGTTGCTCCAGAAGTGTTCTTCGATTCCCAACGACGGGTCCTCGCATGAACCGGTGTTGCAAATACCTTTGTTGCCGATCAAACCGCGGCTAAAGAATCAGGTGAAGAGTGAGATGGAAGTAATCAGTTCGCATTGACTGCCCAGGTGGTACGTAACGACCGTCAGTTGCGGTCATTGAGAGACCATTGTCATGCGTTCCGCAGCAAGCGAACCTCACATCCTTTCCTCTTCCCGACTGTTAGCGAAAGACTGAAATTAGCAATGCGCACGCCTCTGGTTCCAGAGTGGCTGAGGTGAGTCTGCTGTACGCCTCATTATTGAGTTCTCATGCCTTACGCAGGATGACGATGGTTTGGTAGCATATAGTGCCAACTACGGGTGATGTTTTGCATGTTCGAGTCAATCCCACCCGCTGCCGTCCCTGCACTAACGTTCCGAGCTCTTTAACCGTCGAAACATGGGTCGCTGGTCGCAGTATTGATGCTCACTGCAACCCCTGATGAACCCTCGCTTGACACCAAACCATGGTACACGCTGGATCTTCAGTGCTAGGATGGTGCCATTGTGGGCATTGTCACTGGGATTCTGATGCGCTTGCCCCGGACCCCGTGCGGTTCAGGAACAGGCGACGTCGCATCCTGTCAATTACTGAACAGCGAGTGTTGCTAGGATGATGAGTTTTTGCGTTGCGCATCACGCGGCTTCGCGAACCAGGTTCGTGTAGGGGTTGCCTCGTTCGGCCTAAAGTTCAAAGGATTAAAGTTTCAACGGTCATTCAGGGTGCCGAGTCAGGCAAAGACCATCATCACCAACACCACTGACGCCTCGACAAGTCGGCATAATCGGCGACCTGAATCCTACGCACGCGCCCACATCGCGCGCGTTATTCGATAGGATCAGAACGGGTCAAATGTTTGAGATGGAGAACAACTGTGCCGCAAAGGCAGGTGAGCAGGCTGACTCGATCGTCGTTATGTTCCGTGTAGTTGCTGCCCAACCAAATTTGAAACACATTAGCGGCAGGCTGTTCAGGAACGTGTTGCCAGGAACCGTAACCCTTGCGCAAGCGATAAGAGATAGACGGCTACGGGCTGGAGGCGCATGCGGGGTAACTTGTCGACACTCTAGACTCTGCAGCCCTCCCTCGCTTCTGCGATGTTTACTTACGGAAACCCCACGGTTGATACATCGCCTAAGTGAGGCTGATTTATATTTGACCTTGAAACAAGGGTTCGCACGGAGTAGCCGAAGATGAGCGCGGCGGCAAACGTGATCCACAGTCAGTAATCGTTTACAGCGGCACCGCGAACCAAACTCTTTCAGTATCTCGCCAGGTGGTGCTTAAGTGTTGGGTGTGCGGGGCCAGGACAGGTCCATCTTACTCCGTGAAGGTATATCGAGATTTGGGACGCTACTCTAAGTGACCAAGGAAGACTCCACATTATCCACAGTCTTTCGTGCTGCTTAGGATCGTGCAACAGGTACTGCATCGTGAACCTACGTCACGACTATAACGGAGCTAGACGCATAGGCATGTCGTATTTAACTAGTCATACTCATATGCCATAACGTCCTAACAGCGCATGTTGCTTCTCATCCAATATCGATCTTTAAAGGCTCCCGGTTGTATGCGATTTATCCCCGCACAGATATAGGGATGACACGGACCGTCGCGCTCACCGGGCGACATGCAGATTATCCAAGGGTCCTCGTTCGCAGTCGTGCGGGAGTCGCATCATCCTTGCTACACACCAACACTTTCAAGATTGAATTCTGCAGCGTTCAAGGTGGACATCAACTCGACTAAGCGATTCTTTGATAGAAGAAGTGCACGGCAGGGCACCTCGTGGTTCGTTCTTTGTAGTTTCCGTTCGGCGATAGCCCGAATAGTCAGGTGGTCGCCGCGGCATGCAGCCAGCCCGGAGTCTGGATGCCATGTGCCTCAACAATTTTCTTAGGGAATTTTTTGATTGGCCAATACCCCTCTTTTCAAGGTCAGCGGTGTACCTTTCCCACCACACTTGGCTACGAGCACGATGAGTTGGTATATGTGGAAATGCACCATGCAGCTACAGCTTCGCCGCTTTAGTGAGCTACTGTATGGTGACTCCATGGAAGTATGTATGCGATACAAGGTTGAGGTTGCAATCATCTGAACGGGGTATGGACGGCGATGGTGACTGCGCAACGGGCCGTGCCCAGCAGCGTTCGCGCATCTGGCGGTGAAAGTTCGTAGTTTATAGGATTTTAACTCTCAGAACCCTTCCACCGATATGACGAGGGCATCAGCTAATGCGTTCCTCCAACAGATCCTTGACGCCTTGTTCTCCCATCTCAGGAAACAGGCGCAGGACGACCAGTTCCACCATCTGAAAGACGAGATGTTTGTTGAGATAGGCGTCGTCAAGGCAGTCTATAATGTCTTCGATCTGTTGAATCTGCGCATCGCGCTCGTAACTCGCGAAGAAAGCGGCTGCTACTTTTGGCGGTACTGAGTCTAGCAGTGTAGCGGCACAGCAGTGCTTGATCACCTTGATTTCCTCACCAGTTGGGATCTGACGTGGGGGCCCGAGCGCATTGTTCGGAAAGAGCGTTGCACGAAGAGTGCGAAGCGCCACTGGAAGGTAAGCGGGGTTTAAGATCCGTGTGTGGAAAGTATGAGCGAGAAATCTGCAGTTGCAACTGGTTAGCAGATGAGACTTGCAAGTGACTAGATCGAATGGCGCAACGTAGGCCGAACGTGTGCGGTACGAGTTTGATGGATAAACGAGTCCGCGGGACAGTCGGCGGGTGACCGCGAATGACGATGTTTGTAGGCCCAGTGTATCGAGCGAGGAGCGAGGACCCAGTCGAACATCGACGCGGCCCACAAAGTGAGGCGCACGCCCATGGCAAGCGAGATTGATAATCATGCCACTATGCACCTTAAAGCAGGATGTCGTGGTGACGAAGTGAACAAGCCATTTCCAAACTTTCGGGTGCGCTTTCATTCGTCGAGTGTTTCAATGCACTGCTCAAACGAACTAGGCCACATTGAATTCGAGCAGTGGGTGCTCGCCAGGATCATCAAGACACGAGAATGACAGTAGCGATGTCGCAGGCCGCTAAGGTGACGAAGACCGAAAAGAAAATGAGGCGTAATCAGCTGGTGGCGGGACTGGTGGTATGGTCAGATGCTACGGCCAATGTCGTGTCTCGAGCTCTGTACGGCCAGTCCCGAGAGGGACGGCCGGACGGTGTGAGCAGATCAACCGGCGCGTAAGCGGCCCTTCCACAGAATCTAGGATCGTGATATGACGGCTCAAGGAGCGGAAGACCCCCTCGTACGGTCCGCAGTGTCCTGTAGTTGCTGGTAGAAGGCGGGGCTCCAGGGATTGGTCTGATGATGATGCAGGCATCGTGTGGTCGCTCGTGGTGTTGACAAAGGCGATAGCCTAAAATTGTGCCAAGGCCCCTTGTCCGAAACGTGTCGAGTTGCCGCCCGGAACGGGTGCCGAGGCTTGCATAGGACGGCGCGCCACGACAGGGTTGTTCCGGTGTGTGAGCCTGCGGGCCGTCGCATTCGCTGAAGCGAAGTCAAGTGACTTGAATCGCATGCGGAGCTATCTCATCCTGCGTCGCACGGTCCCACAGAGATTGACCAGCTAGCCAACCAGCGGGAGCAAGTAAAGAAAGAGATATTATCGTGACTTACCTGTCCAATACACCATCGGTTTCACCCACCCTGCCTGGGCCGACCACCGCTCCACGATGGAGCATGGAAATGAAGCCCAACAGCCAAGGCATGCGGACGTCCAACTCGGCAAGTTGGGCGACACAGCTCCACAAACTCATGCTTACTACAGGCCGTTTGGCCTCCAACGGGCGCCTGGAAGCCATGATGCCCCCTTGCAGTGTCTGCGATTGGCTGGTTGCTTCAGTCGATGACTGCTCGGCTATGGCAGATCTTGACGGAAGGGAAGATAATGTCGCAAGACTCAAAATCACCACGCGCACCGCAGTAAACGCCAAAAAAGCGTATTGGATGATCGCCCAGAGTACACCCGAGCTGTACAAGGCCGATGTCTTGTGACAACGCTGGCCGGCGTCCAGTGGTCCTTTTGGACTAACTTCTGACTCTTCATGTGAAGACAGCAGCCCATAACGCTCAAGACGGGTCAACGACTGCTCTGCATCAGCGTCGTCTAATTGGGTGTCCTTCTCTTTCGTGCCATCGGTTTGTAGAACCTCAGCTATTTTCGTGATGGCTTCCCATAACACCCAGCCTTCACAGGCTTTCCCGCTAATGCCATTTCCAAGGATCATCTCCGCAAAAATCTCGCCTACTAGGGCGCGTAGACACCCGTTTTTCAAGTCTTCTGTCGGTAGCAATAAAGCCAACACTCCGTGGATGAGCAGCTGGCGCCACGCCGACTCGCTTTCCCGTTGTTCAACGACTGTCGCCGGCACATTATCGGTTGGGACAGGAGACAGTGCAGGGTGTGGGTGGAGCGTATGATAGATCACACGAGGATCCGATACTAGTGAAATAGACGAGGCAGGCTGATTTCTCGCTATGCGGTATGCTGACGGCACAATTAGACAGAGTTCATGCGACGGGCCAGGGTCGGAATCACCTACAGGTCAGATGGGCTTGAAATAGCTCAGGGATCTCGTCTAGCAATAGCGATTCCAAATCGACTTTCCTGAGGCGCTGCTCCAAACCTCGGGTACAGTGAGCGATGATCTGAATCACCTCGTTGACAAAGACTTGATCGGGGGTTATCTTTGAGTACCACGTCTGTACAAACTCCTTGATGATAACGGAGATAATACCGTACAGTTGAAGATCGACCTCGTTTGAACTCGTTAAGGGTGGCAGCACGTCTTCAATTGGGCGTGGCGTACTGCGTCCTTTCTCGCCATTTCCAAGTAGCACATTGTGAGAACAGAGAGTGCGCCGAATGAATGCTGCCGTCGCCTTATCCGAGGTGGTATCTAATTGAGGTTTTTGCGTATCTGTAGAGCGAGTTGTACCCATCGCACGAGGGCGGTTTTGCAGGTTGCTCCCTGTGGCTCCTGGGGTACTCGATGCTGAGGCCTGATAGCTTGGTGGCTGCGAAAGAGGGCCGTCGGGATCCCGGCTCATACTCTCTGTCATCGCAAGTTGATGCTCATCATTGCCGACACTGAGTATGGTTTGCGACACGTGATAGCGCGCTGCGACGCGGTTCAAGATGAAGGTCGTTGTGGAGTCGATACTGGCAAAGAGGGCGATGACGACAGAAAGTCAACCATGGTTAGGTTTAGCCGAGCCTTGGCGCGTTTGCTCTTTGTGACGCGTCCTGCCATCGCACAGCACCAGCCCTGTAACTAGCAAACCTCACAGCACTACTCACTCTGAAAATAAAGATGGCAACACTGACTCCTGAATGTACGTAGTTTTCCGTCACTCGCCTTCGTGCTAACGTTCCCAACAGCGGCCATAGCCGACGTCGAAGGGCAACTGAAAGACATCGTGCAGAACCTCTACAACCTTATCGTGCAAGCGTACGACCATCACGGAAGCAAGACCCAGGAGGCTATGAAACGAGAGATGTATGTACTAGCTACAGAATGCGGTGTGTATGGTGAGGCTAATGGCACGACAGTCAGTCGCTTGTTCAGAACCTGGTGAAACTATCCAGGACAGCGCCCTTCGTGAATGTCAACATCCCGCCAGAGGTCATGTCCTATGTAGAGAACTCCAGAAACCCGGACATCTTTACGCGCGAATTCGTCGAGACCGTGCAGCGAATGAACCAAATGTTGTACGGCCGCGTCGACGCATACCGAGCGCTGCAAGAACAACTCGCCCGGCACGTCTCGAGCGCTATCCCAGAACTCAAAGATGACGTGATATCTGTCGTCGAGTCTACAGGTGGCAAGGTCATCGTCTAAACGCCTCACCTCTGCCAAACATATGCGCCTATCTTATATGAATCCAGAGTACCTGGCCTTCGCAACACCACATGAAAGCTAGGCCCGCACAGACACTTACGAGGGCCAAACCCAGATTACGGAGTATACCTACGAACATCATGGACAGTTGGGTTTGTCACATAGTTGCTGTACAGATCAACCCTCCGAAGAAGGAGAGTCTACATAAAAGGACGCGACCCTGAACGGACTCCAAACCCATCGAATTCCACTTTGGCGATGAAAGCGTCAGGCATAAAGCTGATCACCGGAAATTGAATGACGACGCCGTTGGTAAGGCTGTGTCCTTCGGGCAAAAATATTGGCAGGGATCTCGTTATCCAACACTTTGCTTTGTCCACCACGCGCTTACTTTTCGAAAAGAAATAACAAGGCTCTTTGATTAACCAGTTTTTGTCGCAATCAATCCCGTTTCCCGTCAGGACCGTTTAAGCCATATTACAGCACATATGCTCCTCCTACTGCTCGAGTCAGAACGGCGCCATGCTTCCTCTAGCCGGTTGATACACACAACGTATCTCGTTCCGTGTGCCAAACTCGACCCGTCGTTGCATGTTGTTCGTTTTCGGCATCCTGCAGCATGCCTTCACCGTTTGTAGTATGTAGTGAGAGATATCGTACGAGGTAGAGGTTTGCCACCCTTGCATGCATGGAAATATTGCGCAGCGATCATATCGAAGCCGGTTGCTCCCCTGATATTCAAGCATCATTTTAGAAAACTCTGACGCGTATGGATGATGTTGGTCGCATTCATAATTCTCCCCATTGACGTTTTACGTACTTCTTCTCAAACCTAGTCCAGCCCTTTGCTGTATTTTTAGATTCAGGTGCGCATGAATATGTGAAGACATTATGAATACTTAAGAAGATATGGATGTTGAATATAGCGTCAGTGCAGCGGCGCGACAGCGAGT
>JAESFQ010000310.1_pt1 | contig 17624 bp, 17 predicted proteins | sample 9269431 | NCBI WGS metagenome assembly JAESFQ01 (sample SAMN14502588, study PRJNA617103) | algae metagenome | isolation source: Plectolyngbya sp. WJT66-NPBG17 and co-occurring heterotrophs from well... | place: USA: Mojave Desert, Joshua Tree National Park, California | collected 2006-08-06
ATCCGTAAGTTACACAGCGTCCAGACTGTTTCAACACTTGCGGCATGCTGATTTTTCCTAGGCGAGCATCTCCAGAAGAACATTTCCGAGGCATACAACAACTTGGATGTGTCATTCGAAGAGTTCCCCAAAGAAGGGAAAACCGACCCAAATGCGTACAAGGCTGCGATTGACGCCCTTCCCAAGGGCAGCGCCAGTGAGTTGCAGCGCATGCAAATTCGCTTCTCTACTTCCGTTGACATGCCATAGTCACCATCTTCACACCTGACACGACCCACTACCCAATTGCTTTGTACGCCATCGAACGCGGAATCCACGTACTCATCACAAAGCCTGCGGTAAAGTTACTGGAACATCACCAGGCGCTTTTGGCAGCGGCGAAGAAACACAGCGTCTTCGTCTACATTGAGCATCACAAGCGCTATGATCCCGCATATGCGGATGCGCGTTTCAGGGCGCAGAAGTTGGGTGATTTCAACTACTTCTACTCCTACATGAGCCAGCCAAAGTACGTTTGACACTTGCCCAAGCAAAGACAGTGATGGCTGATGTTACGATTAGGAGCCAACTGGAGACGTTCAAAGCCTGGGCAGGTATCGATTCTGATATCTCCTACTACCTCAATTCTCACCACATCGACATCAACGAGTCGATGATTCCCGACTGGAAACCAGTACGCGTCATGGCCAGTGCTGCAAAAGGCATAGCAACCGGACTAGGATGCGATCCTGCCACTGAGGATACAATTACCCTGCTCACCAATTGGGTGAAGAAGGACGACCCTAGCAAGGTCGGAACGGGTGTTTACACAGCTGGCTGGGCAGCACCTCAAAAAGCCGGTGTACACTCAAACCAATATTTTCACTACATGGCGTCGACAGGGGAGATCCGCGTCAACCAAGCAAAGCGAGGCTATGATGTTACCGACGATGAGGGTGGCCTCCTCTGGTACAACCCGTGAGTCCACACACTCAAAATATCGTTGCTTTACGTACTAACCGTCCACAGATTTTACATGAAGTATGCTCCCGATGAGGAGGGTAATTTCGCAGGTCAGATTGGCTACGGGTACATCTCGTTTGAGAAGTTCATTGATGCCGTCAACAAGCTCAACGCAGGCGAGGTCACACTCGACCAGCTAGACGCGCGGCCACTTCCTACCTTGAAGAACACCATTGCCACAACCGCAATCCTTGAAGCCGGCAGAAGATCGCTTGATGAAAACCGGCCCATTGAAATCGTCGAAGAAAACGGTGTCTGGTCTCTGAAGTAGTTCAATTTTGCAACTAAAAGCGAACACGGCAGTGCTCGATTAGGGCACACCTCTCATATACCGTTTTGTCAGTGCCTTGCTCTACCTTTAGCCTAAGTCGCGCAAGCAATGTTTACTCATCATTTATGGATCACTAGCATGACGTGATCGTCGCATCCGCTATGGCACGGTTCCACGTGGTTACTGACACGCCGTTGACGGGCTCCACCCCCACAAACCAGCTACCACATAGTCAGTCCCGTAGACAAGGTCAAGGGTCTCCACAAAGTGGCGTATGCAAACAAGGGCCTCTTGAAAAACGGGAGATCATCGGGTGCCCTAGTCGATTTGTGCGACAGTTTCGGGCGAACGCCGACCGAGCGAGATAGGCTAGAGTGGACCCGCGACCCATACACCACTCCGACTCCGACACTGTGTCTCCCTAGCTACTGACTCTCCTTCCTTAGTGTAGCACAGGCCGATGGCTGGCAATCCTAGCTCAGATCCATGGAAGACTTTCCATCGCTGTTTCGAACTTTAATTCGACGTCGAAACTGTCATCTTTAATCCAACGTCGTACATGTTCACCAACTTCTGCATCAGAGCTGTCCGTTCTCCCCAGGAAAATACACGGAAAGTGTATACTGAGGTAGTCTCAGTACTTGCTCGCCTGGTACTTTCATTGGGTTTGTGCAGACCCAATCACCCATGAATTCTTTGTTTAGTGATCAAGGGGTTATCACAGCCACAAAGCCACAGCCCTCATCAAAGATAATGACATCATCACAATGCCATTGATGGGTTTCAGACAAAAGCTACATGTTCACCAGCGTAATGGCAAGGTCTTGGCGTCTAGCTTACCACTGCATCTTCAGTGACTCCATCTCAAGCTCACCTCTATTGTCAAAAAGGTAAAAGCTCTACAATGGAGGCCCAACACGCACAGTATATACAAAACATCCAGAACATATCTACGGAGCTTGTAGGAATCGAACAAGAGATACTGAATGCCTTTTCAAATGCACAAGGCTTTCCCCAAGCAGACCTGGCTGACGTCATATCGACTGAGAACATTCAAACACAGGTTACACACGGCGTTCGGCGCGGCGCTCTTTTGACGGAGGACCGTGACAGCAGGTTGGATTTGTCATACGACCTTGTCCGTGGGGCAACTGACTTACGCCGCCGGTGGTCTGTTGACTTGTATGAGAAACCAGATCAGGCCGAACAGCATGACCCTCGCTTGAGCAGGGTCCATAGCGAAGCGCGAGACGATGATGTTGAAAAAGATTTTATCCTTACGAAGCACAGCCTTGATACTAATGAGCTCTGCAACGCTGAAGCAGTGCACTTCGAGAATGGCAGGGTCACGATACATAACACGTCCTTTGCCAAAATCCACCAAACAGAAAGACTACTCGAATGGTTCGACGACGAAACCATAGATACTGGAATCGATGCTCTGCACCGCATATTCCGATGCGAAGACCAAGATGTCGCTATCATTGGTACGGGTATGGCTTGGGAATTGTATCAAAACGGCGCCAGCGTAACGGCGACTGTACCGCCCACGGAACAGCTACAGGATAGAGTGGGAAAGAAGCAGTTCATCGTCATTCCCATAAACAACGGTTGGCAACGGATGGTCGAAGATAAGGTCACTGACGGTGAGCGCGGTTCGCACTGGACAATTATGGTCATCGACTGCCACGGGCCCGTTATCCATACCCGACACTACGACTCGATGAATCACTACAGTTCAACAAGGAATCTCACAGCTGCAAAGGTAGTACTCCGGGGCTTCAGCAGGCTCTACGCAGAAACACGACCAGACTACAAAATAGACGAGAAGACGCTCGAGGCCAGCCTCCGCAGAGAAGAGCGCACGCCAAACCAAAAACGTGATAACCATTGCAAAGATGACAGTTGTGGTGCTTGTGGACCTTTTGTGTGGGCGTTTGCCAAGGAGATTGTACAGTATATCGTTGAGTGTCGCTAAGATGCTCAGCGTTTAGGTACAAATGTTGATATCGACATCGCCTTACCTGCTCGCTTTGCGCAACGATGGGATTGGGATTCGGGCAAGACGCGGAGAAGTCTCAAGAAACTGCTTGAGCGGGAACGAACGTCGAGGATTCGGCTTATCAAGACACATGACTGGTGGGGTGCGAGGGGGAAGCAGGGGTGGAAGGACTGGTTGGCGGAAAGGAAAGCGTGGATTACGTCAGATTGTTTCTGGGATCCGTGGCATGGCTTTTAGGATTCGTGGCTTGAGGAAGGATTGTTGGAGCTGTTGTTTGGTGGCTTATGGAGGTTTCGGGGTGCGTGGTATACCGTCCTGAATGGTCCTAATGCCTAAAATCCGTAGTAACTAGGTAGCTAAGTCGGGTGGTTATCTTGCCAAGCCGAGACTGGTGTTTTGGAAGGCTGGACACGGATTTCGGAAACACCAAGCTTTCAGTGCAAGATAAAAGGCAACTAATGCTGGAACTGTCGATACAAGTGGTGAGATGTGGCTTGCACACCTATAAGGTCTGTTATCATGACGTGGATGCTCAATAGAGGTAGACTAGTGTACCTGACAATAGCCAAACTAAAGGCACTTATCTTTAAGGACATCATCTGCACTTGTGGACCTGGCTTGTCAGCACCCTATAATAACGTCGTCTATTGGCCCTATACTTTTGGTCTCAGGGAACTATGATCGGTTGAATGATTTGGTAAATTCTGGGTCCCGAGATTCGAGCCAGTGGAATGGAGGTTTGCCGGTCCATATCTCGTACAAAGTGGAGCCAAGGGCAAAGATATCTATCTGAGGTGATTTGTTGGCTCTATCGAAGTCGGTCCTTATCATCAATCTTATGACTGGTTTTGAAGTAAATGGGAAGAGTACCTAGGCTTGCATATTCTAGGCGGATGCCGAGTTCGAACAGACCAAGATACTGCTGAAGACCTTTATGTCCGCCGTTTTACTGGAATCGCTCGTAGATCCGTCTCTCAATATTTATGGCGGGCTCATCTCCTTCATGAGGAAATTTATGACAGTATTTGAGGTCTTCTCTAGGTACGACATGCCCACAAGGCCGCAGCCGAGGCAGTCCGACAAGTTCAAACCGGCTAGGAATCTGATTTGTGCGATCTTTAAGTTGCGCGGTAGGGGTATAATTCTTCTTTAGAAGATCTGAGGGAAGGATATCATCGCCAAACTCGTGAACATAGTTGCAGCGGGAGATTGGCTCAAGGGAGGCAAGTTGGCTCGTAACACGGCGAAGCGAGGCCGCGCAAAAGGGTAGGCGGCAGCAAGCTCAAAGATAAGACGGGCATGGCTATGAAAACGTTTGAGTCTATTCAATGCCGGTTCGTCGGATAAAGAGGCGCAGGTCGAACGTGCTTCCTGGTGCTCGGCGGCGGCGCTTAGGTAAGCCTCACTTCCTGAGGGTGAACGTACACTGTTAGGTGGTATAACGGGGTGCAAACAGGCGTTTTTGTAGTCTGCTAGAGCACAATATAGTATATATCTATTAGGTAGCACCTCTTATATTAACACTTAACTAGGTTTATCAACAGTCCGAAGTGCAAAAATGTCTCGCCTTAAGGTGTGTTTTGTGACTTAGAGGTTGACATTACTCCTCATCTTCAACTTCTTAAAAACATCGCTTCAGCGACATAGATTTGGACTTCGCACGCCGGAAGCATACCTAATCATTCATGCTGTTGAAATGGTACCCGCTAGTATAGAAAACGGCGAGACGCCCCGTCATTGCCGCAATCCGTATGTTAGTGTCGCCTATCGCTAGAAGGCCACCTACAAATGCGAAGACGAGGTTAAAAAGGGATTGGTAACGAGCAAATTTACCAATCTTCATTTGGCAAGGTTTGACATATGCACAGTGGCGTTGCGCCAGATTTCCCTTGTTTCTTTGTTTCCAAAGTGGTCTTTGTGACTACCAGTAGCATTGCATTGTAAAGACACACATCACGAGTATTTGTTCATACCGGCACACTACACTCATCGTCTGCTCTCATCACATAGTATACCCTTCTCTAGACCTCGATCAAATTGCTTGTACACGCCATTTTGATTATGAAGACAGATCTCTTAGGTTATGAAAATGAGAATACTGGGCAAAAACTGCCACGACTTTCGCGCTCAAACCTGAAAGTCCTCCCCCCACTAAAAGACCAAATTACTACATCGGTAGTACTTTCCAGCATCGGTGTCTTTCACGATGTCGATGCCGTCGGTGACCCGAACGTTCGACGCAAACCGAAAATCTCAGATTGGATGGAGCAGGTAGAGACTCGTTTCGATATACCTGAGGTCAGGCGGCGACGATATTCCGTCGACTGTACGACGTTTGGTTTGGAGACGGACGTCAGTAAGGATCCTAAGAAGCTCCAGGTAGATCTATGTACCACTTTCAGGGAGCAAAGCGATCAATTTCGGCGGGGATATAACGATAAGATCCTCCTTCAACACCCATTCTGGAGGCGTTTCGAGAACACAATCCCTGACGCCGATGGAGAGGAATTCACAGCACGAAACCTTTTTCTCGAGACAGCCAACGCTTCCATCCACAATCCATCCTACAAGGCTATAAGCAAAACAGGGATACAGGGCTGGCTACACGACGAAACCATCGACCTGTCATTCGACGTGCTAGAAAGACTCCTCAAGAGTGAAAACTACGGCATCGCCATTTCAAACACGACCCTCGCCCAGGAGCTCTTCGTCATCGGCGAACACTACCTGGCAGCTTTGGAACAACCCGATCTCGTCGAACAATGCTACAAAGCCCCTCGCTTCAGTGACGAGCTCCTAGCAAAGCTCCACAACATAGATTACCTTACCTTCCCAATCAACGACGGGTACGTCGCTAGATTGGACGCGGAGAGATTACTACAAGCAAAAGCCTTCAGTCGGGTAGGCGCCAATTCAAAAGGCACGCATTGGTCCGTCATGGTCGTTGATTGCCGCGGGTCGACATTGTCAGCGGTGTACCTAGATTCGCTTCGTAACAACATAAGGAACGGGATGAGCAGAAACATGCAAGTCGCGAGATGCCTATTGCTAGGCCTGAAACTTGTTGAAGCAAAACTCAGCGACACAACGACGTCGATTGATCCCGCAACTATGACTTTTACTATCGATCCGAACACGCCGTCGCAAAGACACGACAATGAAAGTGGCATCGAAGAACACATCAGCGCATGTGGCCCATTCGTCTTCCTCATCGTCAAGGAAATCGTCCAGTTCATCGTCGAATGTCACGAAGAACGCAAGAAAGACAGCATCGGTCCTCTGAGCTTACCACGCGGTTACGCAGCCAGGCTAAAGTGGGACTCGAAGCACACGAGGCAAGCACTCCGTGGACTGCTGGATAGAGAACGGCGGACAAGGGAATGGCTGAACGGAACGGCCGCGTGGTTGGATGTGCTGCCGCAGCCTGGGAATCTGACTGGATGGCAGACGTGGCTTAGGAACCGGCAGCTGGATCCGCGTTACTTTTGGGACCCTAGACTCCGACCTGTGGAGCTTGGTTCTCGCTTTAGTCGATAAATACCGTAACGAAGCATACATCAGACACTGCTCGAGGGTGAAAATAAGCAGAGCAGATAGCTTTATTGCTACTGGCATGCAATTCTATCGCAAGCATCTCCCTAGTGCCATTGGCTGGATACACCTGAATAGTCTATTATAAATGCAATTTCGACAAGGAAGTAGTAACAGCAAGGAGATTATACACGTTTGCGTTGATAGAGATGCATTTACTACCCTGCTTCACAACATCATGTAAAGATGCTTGAACTCATCCTCTTTCATCTCCTTGTCTCTCTCCTCTCAAACCAGCTTAGCCAGCCTTTCCGACCTCGTCCAGTCGGTTCAACATACCCTGGACCTCCTTAACGAGGGCCTTGCGCTTGAGCCTAGCCTCTGGATCACCTTCTGTCTCAACACTATCTAGCTTGAAGATAATCTGGGTCAAGATGGTCTCACTCAGCTTCTTGTACTCAAAGGTCCTCTTCGCCTTATCCTCTGGCGGACCAGCCATGAACTGTACGCACAGGGGTACGAATTCGGTGTGGAACTTGCTGGCGATGGCATCGAGTTTGCCGATTGGAGTTTGGGATTCGGCGGGTTTGGGAGGATTTTGCGGAGGAGCGGAGGTTGGGCGCGGGGCCGCGTTGATGTGCGAGGGGATGGGGAGGTATTCCGCGCCGGCACCGCCAGTAGTGTAGCCGGGTGTTGAGGTGCCAGATGCGTTCGCGGAGGATGCATTCTTCCTTTTGCTCTTCCTGCCGCCGCGCTTGCGGGACTTCTTCTTGCCCGTGGTATTCGCGCCGGAGTCGACATCGTCCTCATCCTCGTCTTCGTCGTCCTCGCCCTCGCTATATGTACGTTGTGGTGCGTCTTCTGAGCCAGGTGCTAGGCCACTTACTGGGGTCTCGCCGACTGTGACCAGAATCTCGCTGCCACTTCCGTCGCCGCGAAGGCCTTCCTCTCGTCCGGTCCGTTCGTCGTACTTCAGGTTTCTACCCTTGTAGTACATGCGTATCCGCCTATAATCATCGACGCCCAGCTTCTTCGCCGCCGCCTGTCGCACTGTACCAATCTTCAGATCTCCATCCCGGATGCTGTGCGCCGGGAAGTGTGTAGGGTAATGTGTACGCCCGTTCTTGAAGATGAGTACGTCTGTTTCCCGCTCCGGGTTCTTGTCATCCCAGTCTACGATTTCGGGCGCTTGCGACTGACCAGTCCTTCGTAGATCTTCGTTGGTGATGTATGAAAAGTCCGAGTCGTTGACTACGCCAGCGTTTGGCGAGTTGCCTGGACGTCCGAATGGTGAGAAGCGGCCTCCCCAATTTCCGCCGGTGCGAGAGAACCAGGACATGGCTACAATGACAGAGGCTAGTGCGATAGCAAGTGAAGTAAGGTAGGCCGGGTCGTCGAGGCGCGGGTTCGTGAGAAACTCGGCGATGTCGGTGAGGCCGCGATGCTGTAAGAAGCGCCCAGCTTTTGATAGCACGTCACTGTGCTCGTTTTCTGTATCGCCTACCAAAGGAGTCGTGGTGGATCTTGGTAGTGAACGAGAGTTGAAGAAGTTGAAGGATTTCTTCACTTCGTCGGCAAGATTACTTAGCGACGCCACGGTGGTGGTGTAAGAGTCGCCCTGCCAGTGCAGCAGGCCGCAAGCTGTCCGCGCGTACTGAATGACGTAGCAACCTGTTAGAAATGCCCTTGTGTGCGTAGTGGGGGGCTTCTGTAAGCGGTGTGAATTGCTCGTTGATCGGCCAAACGTATGAGCGACTGACGTCGATACGGAAACTCCGTCCGCTGCACCCAAAATCCGACCCACTTTCACTGCACGTCCCGCATCTTAGTCAGCATTGCATGCACTCACTCAGTTCACAACACCATCACTGAACAAGGCACACCGCGTCACCTATTGGCATTCTAGGTAGTCATGTACTCGTTGATTCAGTATATAATACATAAGCTACGCTTGATCGTGTGGACCATTTTCGTGATGTTCATCGTCCATTGGACGGAGACAAAGACCAAAAAGAAAGGAAAAGATTTTGAGGTTGACATCTTCCGAACCAATACGTCCCGGGGAAATTATGACGTTGAGACGGCGACCAAAAGTGTGACAAGAAGAAAGCATCATAAATCATGACATGATGCACAAACATCGTGACCGATACGCCAGCAAATGACTGAACAATGAACTAGGAACAGATGCCCGTTGAATCATAGAGAATGCATGTCCGCTACAGCTTGCAACGAACATACTTCCCGAAAGCAAAACACTCGCCGCTCAAGACAAGAAAGCTCAAGCCTTGTTTCGTTTGGGCGTAGCAAGGAAAGCGAGCCTTGACTTGCTAATAGCACTCGCACGTCCTCCGGGGGTGTGGCGAGCTAGCTTGCTTACACTGGCAGGGGTCTTTGGGGCAGGCGCAGGTGTACGCTTCATCTTCTTGTTGGAGCGCATGTCATCGTCGTTGGGACCGTCGTTTTCTTTATCAGAAGTCTCTTGGAGGGTCTCCAACTTGCGCTTCGAGCCGTCAACAAGTGAAGATGCATCACTCGGACGAACCATGCGGATCGTGCCAGTAGATACGGGACCTAAGCAAGTTAGTGGGGGGGAAAGAGAACAAAGACAGAACATGGACCTACCAAAGTTGACAGTTTTGTCGGACTCGAAGGAGAAGGAACGAGGGTGGTTAGGAGTGTCGCCACCAAATGTGAGACGCCGTGACGGAGACGCCGTGAGAGTCTCAATATCCTGGGAAAGGTCCGGATGCTGTGCACCTGAACCTAGACTGGGATAAATCACTGCACCAGCAGGAACCTCACTACCAGCCCTGAACTTCATCGGCGATGGTGATTTGCCCAGCTCATCGTGTGACGCACGCTCCAAGGTACTACTGCTGAAGTTGACATGCTTCTTGACAGGAGCTGTAGCAGGAATCGCAGGGAGTGCGTTCTCGACGTTCGAGGCTGGAGGAGACATGTGAGTGCCTGCCGCGATCTTGCTGGGGTCGTCCGAGAATTTGCGGTTTGGCGTGCGAAGAATTGAACGGACGCGCTGGAGATTGTGGCTTGCCTATTGATATTAGTAAAGACTCAATCACATCTATGAATCAACGTACCTTGCGCATGTTCTCGCGTGCTCCGTCCCTCAAAGCTTGCAGATGGCCAATGTTGCTAGATGGAGAGGAAGTGTTACCCACAGAGGGCGACTTGATGGTGCGGTTGATAGAAGGCGACCTCCCTAGGGTTGGAATCATCGACGTCGTTTTCAGAGTCTTGACACTCTGCGACCGTGCGATGGACGATTTCGTAGGCGTCATCAATCGCGCAGCTAGACGAGGAAGCGCAGTTTGAGAAGTCTTTTTACGCGCCGGAGTAGCAGCTGCACCCGCGGGGACATCGGGCATCTTCTCGCGAGATACAGGGCGGGTGGTGGCAGCATCGTCCGACTCAGTGCGTTTGACACGCTTAGCCACCGAGTTACGGTCGCCTTCGCCTTCGCGGGAGGGCGGTCGTCCATCGCGAGCAGGAGGAGCCAGACGAGCCGTTGACTGAGAGCGTGGGAGACCTGATCCGGCAAGATCCATCTTGGACTGGGTACGCTTCAATGGAGTCGGAGGAATCTTGCTTCCAGGTGCGGTCAGGTCCATCTTTGACTGGGTACGCTTGAGACCTCCAGTGGCGCTCGCGCTTGGCTCTGCCAGATCCGCCTTCGACTGTGTACGCTTGAGCTTGTTCGTCTCCGAATTCGCTAGGTCTGGTTTGGAAGGCGACTTCTTCAGGGACTGGCCTACGACAGGCTTGAAACGGGTTGGATCGGCGCGGAAAGCTGACGGGTGGTTCGCGATGGAATCCATGTTCTTGAACTGCTTCATGTGTACGTCGCTGAAGCGAGCCATCTTGCCCTTGGCTTCAGCCTTTTTGCGCTGGGGGGATACATCGATCTTGGAAGACCATTCGCTGGTGCCTATATCAAATTCGTGATTAGAAAAGCAAAACAGGTTGAGTGAACCATAACGCACCGAACAGGGCACGGCTGCCACCACCAGGGGTACCTGCGATCCCAGCATCCTTCAAGATGTTACGCGAGCTTGGGCTCAGCGACGCTTCGTCTTCTTTCGAGAAAGGCGACTTGAAGCGGAAGCGGAAGTCAGGCGACGATCCAACATTGGCCATCGAAGTGGTGGGCACAGGTGTCTTGGAGGGCGTCGCCTGACCGGCCAGGCCAGTCGCTTTGGATGGCGCGGTATGCGCACCCAGTGACTGGAAACCAAGCCAGCGTGCCTCATCTAGAATCTTGGCTGTACTCGCATGGTGAAGCGCTGGATGCATCTCCTGCCCCGCCGGCTTGATCGGAGTGCGATCTTTGGGAGTCTCACTCTTGGCGGCATCGACGAGTGACTTGGTTGATTTGCCTTTGTGTGGTGTGGGTGTCGCTGTCGCTTGCGGCAACTTTGACTGCGCCTGGAGACCTTCGGAGGCTTTCGAGGGCGTCTTCTGCGCCATACTGGGCTCTGGCAACTCTGGAAGGTCCGGGAGTCCCAAGTTGGGCGACGAGGCAGTGTGCCAACTATCTTCCGACCGCATCGACGTGTCGGGCGTGGTCTCGCGCTACAACAGACGCATCAGTAAATGTAAACAAACGGTGGAAAAGCAATGTGCGCGCATACCTTGAGCAGACGAGCTGATCGACGCGCCATCTTGTCACGAATTGTTCAAGAATGATCAACAACCAGGTTGCAACACGAAGAGGAGCGGAGATTGGGGCTGGCCTGTGGGTGGGGAGGGACGGGGAAGTTATCCGCTAGAGCATCGATAAACAAAGTGCACGGACGTTGTTTGTCCCAAATAGGAAGCGACGTCATGAGCTGCCTCCACGAGAGGGGAGGGCACGTGGACAAGTGCAGAGCCTCATGGCATGGTCTGAATAGGTTCGAAGACTTTATAGATAACTGAACAAAGTCTAGAAGTGTTGCAAAGTCATACAGACACGATTCCTAGACACAAAATTCCAGGACTTGCTCGCGGCTCAGTGTCTACAGGTACCACTGCAATGCCTTATACCACAGATGTCAAGATTGTTGCGCAGCATAAATGGTGTATCGCTAGATAAAACATAGGGTGGACGTATTGTTTCTCAATGTTTACTGCATTTGTATGAACCTAAATATCTCTCCCTCGTGATTTGGCGCATGGCCTACACATCAGATGCTACGACACCATTCACCAACCCTTCTGCGTGTCCCTCCCAAGCAGCGCGCCTGGCGGTTTCGCCAACCCAGCTTCAACACTCTTCTCTACCTCATCTCTCAATCCCTCAATTCTCTTCTCTTCATCTTGGCTTTGTCTCTTGGTTTGGTCCTCACTTTTCCATACAAAGTTACCCGCACCGCCTCTTCCACTCCTTGCAACAGGTAATTCCTGACCCTCTGGGTGCCACGGCGTGCTGACTTGTGGCTTCGATGATGTAGGAATAGCGGTCGCATCAGCAGCCTGTGTGAAGGTGCCCTCTTTCTGGAGCTCAGTGGGCTGATACCAATTGCCGGCACCGCCACGACCCATGTGTGCGTAGTCTTGCGAGGCGTTGGAGGGTTGCGCTTGAGAGGGGGTGCGAGAAGATTGTGCAGCCGTAGTGGAGGTGGAATGATTGGCTTCAACGTCCTATATAGGCAGTCAGCATACCTGTGAAGGCAGACCGTCGAGACAGCAAGACTAGTATGTATCAACTCACTTCAGCAGCCTTCTTGCTTTGCTCCTGCGCGGCGTAGTAATTGCCTGCGCCGCCTCGCCCGTACGCCATGGTGATTAGACGCTCACGAAAACGACTTGTAATTGCTGGTGTATGTGCTGCTGTGTGCTGCGAAGTTACGCGGGAGCTGTCAATTTTCTACGAGAGGTGTGGTCGATGTCCGAAGGATGGACAAGATGGGCTGGTGCTACATCGCACGCGGCTCCGAGTGGGTCGTGTGAGACTATATCAATCCGCGCCCGGTGTTCTGGATTGATAGGAACGTGGGGAAAGGCTTGTCTAAACGACGATCAGCTAGATTCTGTGGGGTCTCAATTGGTCATAAGCTTGGCAAACTGATAACGCGGGCTGCCAAGCAAGTTCCAAGGTTCCGCAGTCAGCGGTCTTCAGATACAACTCAGGTGTGAGAAAGTCTAACAAACCTATTAACTAGTAGACAAAGAACAAGTGCCCACGCAGCAGGTAATTCATGTCTACACGTAGTACATTGGTCATCAAGGTGAAACATTGAACAATCGTGATATTTGCACATTGTGACTAACAAGTGTGAAGCTAAACATGCTGATAGAAGGCCGATTCCCTAGTAGTAGCCGTGAAACAAGCGGAAGCAAGACAACGCTATCCCGATAAAACAATCATTGGCCATCATTCCGGATCGTACCACCGAACCTGGCAAACTCCTTGGCGCCATCTTACCGATTTGAACTCCACAAAACATCGTGAGCCCTTCTCAGAGCAGAGCCACTACTCTCGACCCTCTTGTACAGCGCGCAGTACTGGGTAAAGATTGTGCGCATCATCGTCGCTCATGCGGCGCTCATGCGCATGCTTGATGTCTTCTTCATCATCGGAGAAATCATGCGAATCTAGTCTCTCTTTCAAGTACGCCCTGAGCCTCTCAATGACTCGGATGTTCTCGACCCACGATTGCTGAGACTGGTCGCCTTGTTCTGTGGCAGTCGATGAAGCGATGCTTGGTGAGCGAAGAGCGGGGTCAACCTTGGGTGAATTTATAGCCAACTGGTTGACGTCATGGTGGAGGCTGTTCTGCTCAGAATCGCGACGATCCTTGGGTGAAGCACCGTCGCTTGACATATCCATTGAATCGTTCTCTGACCGATCCGGAGCAGCCTTCTGGAGGAGGTTACCGGAGAATCGGCGACGGCCATCGGTATCAAACGCTGGTGCGAGCCCGGATGACGGAGCCGCAGCTGACATGTCCGACATGGCGCTGACAGACGGCAGAGTCGGGTACATGCTGCCAATGGAACTCCGTGATGTGGGGGAAACTCCGTTGTTTGCAGAGTGTTGCGCGCCAGGGGAGTGCTGAGATCCGTATGATAGCACACTCGATGCAGGAGTCAGAGCTGGGGTCTCGGCGCTAGTAGATCCGATAGCGGTGGCATGAGATGACTGTGAGTGGCTAGACGAGAGACCAGGGGGTGAGTTGCTAGAGCGGTAACCAACACCAGTGTGGACGTAGTGACCCGGATGGGGCACACCAGCGGCTGCAGCATGGTTGGGATTCTCGTAGACAGTGCTTTGCAACTGCTCCAAGAACTGGTCAATGTTCAAAAGATCGCTCTTGGTCCTGAGGTTGGGGAGTGGCAGGGAATATGGGTGGTGCATAGGCGGGTGCTGTGCTTGAGCCACCATGGAGCCGCCATGGCCATACTCAGACATGCCGGCGCCCTGGTAACCGCCTCCACCGCCACCGAGAACTGGAAGCTGAACACCCTGAAGACCCATGAGCCGTTGACCAACATCATAGTAAGTGGTTGGGTCGATTGCGCGACGCTTGGCATCCCCGAAGAACTCGTTGAGGGCATCATATGCAGCACGCTTCCTAATCTCGTAGTCGTTGTTGAGCTGCTGCGACTGGTTTACTGCATAGTAGACAGGGCCATAAGCGGAGTTCTGGGGTGGACCTCCATAGAATCCAGCTGGAGCACCACCTGGGTGTTGCTGTCCGTAGCCTCCGTTGGGGCCAAGGGCACCATCAGGATACTGGTATCCGCTTGCTGTAGCGGCAAGCGCCTGCAAGTCAGCGACGACTGTAGTCTTGTGTCAGATAGCGATCGGAGTGGGATAACAGACATATGGATCGAAGTTGGAGTCAACCAAAGTCATGTGAGAAGCACTTACGTTTGCCGTTCTGGCCCGGGTAGCCTTGGGCGGCGTGGGGACCACCTCGGTTGGGCTCCGGGGAGCGGAGCAAGACGGAATCGTCGGCGTGCGTCTTTACGTGCTTCTTGAGATCTTGAGGACGCTTGAACGCCTTACCGCAGAAATCGCACTTGTGCGGCTTCAAGGGAACGTGCACGCGAATGTGAGATGTGATGTGGTCGCGCTTGACCGTGGTGGTGCGGCAGTTGCCCCACTGGCAGGTCAAATTCAAGTTGTTGGTGCTCTTACGACCAACATGGCGCTCACAAACGTGATCCTGCAAGCACGTCAGTAAGCTAGAAACCGAGTATTGGCGGTTTTCTACGCGTTGCGGCGCGGTGTGTAGCCGTCGCTAGAAAACACTTGGCAGACAACTTACGTAGAGCTGCTCAGCAGAGGGCAGACGATCGCCGCAGTTCTGCCACTGGCACACGAGCTGATCGCCCGAGCCGGCGGCGACTGAAGCAGGCGTTGGGGCATTCTGCTGGATGGGGGTGCCTTGGGGCTGCTGTTGAGGAGTGGTGGCCGCTGCGGGCACTGTACTCTGAACCTCGCTCATCGTCTTGGCGAAGTCGAGTGTTGGTACCAGAGGCGGTGAAGGTAAAAGGTGAGCGAGAGAGTCAATACGGCTCCACGCGATGACAGTTGTCGCAAAGATAAGCTAAGGAATGGTAATGGCAGTCTGGGGTCGTGGAGCAAAGTCAGAGGACAGAACGCCCAGAGGTTTTCGCGGGCAGTTGGCAGCTTTTACCAGCGGAACGGGGCGGGCGAAGATTCGCCCAGAGAAAGAGCGACTGGCGCGGTCCACGAACAGGGCACAGCCCAGCTAGGCCAAGACAGGCCTGGTCCGAGCAGGGTTGGGCGAAGACTCGCTCTGATTCGGCCTCGCTGCTCCAGCTGCCCCACTCTGTCGTCCACTGGCGGCTTGGCTCTCCTCTTGGCCACAAGCGATTGCTTCGCCGACACTCATCACTCGCAAATGACCATCTGGGAACCAGATCGATGCAAGCACGCGCTTCTTGTTTTCGCGGGCCGTTTGGCCGCCATGTCCAAAGACACACGACGCACCCAAAAGCTTGTGGGCGTCGTTGTGCGCGCGCGGGTGGTGCGTGTGGGTGCCATACGCTCGACCCCTCACACAGAAGCGACACAACCGAAACAGCAATCAAAATGCGGAATTCTTGGTGCCCTTGGCTCATGGGGCAGCAGCGGGAAGTATTGGCGTCCACACACTCCTGTCACGCCATCGCATCATGCCTGGTGGCAAAAGCTGTGGCTGGTCTAGCTGGGTTGGCTGTCGCACTTGCATTTCACGCCGGTGGGACATTGATGCTTGCCATCCGCACCTCATTTCAACGACTACACCAGACAGTGTCTGCCTCCGCGACATCCATTCGACAAGTTTCGACAGACAAGTTACCTATCCTTGGCTTGGATCGCGCCTGCCGCATGGGAGGTGAGCTTTATCGCGACCGACTCTCGCCTCACAGTTCGCCTCGGACTTCTCCAGAGCATGTAGTACACATCCAAAACGTTAAGCCCCTTGGAAACATCCCCTGAGCTACCCAGGCTTGCGATGTCTTTAGCAATCGCAAGCTTTTGAGCGGGATATCCACGCATCCGCGTTTCCACTCTTGGCTCGTCGCCAAGTGCCCAGCAATGTAGGCCAAGAATTGAGCGATTATTGCATCGAGGCTGTGCACGCTCACGAGGCAGCACGTCTGGCCGTGTCGAGCAAGCTCACTTGCCCCATGCATACCCCGAAGACGTTCGGGTTCCTGGTGGCTGACTATACCAGCGCTGCGGTATTTTACAAGCTATTGGCGTTTCCGACGGATTACTTCTCTCTAATTATGGCCTAATTTCGATCTTCGTGCCCCAGGGGCAGTAACGGCCATCGCGTGCCTGCGTGGCTTGTATTATGTCTTAGCACGCCAAATCTGACTTTGGCAGTTTTTGCATCCAACGTTGCTGGATTCAGCCCACGAGGCGTATTTGAAATGAAAGGACAACTGGATACACCTGTATCGTTCAAAATCACTCTTTCGAGTTTAGTTCTGAACAAGGGAAGCCAACTTCTTCGTGTGAATCTGCACTTTCTGGCACGTTGATGACGGGCCTTCTCTGTTTCCAACGAATCAGCACGTGTCATCACATACACACCACGGTCTCGAATAACCTAGACCCAATCTCTGCAACATCTACCAAGCAGAAGACGCGTGTACATACAACCAGCCACCTCCCACCCGAGGGGGCAGCCAAAGCACGAACGTCTTAAAAGAGCAAACAAGCCACAATACCGCCACAGGTACCTCCTGTCTGCGTCATGACGGACGCCATGACATTACGTCGTCATCCAAGAAGAGCGGAGGGGCTTGGAAGGCTGAAACAAGTCTTAGTACCCATAAGGCCCTCAGTCTGCCTGCCGATGCATCCGCTTTCTTGTCCCGCATGAACACCAAGCGTACGGCAGAGCGGAACTCTTGATTCTGAGCTGCCAAGCAACAACAGGTTCTTTTTCCGCAGAACAATATCGATGTCAGCAATCCATCTATCAACGCACTGTGCGGGGTTTACTGGGCCTTGGAGCACTGCCTTCATCTTATCTTGGTTGCAGACAGCATTCGCCTACGAGAAAGCCTCGGTGGCAATACTGGACTGTCTACCAGTTATTGCCAAACATCGATACCCAACTGCTTTGTTCGGATTAGCTCAAACCCAACAAACCTGAGCCTCGTAGCATACGTATGTTCAACGACATCACCGTGTAGTTATGTGACGCTCAATGCCGACAACGACAGCAAGACACTGCGCATGGCCTGGTATAGACACTGGGGCTTTGACATACCACTTGAGAGTCCGCATGACAGTCCCCTTGCTCCCAGACGTTTAGACATGAGCTCAACCACCATGAACGGCTG
>JAESFQ010000311.1_pt1 | contig 17619 bp, 19 predicted proteins | sample 9269431 | NCBI WGS metagenome assembly JAESFQ01 (sample SAMN14502588, study PRJNA617103) | algae metagenome | isolation source: Plectolyngbya sp. WJT66-NPBG17 and co-occurring heterotrophs from well... | place: USA: Mojave Desert, Joshua Tree National Park, California | collected 2006-08-06
GAAAATTGCTCAGCGTTAAGTGATGGGATCCACAAAGTAGATCTGGATCAGTCTTTGTTGCGCCAGATTCAGTACGTCAGTGTGTGGCGGGCGGTGTCGCGGAGTTGTGTGAAGCGGGGCTTAGCCGAGCCACAAGTCCTTAGCGACAAGGTCGGCCATCCCATACGCTCTCGGCGAGAGCATCTATACTCAATCCTACGTCGTCCGCAGTACTTTAACTCTCAGGAACACATCACATACTATTACGTGAGGTAAACATGTCGTCGCTACTCGAGTCACAGCCATTGTGCAGTGAGCCCTGGAGCCGCCACGAATCCATCGAGACGCGTCCTTGCCACCCCTACAAACATGTGCGGGAGCTGCCGACCGAGACGGCTGCGCAAACATTCGCTTGGACGGTTTGCACCAAATAAGGGCTTCTTTGACAAAGGCTTACTTACCAGTGCCTGTCGAGGTGAAGATAGATTATGCGGGCCGCGGATGCCTAGCAAAACAAGATTCAGCCTCAAACGAAAGCAGGGGTCACCCAAACGGTAAGACGGATGGGTATCGCATCCCAAACCGAACGCCAAGACATACGTCAGACTATGGTAATTCGTGGGAGGCACGGTACTTGCGGCTTGTTACCTTGGGAAAGGAATAAGAGCCGCATGCCCTCAGTTACCTTTGCTTGCGCGACTTTTGCCATATATGCCGACTACACGATGACCGTCCACATCAACGTCCTCTCCGCTAAGGCTACTTTCAATTTCACGGGCAACAAGCCAGCAATCAGCGGTCTCAATTCTGCAGAAGTCGTTGATACAGATGGTGGTCACGAAAAGCCCCGGCACCAATCCTGGTTTGATCCAAACAAGACCCTGGTAGATGAACACGACGATGTCAGCGCCGTCAAGACGATCAATTGGCTAGCAGGAGTTGGGGACATATGCAATGGCACGACAACAGAAATTGGCGAGGGCGACTCTATATCCCAATCCTACGATAGCAAGCGCGGGAGCTCCACCTGGCTGTCCTCCGGCTCAGAAATGAAAAGAGGCTCGAGACTGCTTACGCATTGTCGCACTCAGGACAAACCTGACACTCGGCGTAGTGCACTCCGCCGGCACTGCGATTTCTGGGACGCCGATCAAGATGGAGTGATCTACCCTTGGGACATATTCGTAGGCTTCCGCAAGCTCGGCTTCAACATCGCTCTATGTCTGTGGGCAGCGGTTACCATGGCTTTTTGCTCGTCTTATAGCACCCAGAGATCCTTCCTGCCGCACCCGTTCTTCGCCATATACCTTGACAATGTCAACCGCAATAGACATGGAAGCACCACTGGCGCGTACGACTTGGACGCAGAGCTGGACACACGACGCTTTGATGCAATCTTCGAAAAGTACGCCGGTGGCAAGGATTACTTAACATGGCGGACTATGTACGACGTGTGGGCAGGACAGTGCTGCGCGAACGATTTCTTTGGATGGTTTGCGGGAGGCTTAGAATGTATATCCTAGTCATTGACCCCAACGAATGAGTTCATATGTGCTAACATCTGACAGGGATAGCGATGTACATTTTGCTGTGGCCACAGGATGGCCGCATGTACAAAGATGATATCCGAGGGGTTTATGACGGCACCATCTTCTGGAGGATCGCTGAAGCCCGTTCGCAAAAGTCGCAGCGATGACAACGTGCATTGACCGAAAGCTTATGTCAGGCATTGAGTATCATACTTACTATCAGTCATCCTGTATCTCATGCGCAAGGCAGTCAATGTCAATTTCTACTACCATGTGAGGCACGGCGGAGTCAGATCGGGAAGCTCATGATTGGCTTCACCTGGACCATAAACGATCTGTCGGATTCTAATCTGTTCAGACCCACCTAGAAGAACCATGGTAAACTTTAGATGTAAAAAATATAATTTCGGACAGCACGCACATTACGCCAGCCATCTATTTATTTGACGAATGACCAGCTCAACTATCGTCCTCGAGGCAGTGAATGTAATATTACGACTTGCGCTGCGTCTTCAAGGCTTTTCTCGGAAAACAATCATCGTCTGCTTCAAACCGTCGACATGGCACCCCCAGAATCTGAAATATGGCTGCGCAACTCCCCGCCGCGATACTGTCCCACCGCTCCAACTTGGAGCCACCAACCGGACCCATCCTCAAGTCCCATCGCGACGATGAATAGTGCGCTAAGCCATAATCTCGCAGTAGATCGACACCGACCCTTGCGCTGGTGTTCCTTTCAAGTGCCGTCTTCAGACAGTTTGATCCGCGCCGATTCCCGCGAGGGCGTTCCCGTATACTCCGTACCGAACGAGTCCGAAGGCTTCACTATTGTGCGCAGATACTTGTACGACGTGCTTACTGGCACCGGATGGGGCATCAGTGACAAGTACACTGCAGCAATAAGAGCGACTGTGGAAGGTTGGTATGGGCATGGAGGCTACTTCAGGGCTCAATGTGCGGCACAGGATGGATTGTTAGATCTTTGTCCTAAGATAGGAAAAGATGAGAACGGAAATGAAGTCAGCTTCGACGAGAGACTGAGAGAACAGATCAAGGAGTGCGTGAGGTACGAGAGTAGTGTGCTGTTGCATCGGGAGGTTAAGCTAGAGGACGCGACACTGGCAGAAGATACATACGTGGACGCTACTACTCCCGATGTCGCCGTACAGGATAAGATTCTCTTGCATTCAGGTGAAGAGAAATACGTACATCCCGTATTTCGACCATCGCCCAATCTCAATCAGGCCCCAACAATCACTGCTCCTCTTGATGATCAGAGAGACGGTTTGAGACGTGTAAATCCTAGTCACCCAGACACGGCAAGACCGTCGCGAAACCCACACCAAGAAGAATTACCTACTGGATACAAGCACAGACGATACAGCTTGACTCCGCCTGTCAAGAACCTCACAGGTGCCGAACAACAGATGATTCACAAAAAGAGAGTCAAAGCAATCGAACACCGATTGGGAAAATCTCACAGCATGGCTTCTATCAGGTCAATCAAGAGTGTACGCTACGAAACGCTACCACAGCGCCAACCACCACCAATCAAGGATCAGCACCAAGTAGTGGAAGCTGCGGCGGTGGCGAAGAGAGTGGTAGCCTTGAATCTTAATGGTGATGAGGCGAGACTTTTGAATCATCATGGAAAAGCGGTTGAGCGAAAGAAAGGGGATATAGTCTCTAGAATGCTTGCGAGATTGGGTGGGAAGAAGGGATGAAAGGCGTAGCTCTGAGAGTAGAGATGGAACGATGTGGGATACAGCACCGTGCCTTTGTTCCCACATCAGGTAGTCCATATCAGTACCCAGAAACGTAGTAAGAAATGATCAAGGTGTTTGTTCATTAACTTCATGTCGCATTTCTTTTTTTTGTGGCACTAGCACTATCCTTTACTATCTACACATCCTCCAACTGGACATTTAGACTTCATGTCCGCAAGTCGAGAGGTGCATTTCTCCCTCCGCTGGCAATGTCCATCTTGGCTCAACGCCAATGATGCCGCGCTCAGTAATCATGCTAGCATTTACCGGGCTCTTGGGGATAATCTGCTCACCCCTGGTCGCAAGGATGGAGAGTACGTGTGCAGCAGCCTGCAATTCGTTAGTTAAAGAATCTCCTGGTTAATTCCCTTATAATGGTGCTTACCTTGGCGTTGATGTACAGGGTCTCTGGGTTGGGGTTGTCGATGGTGTCGCAAGCTTGGTGGTAACAAGGATCTTGCTCGATACCAGTTCCGGTGTGAAGGCCACCAACGGGCTTGCCAATGTTCATGAAGGATTGGTAATCACTTCCACCCGTGAAGCGTGCTGCTGTTACGTTTACACCCTCCTTCTGGAAATGCTCAACGAAGAGCTTCTCAATGGCTGCTGATCCTGGCGCACCCGTGAGGTTGAAAGTGCTGCCGTCGCCATCGAAGACGCCAAAGTAGCCGCGAGACACCATGTCGAAGTTGAGGTATGTGAGGATGTTGTTCGCTTCTGTGGCGTTTAGGTTCTGTGTGTAGTACTTGGATCCAAGCAGACCGTTCTCCTCAGCGCCCCACCATGCGAAGCGGACCTTGTTCTTGACGTTGAATTTCCTGAGCGCCTTGGCAATCTCCAGGATTAGCGTGCTGCCTGAGCCGTCGTCGTTGATGCCAGCGCCAGCCTGCACACTGTCGAGATGCGCACCGAGCATGATAACGTTGGTTGGGTCGCCATCCTTGGTCTCGGTGAAGACGTTCTGCGTCATGCGTGTTTCCAGGGTCTGGGTCTGTTGAAAGTACGCTTCGATGGTTTCGCCGGCTTGGAGACGCGCGACGAGTGGTTGAGCATCGGCAAGGTTGATGTAGCCGGTTGGCACGTACTCGGGATTGGGATTGGACAATGTGCCACCGGTGACGTTTGCCGTGTCGCTGGCGTAGATGATTACCGCAGAGGCGCCGGCGGCAGCGGCAGGCTTCATGCGTCCAGCGAGCGTTGTACCATCAGGGCATGCTCCTCTCTGCACCAAGACAATCTTGCCTTCGACGTCCAAGTTGTCGTAAGCTGCATTTGTGCAACCTTCGGGTCCAGAGGCACCCAATACAAGTGGCAGCGTCAATCCTTCCGGAGTGGTGGACGGCGAGTAGGATAGTCCAATAACACGGTAGGAACTGTTGCTAACACTGAACTCGATGGAATCAACTCTGTTGAAAAGAGCCGGGAAATCCTGAGTCCATGTCTTGAAATGTGTGTTTTGGGTTTTGGCAAGCATGTAATCTACAGATGCAGCGTAGCCTGGAAGACCGAAAGCGCGGTTGCCCCCATTCGCTTTTGCGATAGAGTCGAAAGCTTTGAGGTTACCCATCAACCTGGCAAGGTTAGTACGCTTCCGAAGTTGTCGGGTAGACGTCCGTACTTCTCAGTCTTGATCTCAGCCTGGATTGGTCCGGATGATACCATAGGCCGGGGTCGCACAGCAGCGAATGTTTGTGCAGCCCCCACGAGGACGATGGCACTTGAAACCTTCATTTTGGAATCTCAATTGGCCAGCTCCTCCAATATTCAAATGTGACGAATGTGCGAATAAGGCTTGCCATCTTCAGGTGGCGGCCGAGCTCATATACACATCTTGCTCGCCACTTGGGTTCCGGCTTCCTGGGTAAATGCAGCTTGATTGAGCGCAGGAAGCCGTCTTTGGTCCACTCTTATCACAGTCTTGCAGGTACTGTGTCCGGAAAAGAAGGTCACAAGAGAGTAGATTGGTCTTTGCGGAGTTGCCAAGGGGCGGACTTTGATACCTGCCCAAAGGGCGATGGGCTGGCTTGGCGTGAAGGTCGCCATCGCCACGAATGTGATCTCTTCCATCCGAAGGTGATGAATGTAGTCGGAATATCCGACATATTTCTGATCGACCGATTGAGAGCGATGCGAGCGTCGGCGATGAGTATGGTGTGATGCGTCGCTCCCGTCTAGCGGTAGTATTCGGGCAGATCCAAGCGTCGGACCGAGTTTGAATTGAGTATGGGATTGGAAGCCATGGTATTAGGGAAGATTGCAGCTGTGTTGCTTTTGGGTAAACTTATGCTGCTGGTTTGGATCACGCAGAGTGCGAGAAATCCTGACTTAAATGAAGCGAAGCCAACATATATAGCTCGCAAAGGGAGCGAGTACCTGAATGTCAGAGTCCGTCTCTGGGCGAATCGAAGTGCTTCTGAACGGAGTATATGCAAGAAAGCGGGCTTGGTAAAAGATCCACATCGAAGAGAAACATTCAACTATTAGAATTATGAGGCGACACGGGATATCAACAGCATCAAGGATGAAGATGTCACCTGTCACCATGCAGCAATGGCGCTCGCTCGCTATCTCCAGCAACGCCTGCCCCGTTGGCATCATCTAACTGCTGGTCCTTCTGGGCCTTTCTGTCCCTCAAGACGAAAGACAAGGCCATGACTAACAGGAAACCCTGAAGGATGCCCGTGAAGATGAACAAGCCCCATGCGCTCCAGCCTCCAGGTCCTAGCCTCGCGTATAGACTGGCTGCAAAGACGAAGCTTCCCGGTGTTTGTATGCACATCATGGGAATAGACAAGCTGCCGGTCTCCTGCAGTCTCCAGGTCATAAAGATCTGAGGGATGTATTGTATGGCGGCGAGGACGGTAGCAAGCAAGCCGAGGAAGTTTGCCCATGCTCGAACATGTGAGGGAAGCGCGTATACGAAGACGACGGAGCCGATGAAAGCGACGACGAAGAAGGCGAGCGAGACAGCGAGGACGAGAACGGCCTCTTTCCATGTCGGCATGTCGGTATCTTGTTCTTCCTCTACGGCTGGTGAGTCGCCTCGAGGGAAGAAGATGAGGAAGAGTAGCATGCTGGCCATTGTCAGCGTCTACAGTGCGCCGAATAGTCAAGAGGGTCTTACATGAAGAAGAAACAAGTCCACTGCACACCAATCTGCACTATCCCAAGCATGGCTGCTGCACACGGGAAGCTGCCAATCTCTTTACAACATGCCATGTCCCTTGTGCTTTCCGGCAAGGTCAAGATGTTCGCGATGCTAGCGGTTCCGGACACAGTCCCAAGCAGGACGAACATGGGACTAAGACCGCGCGATGACCGACGCGATATGATTTTGTAGTGTTGTGGGAGGTAGGATACCAGGATGCCGAGGACTATGAAGCTATACGATGGGGCGATTAGCTATGTTTACTATGCAGCGCACCAGGCAAGCTTACACGGAGACACCAAAGTTGACCAGGTCGGGATACGCCAGCTGGGTGCATGTTGGATCATCTGAATACATCATGATTGAGTAGATTGCTGTGAATGAAGGGCCGTTGTTGTTGCTACATTTGCTATGACAGAAGCGTAGAGGTTACAAGCTGTCGCCGTCTGGGGAAAGCATGTGACGTAGGAAGGAGCTCAAACGCGTCGAGAGGACGCGGAGGAGACGGCTAGCCCCGAGCGCTCCTGCCTCGGCTACGCGTACCTTCCGCATCAACTATCGCGATGCCGACCGAAGTTACAACACCCAGCACCCCCATGATCACCCTACCACCCACCTACAATCTCTTACCCAGGTCGATATGGAGTTCCTCCCCGCTCTCCAGCATGGCATAGACGACCTCAAGCCCTCGCTCTTCGAACTCCTTTCCGAACAACAACTCGCCTCGCTCCTTCCCCCGTCGCTGCGCTACCTCCTCGCCATCACAACACCCCGATACCCACGCTACCTACTCCCCATACTCAATTCCTTCGATGAGGTCTACGCGCTGCTTATGCTGCTCGTCGAGCGCCACTTCCTTCGTACATACGGTGGATCATTCACCGAGAACTTCTACGGGCTGAAGCGCGCGCGGGTGCTGAAAGTACGAGGAGGTGAGATACCGCGCGCACAACTAGGCGCATCCGAAAGCGTGCGAGAGGCTGTCAAACTGGGCAATGGCGATGTGTGGAAGAACCTCGCCGTGTTGGTGGGCATGCCATGGCTGAAGAGAAAGTTCGACGAGGGCTACGATGTTCACGCCGCGCATGCGAATCTTCTAGGGCCTGGGTACAACCGCGACAGGGAAGGACTAAGAGCAGGGGCAAGTGTGAAGGAGAGGCTGATGCACTACTACAAGTGGTTTCTACGGAACATATACCCGAGTGTAAACGCGGCCTACTATTTCTCCTTGTTGGTCTTCAACATGGCATACCTCTTTGATGGGACCAAATACCATTCGCCATTCATGTGGCTAATCGGTTCGCGGATACGGAGACTGGGCGAAGCGGATCACCGGGCGATTGAGATTGCGACGGCACCAAGGAAGGTTGGCCCTGCGCGGCCTGGAGAGGGCGGATCTATCTTCTTGCCAAGAAACATTGCAAGGAGCATAGAGCCGCGCTTACTGAGCTCGTTGAAAATACTTCTCCCGACCAGTATCTTCGCGCTGAAGTTTCTAGAATGGTGGCATGCTTCAGACTTTGCTCGGCAGCTATCGAGGAAAGCTGCTGAGAATATCGACCTACCGCCACCGATACTACCCTCCCTCCCGCCATCTGCAAAGCGGCAACCTTCCAAAAACGCCGGGTCCTCGGAGAAGGCACGCTCGACATCGTCTTTGTCAGACGAACCTCAGCGGATCGAGCCTCCGATATCATCAACCACCCTCCTCCCTATCCTCACAGTACCCACACCACCCTCATCAGCGTTATGCCCTATCTGCGTAACACCCATCACAACGCCCACAGCCTCGCCCACGGGATTCGTCTACTGCTACACTTGCATACATCGATGGGTTGGAGGAGAACACGACCGCCAGGTCGCCTTCATGGAGGGTGCCGCAGGACTTCGAACAGGAGATGATGGAGATGCAGAAGACGAGGGCTGGGGTAGGGAAGAAGGGAGCCGGGAGGGGAGATGGGAGAGTGGCAAAGGACGAGATGCTGTCACTGGGAGGAGGATTCTTGGAGGGACTGAAGGTTTAAGAAGAGTGGTTGTCTAGCGTTCTGTCTGCAGCGAAATCATACCTTTTCTGCGAGCATTATGCAGCAACGGCAACAATGCCATAATATGTTCTAAGAATCTCGGAAGCTTATTCGAGTACTCCATAGATCAAGCTCTCGTCACTGTGCACCCGTGTTAGAACCGGGAAATTACAGGCTTCACGGGCTACGACTGCGCCTAATCGAGTTTGAAAACAATAGTCTTCGGGCCTTCGTCGTGCTTGGGCCCACAGACAGTTCTCTACATCGGTACCTGGGGGTTGACTTCAATTGCGAAGGTACTTGGTGACGTGATTGGCCTAGTACGAGCAGATGGCGACCTTTTACCTTGTTGGACTCTGCGCAGGCGCGCAAGGTGATAAAGGTCAGCCTCAGCCGATGATATCCTGCACACGCCAATCCATCCTGATGCTGCTGCAGCAACAACCTGCAGATGCTCGTAATCCTGCAGTAGGAGTCACGACGTGCGCCCTTTACTGTGCCGCTTGTCATGTGTCAAAGGAGCGCAAGGCGGAAGCTAATGTGCAAGTCACCATTTTCGCTTGCAGCTGCCGCATTAGTCCGCATACAAATTCTGCCAGCCAATGCCATGGCCATTTATGTAGGCTTATTATATCAGTCATTCCCCACTCTTTGACTTGCATGTAGTCCTATCTTCAGCCCTTTCTTCTCTTCTTCTCTCATCAAAAAATCTGTAATCCATTGGGTGGCCCATTGAATCTTGACTTGAACTTTACAGCCATACGCAATGGCCCCACCAAGCATACCAGCAGAACATTCGGTCAATGACTTCGCAAATGATGTCGCATCGCAAATGGAGGGTTTCGCCCAGTCACAGCATATAGCAGAAGAGGCAATTGCACGAGATCGGGAGGAAGACACTTCTGCGTCCGAGGATGACGATGATTCTTCCTCAGGTTCCGACACGGTCCGGCAATATTCCATGATAAACTCTTATCGCCGGCCTTCGTACGTCAACGCAGGGTCTCGCTCCACCGCGATAATATCTACCAGCGTACCTGAAAGGAGTCACGTCTCAACATCATGGAAGAAGCACAGTCATCTGTCGAAGAAAGAGAGGGAGAGTATGCGAGACGAGGAGCGGAGTCTTCTCCGCGACAACCATTTGATTCCGCCCAAGTATCCAAGATCGGGAAGCGAGGGACCCTTCGATCGAGTACGGTCTAGGATTTCTATCTCTGGGCTGCGAAAATTCAAAGGCACGCCGGACGAGGAAAGTGCCATGGAGTCACCCTCCGAGCGCACAGTGCTATTGGGGGCGTCTGAAGGTGATCCAAACCAACCATATGGGGGCTTCGACTCACCAAAGACGATTCACAAGAAATGGGACGAGGCTGTCGCAGCAGGGAAGATTAACACGAGCTGGCAGCGGGAAGCAAAGGTCTTGACGAAAAGCTCCGCACCGCTCATCTTGACATTCCTGCTGCAGTACAGCTTGCCAGTAGCGAGCATCTTCACCGTCGGACACATTGGCAAAACCGAACTGGGAGCCGTGAGTTTGGCGAGTATGACTGCGTCTATAACAGGATATGCAGTATACCAGGGCCTGGCTACTTCGCTTGACACTCTTTGTGCGCAAGCGTACGGCTCGGGACGCCCGCATCTGGTCGGTCTGCAACTACAGCGCATGTTGTGCTTTCTCCTCTTAATCACCATCCCGATATCACTCGTATGGGCTTTTGGCACACAGATTCTCTCGTTGATTGTACCAGAGAAGGAGACCGCACGCTTAGCCGGACTGTACTTGAAGATCCTCATTGCTGGTGCCCCCGGCTATGCAGCCTTTGAAAGTGGGAAACGCTATGTACAGGCGCAGGGCATCTTTAGCGCGACCATGTACATCCTCCTCATATGTGCCCCGCTTAATGCTTTCCTGAACTGGTTCATGGTATGGCATCTTGGCTGGGGTTTCATCGGAGCGCCCATTGCTGTGTCTATCACGGAGAATATTCTTCCCCTGCTGCTGTTCCTCTACGTCAGGTTCATCGACGGGTACCAATGCTGGGGTGGTTTTGACAGAAGAGCCCTCCGAAACTGGATGCCCATGGTGAAGCTTGCGCTTCCTGGCCTCATCATGGTGCTTGCCGAATTTCTGGCTTTTGAGATCTTGACATTGAGTTCATCATGGCTTGGCCCGACTGAACTCGCAGCGCAATCTGTTCTGGGATCTATCACTGGCATCACCTTCCAAATCCCGTTCCCAATGAGCGTCGCGGCATCCACGCGCATCGCCAACCTCATCGGCGCTACATTAGCCGTTCCAGCGAAAACTGCAGCCAAGGTCGCCGTCTTTGCCTCAATATTTGTCGGCATTTTCAATTTACTACTCCTTTCCCTTCTTCGTGAGGTTATTCCCCGCCTCTTCACACCCGACGAAGAAGTCATCGACATGGTCGCAAAACTCCTGCCACTATGCGCGACATTCCAGGTCTTTGATGCACTAGCCGCCAACTGTAACGGTATATTGCGTGGTTTAGGTAGGCAGGAGATAGGTGGCTATGTTGGCTTGTTTGCCTACTATGTCGTCGGTATTCCAATTAGTTTTGGCACTGGATTCGGGGCCCCGCATTGGGGTCTGTATGGGCTTTGGAGTGTAGGTTCTGCTACTGATACTAAAAACGGGCATTTACTAACATATCACAGGGACCGGCAATTGCGCTTGGTATCGTTGCTGCTATTGAAGGTGTCTTCATATGGCGAACAAGCTGGGATAAGGCAGTCGAGGATGCGAAAGTGCGGAATGCCGCGAATTAGGCTGGCTATGTCCAATGGTAGCTTGCATTGCGGCAGACCCAGTTTTCAGAGATGAACGAATACTAGATCTACATACAGTGCAGGAACGCGCCTGCATACGCCGTGGAGATACCAGTTTCATGCTTTGAAGATATATAATGAAGTAAAATGAATGACCATATGCAGCGGAGAGACTTCTGCCCGATACGAGTGAGTGGCTGGGCTTTGTTTTTCCGCGCTCGTCGCGTTGAATTCGGTAATAACTGCTTTCCAGACTTTGCCTCCTATAGTGTGCCTGACATATCCAAATCCATCCATCTCTTCGCATTCAGTCAAGTAGCCTTTGTGCCCAAGGCATACTCTCATACCAAGCGCGAATCTTCTTGCCGAACACATAAATTGGAAGTGCAGCCCCAGCAACAACGGCAGCCACCGACGCCATGGTGCCAAAGACGGCCATGGGGCCAGCGGTGTCAAGCAGGCCAATCATTGGAGTAATACCAACAGTCACAACGCCAGCGGCGACCATGTTGATGGAAGAGAATGCCTGAGCAGAGTGTTCAGGGTGGCAGTCGATGACATAGGCAACCGCAATCTGCACGCCAGCGATGCTGCCTATATTGGTAACTGTCATCCAGACGAGGATCCAGACTAGTGGCAGACTGTTTTGGAATGACACGCCTAGACCTACGAGGCCCACCATAGTGATCGGGGTAGAGACCATGAGGAGTACGAGACGGAACTCTGGTTCTACCATGCCTTTACTTGTACCGTTGTGGCGCGCCATTAGACCAACGGAAGCGTCAGACATCCAGCCGAAGAATGGCCCACATATTAGACCAGCCAGGAAAAGGGGCAAATTGGTCAGACCAATTTGACTGGGCGTTAGGTCGTACGGAGGAGAGGATAGAAGGATCGACATGAAGGTGGACATGCCAGCAAGAAACAAGAACACCGTGGCGTTCAGAAAGCAGCTGTAGAAGACGATGGGCGAAGAGACGAGGCCCAAAGGCTTGATAATCCCTTTGAAGAATGACTTCTCCGAGATTCGGCCACGAGACAAGGCTAGCCGTTCGTTGTATGTTTGCCTTGCAGGCCGAGCGGAGGACTTGAGATCTTCCTCATCCCATTCGGCGCTCAACTTATCGGCCTGTACATGGATCGTTGTGACGTCTTCCGTCTTCCGTTTAAAGTAGGCGGACTCGAAGATCGTAAGGTAGAATAGGGGGACCAGAGCTGAGTAGATGAAGGCTGTGACAAGGAAGTTGGCCGATACGCCGAACGCGTCGGTGACGAAGCCGGCAATGATTTGACTGAGGAGTTCTATTAGTATCCGATAGAGTTATGGATGCTGTTGTAACTCACCCAACTTGCGCCCCAGAGTTCAGCATGAGATTCCACACAGCGATGGATCTACCTCGTTGGTGGACAAAGAATATGTCGCTGATGGTTGCAGTAAGGAGGGTAAACAAAGGTGCCGAGAAAAGACCACCAGCAGTTCGAGCAATAGCCAGCATAGGGAACGTTGACGAAAAATAGGCACCGAAGTTGGCCAAAGCTAGCAAGACAACGCTCCAGACGTAGAATGGCCTTCGCCCCCAAACATCGGTTCCCGCCGCCGCGAAGAAAGCTGCAGCTGAGGTCCAGAACGTTGGTGCTGTAAGAATCCACGTAGAGATGTCGCCCTCGTTGCTCTGGAACTGTTCCGTAAGAGGCTCCAAGCCTGGTGTAAGCATGGTCGTGGTCCTATGACAGATAAGCTTAGGTGTTGGTTAGGGCAAGCCGTGTAATGGAGCCTTACGCATTAGCGATCGCAGACCCGAAAGCGAGGATGAATAGATGGAGGCATTTCCACTTCAGACTCCAGTTCAGAGGGTCGTTCGGATCATCGGACGGCTGCGGGGAGAGTACGATGCCTCCGTTCCTCTTGGAGGCATCAAGTTCCGGTATCTTGTCGTCGCTCGTGTCCTTGATCCCTAATCTAGAGGTGCCCCGAGGAAATGCTGACCGCTTGCTTTCCAATACACCCCAACCCATGATGAGCAGTTTTGGTATTTAGATCGCGTCAATGCGCAAGGGACGGCCCGCGTCTATTCAGGTCAGGATCGTGATGATCAAAGTGCAAAGAACAAAAGTAGAAGAATAAATGCCGTCCAGCGGTTTGCCAATACCAGCAGGCGACGAAGCGAAACGAAGCGTAAGTAAAAGAGAGAGGTGAAAGTAAAGTCGAGAACCAGTCTGCAGAACGAATACACAATCGTCTACCATCATGATATATGTCCTGATCCACAACCATGTTGCAGACTGCCCAGCCGGTCGGTTTTCACGATTAGCAAACACGTCACGTATGTGTATGGTTGGGGTAGGCATAACTCGGCCATTCACCTGGGTATAGTGTTGCGACGTGTCGCAGAGGAGTCTCACAAACATTTCGAGAAGGTGCATGCGTGAGCTCTACTTGAGAGGTCCTAAAAGTGGTATTGATTGGGGGTTTTGAACGTGCGCCTGGCCTGTTGCCTGACGCGTATGCGGTTGATGGCGTTTCGAGTTGCTGGGGACGATGATGAACGACCTCTGGAGTTTTGTGAGGTTGGATGTCCGAAATTCCGAAACTGCCGTGCTCAAAGTCCGAAAGTGCAGGGACACGCGCCACGACGTTGGCGGCACAATCCGTCCAATGCTTAACCTTGGCTACCTCGATCCATCATGCAACCTTTTAGGTATCTCGAAGCACGAAAGAGCGTTATTCCAAGGGCAATTTCTTCGATATTACAGGTAGATGCTGGCTCTTATCCAAGTGACGATGCCGTTAGGTCAAGTCGGAGCCGGAGCCGGGTTGGCAAGAGAATGTTGACAATAAGAACTAGAGAACATGAGGGACCACTCATTCAAAGCTAATGATGAAACAAGGCTCAAATGCGGGGTCGCGCCACAGTTCGTCTCCTAAAAGAAGGGCCTCAGGTCTCAGCTTCTCCACCCCTTACCATATCAGTCGGCTTCTTGAAACAAGGCCATATGTCTTGCCCTGCGCGCATACACCCTCTGCGCAAACCCCGAAATCATCGCGTTCCTATTCCCCGATGGAAGCTTAGCCTTCCCAAGGACGTTGAGCACATATTCACATCCTATATTGGTGTTGAACAACATGAGGATAGCGCTGAAGCAACCCGAGTGAGGGAAGAAACCGTCCGTGCTATCCAGGAGTGGCTCAAGCAAAGCGATGCTCCAGAGGCAGTAGAATCATTTACTACGCTAGACAATTACACCCGGTTCGAGGCTACGGTTTGGGTATGCTACTGGAGTAATGACGAAGCAAGACGCAATCGTGCTATCAAAGCGTTAGACCTCATGAACATACATCGAAATATCTCCACCGCTGGTCGGCCGCTCATTGGCCTATGGCACGAAGGCTTCACAGCATCAGTATCACGCCTAGAAACCAACTACTCCGGCCTCGACTACCTCCCCGGACTAGCAAGGCTACCTGGAGCCAGCACCGAGGAGCACAACCTAAGCACATACTGGGGAGCGGCTCGAGATCGTATCCCAGATTCCGCACACGACCTCTTTCCCCGAGCCGCTGATATGCCACGTCCCAACCCAGCCCCAAAGGGTATAGGCCAACATTTGACTGGCACCAACCATGCGAACATGGTCCACATTCGTTCAGGACAGTACTGGGGAAATTGCAGTAAAGAAGAAGCAGATTCGTATGAGCAAAAGCTCGAGCCGACTCTACAACAAGGCCTCAAATACTTGCACGAGAACTCGGCGCAGACTGGCGCCCTCAGTATCCAGTATCTTCGCAATGATGAGGCTGTGCGGTCCCCTGTTAGTCTCAGGGAAGAGCGCAAAGAATCATGTGGCGCGGGTTTCTTCGCCAACCTAGAAGATCTGGAGCACTGGGCCAAAAGCCATGCGTCGCATCTGAAGATCTATAGTGGTGCACTTGCACACTATAAAGCTTTTGGAGACGAGAGGAAATTTCGTACGTGGCATGAGGTTTGCGTCATCCAGGAAGGCGACGCTGTTTTTGAATATGTAAACTGCTCGCCTGATACGGGTGTTATTGCATCCGTACCTCTTCAAAGCAGAGATGTATACACCCAAATTCAGAATCACATTGAATAGTATCGCAAAAATAGCTCATCTATCACGAATATCATTCAATTTGTGTTTTTGAATAGAGGAACAAGCCTCGCTCGCCGATCCTGTAAATGACAACGCCATGGCAATGCAAAACCCGACATACATAATGATATCGTACACAAATCACTTCTTGGCCCCAGATCTAGCAAGTTTCCGCATGAAGGCGTTCTGGACGCCCTTGGTCCCCTTGAGCTCCTTGTTCCTGCTCTTGTTGACCTCCATGTAGGCCATGGTCTGGCCACCAGACAACTCGGAAAGTGTACCAGCTGCCCTCCTCACACCGTTCTTCTTCTTGTTGCCCTTATTGGACGCATACTTGGTGCCGAATGCGTCACCCTCAATCCTCTCTTCTTTCGCGTCTTCTTCACGAGCAAGTAGGACGTCCATTAGCAGCTCTCGACGCTCTTGCGGTGTTGCAAACGCCAGTTGTGAAAAGTTCTCTAACCCCTCAAGACGGGTGATGACCTTGAAAGCATAGCCTTGATCGACGAGGAAGGCTTGGCGCTTCGACGAATAGTACATCTCGTCTGTGTCTTTTGAGACAAGGGAATAAAAAAAGGCGTTGAAGCCTTCATCGTTTCTTCGTTTCGCCCTCAAGATTCTACCTAAGCGCTGTGCTTCTTGACGACGGGAGCCGTAATGAGAAGAGATTTGGATGAGACACGTCGCCTCGGGTAAATCCAGACTGGTGTCACCAATTTTGGACAAGAATATCGTGTTGACGAGCTCGTTGTGTTGAAAGTTCTCCAAGATACGGAGACGTTCTTGTTGAGGTGTTGCACCGTAAATGTACGCCTTGCCAAGTTTCCGCGAGTATTTCTCCAGTGCGTAGACATTGTCAGAGAAGACAATGATCTTGTCGCCTCGTGACTCGTGGTAGTTGATCAGGAATTGACAGGCTTGGAATTTCTTGGGATTCATGATGGAGAGCAGTGCACGCTTTTGTAGGGACGAAGGTTTGAGCCACTCTGTGTAGAATTCGGGTGTCATCTGACACCAGACTTCAGCGCACTGAACCTTGGCGATGTGACCTTGTTCCGATAGCTCTTGCCAGTTAGCTTCGTACAATTTGGGCCCGATCAAAAAGTTTAGGTCATCGATCTTGTCATCCTCTCGCAGCAGTGTGGCAGTGAGACCCAGTTTCGCGTGTGATGCAATCTCGTAGGTGACTTTCTTGAAGATGTTGGCGGGTACAACGTGCACCTCATCAGCAATCAGCAGTCCCCATTCTCTCTCACGGATAAATTGCATGACCTTTTCAGCATCATGCGAACGCTTCCTGGCGTTACTGATCATAGAGTAGGTGCTGATAATGATACCGGCCTGGCGAGGAAATCTAGTCTTGTTATCTGCAGTGAAGACGGCGACATCCTCTGGGTTGATATTGGACCATTTGATGAATTCGGCTCGCCATTGCACGACGGACATGGCGCTCGTGCACAGTACGATGACGGATTTCTTAACACCACAGGCAGCTGTGATACCAACCAGAGTCTTACCTGCACCACAGGGCAGCACGATGATGCCCGAACGCGCTCGGGAGTTGGAGAACATCTTACTAAGAGCCTTTTCCTGGTAGTATCGTATCTGCGCATGAGGCTTGAGGTCGATTTCAAGGTTCGGATTGGTATCGTCATTATTGAAGTCATATTCTTCGGTCAGCGGCAGACCAATGCTCCGACAGCGCTTGACGACTTTTTCACGTTCTTCGCTTCTGATTTGGAACGAGTGAACTTGGGCGACTTCGTCATCGTCATCATCTTCTCGAAGCGTGGCGATCATGTCGCTTGGAGGCGGTATCTGGGCAGCTTCTGGTTGTTGCTGATGTGCCATGTTGTTCGCACCAGCAGCGAGCTTTGTACCTGGAATAGCCATCTGGCCAATCTTGGGGGCCGCCTCCTTGATGAGGCCGTCTGTTGAGTCTGCCCGACACTCGGCGACTACAGGATCGCGGAGAAGCTTCTGGAGAATGGCAGGGTCTTCACTCTCAATGTACGACAGGGTCTTCTTCAGCACGATCTTGGCCTTGCCAAAGGCGGAAGTGGACTTTTCGACGAATTGTATGATGGCAGCGGACAGAGCCGTCTTGGAGTAGCGGTCGAGCTTTTCGATAATCTCTTGCTTGGAGTGGCCGACACTGACGGCGGCGAAGAGGCTGTGTGTGGTAAGCTGGTACTCATGCATCTTGGAGACACGCGACTGCGGCTCGGCGATGTTGATCAAAAAGTCCTGGGCCTCATCGAAGAGGGGGT
>JAESFQ010000312.1_pt1 | contig 17617 bp, 11 predicted proteins | sample 9269431 | NCBI WGS metagenome assembly JAESFQ01 (sample SAMN14502588, study PRJNA617103) | algae metagenome | isolation source: Plectolyngbya sp. WJT66-NPBG17 and co-occurring heterotrophs from well... | place: USA: Mojave Desert, Joshua Tree National Park, California | collected 2006-08-06
GAGTGCTTCGGTGATATTGAAATCAGACGGCTCGAAGGTGGCTTGCGATAGGGCACCGACCGTAAAGGCGGCAAGTGAAACAAAAGTCTTCATCCTTTCTAGCCAAGCGACGAATCTGTGCGGCGATGCGAGCCAATGTCGAGGTCAATAATCCGACCGAACGAGCAAAGTACAGAAAGCCACGGAACTTGCCGTATAATTTTAAGCAAGCCTTGGAAGAAGACTGAATGTAACCCGACGCTGGGGTATCACATTCTTTTATGGATATGGAACTAGAGTATCCGCGGAGATTAGCGTAAGCCCGACCCCAGGCAGGGCGTTCAACGTAACGTACTACTACGACAAGATACAGTGCAGTAAGGCGGCAAGGTCCAGTACAGTAGTAAGTCCGGAGCCGTACGTAGGAGGCTTCTTGTTAGCCTATACTATAGTCATAGGTAGTAAAGGTTTAGAAGTCGTAGTATAGTTATGCAGCCTAGAGGTATTAATTTTTAAGCTAAGATTATGCCGTTTTATACATAAGGTTAACAAAGAGCGTAGAGAGTCTATATAGCAGTTTTTTTATTTATATTTTATTTTAGTAATATGATTACTCATTATAGCCGTATTGCATGATGTTAGACGCGCTAACTCTAGGGCCTTAAGTACCTAAGTCACATTCCTTAATGTTGCTATTAAGTAAGAGTGGAGTATAGACCAATACCGGCCTAGGATATTCCTTATAGTAGACCTACTTCTCTCGGACGGGCCCAGTGGGCATGCAGAATGTAACTAGGGGAATGCATGCCATGCACACACACCTTCCCCTATCGTGCTAGAATATCAGAAGCGAAGCTGCAGGCATTTCGATGGATCTTGTACCGCCTGCCGAAGCTGAGCAGAGCTTCCGCCCCATAACGCCCCATAACGCCCCATAATCTTGAGAGGCTATCCCGAGGTTGACCAAAAATAAAACCACTGAGCCCGACCATCTCTTCATTGTTAGAAATGGGGAGTTGCTAACAGCGTCTCATGGATTCAAATCAGCTCTCGATGGATTTGTCGGATGTCTAGGCAATGCCATCTCATCTGCCGCAAAACCATGCACAACTACGCCCCAATCCTTCCAGCTGCAGGGCGGCCTGCATGTGCGTTCCTCGCGTAAGCGAACGCCCCAAGGCTCTGGGTGTAGCCTTGGCTAAAAGGTTCAGCTCCTGATAAGAGTGCCTAGATGAATTCATGCTCGTCTAGATCTATTTACGATAACTGCTGAAGATAATGGAATGTTGTTGGTGCTGAGTTAGCGGAGAGCGGAGCGCGGAGACTGCGGAGACTGGATCGGCGGCCAAAGCCGCACCCGGCCCGAACGGACGCCAAGTTTGAGCGTTCCGAGGCTTTTTCCACATTCAGAACGGCCCAGCTATGGCGCTCAATTTTGTCCTGCAGCCACCTCCTTCTTCGACAGATATGCAAGGGGTACGTGTCGAAGGATTACTCCGGCGCCTGCTCATCCATGAGACGACGTTCGAGAGTTACTGTATTGCTACGAGTAGCGGACGAAGCCCCCTCGTGCGTAGCAACTATCTGGCACAGAGGATGATAGTTTACTGATCTGCCGAGCTTCTAAGAGCTGAAAAAAATGAGGCATACCGCCATCGACGGATTTGACAGGCAGAGCCGAGGTTTCGGTCCAACACGCTACGATCAAATATCGCATTCCATGCGTGGGGAAACGAATCATGTTGTTCCGTGGCAGCGGGCCTGTCGCCTAAAACATTAGATATGACAGGGATCACGCAACGGCACTTTCCACTGAGCCGTGGGTGTTGCTTAGGAGCTGCGATGAAAACACGAGTAACTGTGACGCCACAAAGTATGCAGAACTTGGCTATGAACAGGAAGAAATAGAAGTATGTTCGAGGTTGCCAACATCCCGAGGTCTGTTATGAATCACTCGCTTCCTTCATACCATAAACTTCACGTTGATAGCCTCGACCCACTCCCGGGAGGTGTTTTGCATTTCTACTCCATTAGAGTACCCTAGCTTTTGTCGTTTGCTTTCCGAGCGGAGCCGCCATGTCATCAGAATACGCAAAGTCCCAGTACCAGGAAATGGTATCAGAGAGTCAGCTCTCCGGTGTCGTATACAGCATGATTGTCCTGGCTTCAGTCTTCGTTCTTGCGCGCTCGGGGTTACAGATACATATGCGAAGAAGACTTGAAGCACAGGACTATCTGCTGTACGCTGCCTTTATCCTTTTTCTCACCAAGGCAATTTGCTATCTCGTCGTCTTTCCTAAGGTATTCATGATTGCGAGGGTTTCTGTAGGCATGATAGAGCCCGGACCGACATTCCAGGATGACATGATCATGTACGTCCGGATGATGTTTGTGACCACGACATTGTTTTGGATCTCGCTGTGGTTAGTCAAGCTGTCTTTTCTTTCATTGTATAAGAAGTTGCTGGAAGGTCTACCGGAAATATACATGCGACTTTGGACAGCGGTACTCGCATTCTGTGTCATTGTGAGTTCTACTATTAAAACCCTCATGTATCTACTTACATTTTATTGTTAGACGTTGATTGGTTGTATAATATCTTATTTCACCGCTTGCCCTGACTTTGGGGCCACAATGAGTAGAGGAGATTGCCCTCTAGGCCCTCGAACCACTCGCGGTTCTCTTGCGAGTCTTTACACATCATACGCCGTAGACATGCTGTCGGATCTTATGAGTAAGTTGGCTATCCAAAAAAAAAAAAAGTTGAATGAAGGGATATCTGACGATACTAGTTATGGCTTTGCCTATACGTCTAGTCTGGAACCTCCAGATGGCACGCGGACAGAAGATCGCGGTGATCGGGTTGTTTGCATCTGGCTTTGTCTGTATGGCTTTCGCCACTTTACGCGTGCTCCAGATCGGTATCAAGTCGGAGAATAGCACCGCCCCAAGTCCAACATGGCTAGCTCTTTGGACTATAGTGGAGGGTGCTATCGCCATCTGTATTGGATGCTGCCCGGCTTTTGCCATCTTGTACCGGAATGCTCACACGCCGCACGTTTCGTACGATACGAACGGTTATGTTCGACACAACCAGAGTCAATCCGGTGAGAACGAGAATCACCATGAGGCGATCAAGATGGATTCAGTGAGCGTTGGCATTGGTCGTAAAAAGGCGCAGAGACACGATGCATACTGGGACGATACGCGGAGCAGCCAAGAGGAGCTTGCGGTGAATAACAAGACGATTGTGGTCACGACGACGCTGCAACAAGACGATTGTCTTTCAGGCGTGCGAAAATGACCTTGTTCGAGGCAGGACGGGCACATTCTTACTGCAAGAGCAGAGAATGCGCAGTCTCTGTAGATGCAAGAGCCGCTAGGGAGACTAATTCAATTATCTGCCCACTCGAGTCTCGTGCGAATTGCCCCGTTATCCCCAGTTGATGCATATTGTGTTGACATCGTCTAAGCCCCTGATCACTACTTTGCCCACACAACTGTACGTATACCGCTAGGCTTGTTTTCTATTAAGCCTTTCTCTTAGTCGTTCGAGTTTATCAGTTCGGAAAATGCTTTTCCGCCTTGTTCAGGCTAAACTCTCTTGCGGATATTGAAAGGGAGGACACAGTCAGACCTAGCCAAGCGATACCGGCTGCTGTAGTAATATCAACGGGCGTACTTCGATGGGCCAATGTATAAGACAAGAAGAGAGAGGGCGACTTACGCCCGTAGAAGAGTAAGATCATGGCCAGAACTGCGGATCAGGCGCTTGAGTTTCCAGTTTACGCATATATCACGCTGCACGTGGTCCACGCGCTGAAGGCGATAATCATACCAATGCCGGGGTTTAGTAAGAGTGTTCGTCGCCCCACTCGATCAACAAGGAAAGCGCATCCTAGCGAAACGATCCAGCATCAAATTGCGACACCATCATTGATGACCGCTTGGTTGGAGGAATTGGTTATACCGATAGTCTGGAGGACTGCTGCGAGGTAGTGGCTCGCGAGTCCATTGCCCAAGCATCGCGAAAAACTGGCAGCCAGAATGATCAGCAAACAACGCCTCTTATTACCACCCATTAGATGGACTTGTGACCTTCTTAGCCTCTCTGGTAGAACCAATCTCCGTGTATTCCCACTTCGCAGAGTCGACGCCAACTCCGTTTTTATCTACCTCCTGACATCCTTGTGGCGCTCGTGGGAAATATTATGCCAGAAGAGCAATGCCAGTACTCATGCCACTACTGCGAGGATTTCCCGCTCCACCTTTATTCTCATCGTCGTTATTTTTCCGCTGCTTCTTCGCTTTGGGCATCATCGGCTTGGAAGGGTCGGTCTTAAGGATATGGCTTGCGCGAACAATGGTGTTGTATACTTCTTCATCCTTTCGATGTGATTTCAGGCAACTGGCTCGCTTACATGTTCCCGTCTCATGGTCGTTGCACTTACTCCTTCTCTCCGTTGACTCCCGCATCTTCGTCTCTGAGTTCGTACTTCAAGACCAAGAGATGCAGATCACCTTAACCGTCTCATGTATACGCTCCAAATCTCTCAGCTTTATCCTCAAGTTAGCGACTCCTTGTTTAGTTGTAGTGTGCGCTTCTTTCTCATTTTCGTATGCTTTCTCGATACCATGGAGCTCCTTCTCGAAAACGTCGGCTCGTGTTACGACCATGAGGCTGTGAAGACGGCGGATGACTTCTGAATATCGTGGAGACAGTCACTGAGAATACACTCCCGTGTAGTGCTAATGCAAGGAGGCCAGTCGTTGCCTCGAAGTGTGACAAGCTCGGAGTTGACGGGGACCACGTGGTTCTTGGTTGGGTGAGGAGCCAGCCCCCCCTTCACGTTCACCTTCACTACTGGTTCTAATAGCTTCTAGGCTCCAGCGCACGAGCCCGTGTATCACGTGTCTGACGACTAGCTCGTTCCTGTAACTATATAAGGTTGCCTTCGCCCTCCCCGCTTTCTACTTTTCTTCTTCATAGCTTTGGTAGTGTGTACACGCCCAGTTAGGAGAAAAAGTCTCTTGGTTGATCTTTGCGATACCTTATTTCGACAAGACCTCACTCGACCAATTCACCGACTAATACAAGAGCATTCGAGCAGCGCCAGAATATCTGGCGCGACTCGTAGTTACTTGTATGGATCTGTGAGCGGTACGAGAACGAAGAGCTGATGACGACTGCGACCGTCCGGCGCGATAGTCAGCTCCTCTCGTTGCCTGAGTTGCGTCGTCTTGATGACATGCTCGACTCTGTACGAAATACTTATTAAGTGCTGGGCTTGCCCGGTACTCGAGTGGCTTCTGGTAGGAGGGCCTGCCCTTCGGGTTGCGTGTACGTGTGTAACAGCCTTCTATGGATGCGTGAGGGTTGGACTAATGCGACTGCTTACCTTTCTCGATCACCTTTTTATCAAAAGACGAGGCCTTGAAAGGAGGACAGACCGCATAGTACTGACTATCGGGTTCACTCACGGCCTACCTTTTCATTGATCTCCATGCCTTGTGCGCGGACTTGAGGAAGAGGATTTAGTACACAGGCTAGCAGCATAGTGTATTTAATAGGTAGGATGTTCCGATACGGATGAGTTGCATGGGCGTAGCTTTTTGATGCGACGTCGTCTAGAACGGGGTGGAAGGATCGAAGAGTTGCGGGGCTTGAAGACACGGACCTCAGCGTCAACACGGATTCATGGCTACCACCACTTCCACAAAGAAGACCTACCTACGTACCCGATACCACCGAAAGCGCATGATGGACCCACCGATCAGTGTATGCCTGCTAATTCAGCTTCCCCAAGAGCTCCTAGAACACATATTCAGCCACATCACTGCAAAACAAGACATCTCAAATCTATCTCGAACCTGCAAAGCTTTGCATGCAAAGACGACAGAGCACCTCTACAAGAACATCACCATGAAATGGCAAGCCATTCATCCAACCCGCCCACTAACCGTTTTTAACCAGCACGCCGCACAATCTCTCCGTCCCAACTTTCTCCTTCAAACAATCTTGGCAAAACCCGAATACGCACAATCAATCACCAGTATCAAACTGCAGAGTATGGGGATCGGGGGTTATTGGTCAAGTTGGGACACCTTTCCGCGCAGAAAAAAGCCTTTAGAGAAACGGAAACCGGACATCGCGCCGACATGGACTGTCGCGATGCAGCGGCTGGTCACAGACGTCGTGCGTAAGATTGCATTGGAAGAGCAGCGGGATGACCACGGTGATGGTTTTGCGGTCAGCAATCAGTCTTGGTGCGATTCCATCTTTATGTACGATTTGGATGCTACCATCGCGCTACTCATATGGATATGCCCGAATCTCGTGTCGCTCGATCTTGGGTTTCACATTGGCGACGACGTGCTGTTTCTTCCTAGGCTGCTGGAGAAGCTATCTTTTATTGGCAGTGGGCTGCAAGCTCCAGGATGTCACAATCTTCGAAAGATAACCTTGGGGCGTATGCGTATTGCTGGCGAGGATGAAGAAGAGTCTGGTATTTGGACTCGGGTTCAATGGACGCATTCACATATGGACTGGAGGGGTTATTGGGCTTTCTTCTGGTGTCAAAATATCCAGGAGATTGAGATGAACCTAAAGGATGAAATTACTTGCGAGGGATTCCGAGAATTGGTATCTCCGCCTATCTGCTCTACGCTGGCGACACTGAGGCTTCGCGAGTCTACGGTCACGCCAGACAGACTGGCTAGACTGCTGCTTTGTACACCTGCTCTCAAAAAACTGGACTATGAATACTGGACTGCCGATAAAGAGTTCCTGGTCTGCGAATCGCTCAGCACTGCTTTTAGTGTCGTTAAAAGTACCTTGGAGCATTTGAGGTTCGTCTGTCACATAAAATCGCCTACCGTGTGTGCGAAATCCCTTGTCGACGGCGCATGCCATTTTCATGACTTTCCTGTTCTCTCCTCCCTCCACCTCTCGCCTACCGTACTACTAGGATGTAAGCCTTTCTTTGCGCCCAGGATAAAGGAGGTCGTACCACCAAGCTTGAAGGAGTTATGCTTCGCCGATGATAGTCTTGGCAATGCCTGGGACGCGAAGGAGTTGACATCGGTTCTGTACGACTTTATCGAGGGCGATTGGGGGGCTACAGCACCAAGGATGCAACGAGTATACGTTACGAACGATAATCATTGGTTTGACGAGACTGGAGAGAATCATCTGCGGAACTTATGCGAGGCAAATGGATTGGAGTATGACTTGTAGACAGCATTAAGGATGCTCAGACATCAAAGCAAAATAAATGAGGCTTTGGCATTTGCGACAAGATTGATGTCAGAGGATTCCCATGCGAGAACCCGAAACCGAGACAATACGAAGTGTTGATGCAGCCACAGTCGGTGCGAAACGTTCTGCCATGTACCGACAACACGATGATGGAGATGATGTTCATGCCGCATCGGGAACTGGACCCTGAGATCGCGCGTATCATGGGATGACGTCTTTGATTCACGACAGACGCGACGTGAGATGGTACAAAGACAATAGCATTCCACAACTCTCTATTTAGTGTTATTATTCATCTACAATACCATCTCGTTGCACCGTTTTCGTACACGTGACCCTAGTCCCATTTGAATCACCCAACACTTCGAATAACCTCACAGCCGTCAGTATGGGCAACACACAATCCACGGTGCGCTACCTTGCGCCGGCATCGTTCATCTACGATTTTGCCCTGCAACAATATGGCATCTTTTCGTCGCCCAATATGATGGATATCCACAACCGGAATCTTGCAGCCTTCAGTCCATACCCATACTTCATTGGCGCGTTCTTCTTCCCACAACAAATATTCCAGCTAGTCTGGCTGTGGAACTTGTGGAAACAGGATGGCAATGCACAAGAATGTGCGATGATGAACAAGTTTGCGTGGGTTTATAGTTTGGGAAACTTTTGCATTGGAAGTACGTCTTACCGTTGAACATCATGTAGTGATGGAGCATCAACACTGACACGCGCGACAGCTTGGATGTTCTTCTGGAATGCGAACAACCTGGAGACGTCAAACATATTCGTTATCGTTAATACGCTGGCGCAAGTTGGTTACATCGCCACAGCGCTCGAGCCGCTCGACACACGCTCAACACCCAACTTCCTCACCCACATTGTCGCGAAGACATTCGCGGGTATCGGTGTATTGGATCTCCTTCACAACACCTCCGCAGCCTACTTTGTAGGTGTGGAGCCCAGCTCGCTAGTGCAGGTCGCTACCGGTGTCGGATTTGCTGCTGCGGCAAGTATGAGCGACTGGATCTTCGGTGGCTGCTTGGTGTACGATCTCGTTGCGTTGGCTGTTGGCCAGGAGGGCAACTGGTCGAGACTACTGGGCGGATATGCGGCGATGACGGCGGGTATCGTGGGCTTCAGAAACTTTTTCTAGTATGTTTACTCGGCTCCGTCGCATGCTGAGTCGTGCTGACGGACTGCAGTCCTAGGTGGAAGGCCCAGAAAGAGGGAAGATACGCCAGGGTTGAGAACGGTGGTGACGTCGTTTAGAGGATAAGTGCCAGGTCGCGAAACTTGCCCAAATACCACAACATACGAAGAAAGCGTATGATGATCAATTCCAATTCCAATAAGAATGCTACTCAGCTTCCTTTCGTTGAGTAGTCTCGGTAGGACTTCCCAGTCTGGTCCACTATCAACGACATACAACTCCAAGAAGGTCGAGACACCTCGATCCTTCAGTTCCAGCCATGCTCCATGGTGGGTTTCTGTTACGTTTCGAGGCAGATCTTAGTGCAGTATATTAGTTAACGCTTGGAGGCCGAAGCGAAGGACCCGTCCGATGGCGGAGGAGGGGCAGATAGGCATGCATTGTCATTGCACCTGACGCGCTAGAGGCTAACCGCACACTGGAGTTCATACGATTTCTGGTGTGCGTAGATCTGGCGATACTATGTTGCTGCTCTGAGATGCAGCCTGTATCGCTTCCGCCCGACGCGCGCGGAGATGATGCGCATCGCCAAGGCTCGCGAGCGGCGGCAAGGGGAAAAGGAGGCTAGCATGATCGCGTGCCCGCCCTCACCCTTCGAGATAAGCAACTCTTATCTATCACTCATAGCATCCCACCCGCACAAGTCACACTGCTCCCGTCATGCCTGGCCTAGCCGTGATGGATACCGCTTGGCCTAGTATCGGTCATGCGAGCCCGCCGGGGGATCCTCTAGCATGTGGAGATGCTTCCTTTTTTGAGCCTACGGTTGGCTGGGGTTGATGACTGTTGACAGCCGTGGGCTGCTGTACGTCTTTCGTCACACTCCTCTGACGTCTCGTGTCTTCTCAACTGCTCTTCTTCTTCCACTACCTCTATCTTACGCTTTCTGTGGTTGCCAGAAACTCTGGTCCTGCACGTCGAGCCTTATCAGCAACTGACCGGATCACCGACGTCACAGCGCCGAGCATTCGAACAGCGACTCCCACGCGTTGACTCTAGACACAACTCTGGAAACACAGTCGCTTGGGTGATAGTTCACTTCTGACACTGAGGTTACGCGTTTGTCGTATTCAAGGTTGCATCTACGCCTCCGTGGCTGTACCAAGCGCCCGAATTAGCACCTGACCACTCAGCCTGCGCTACCGAGACGCGAGGAAGAAGTAAGAAGCATAAGGCTATCACGCGCTTTAGCAGTCACGATCGACTCTGTACGGAAATCACAGCCCTAGCAAGCTGTATCGTTACTTCCAAACGACTCCTCGCACTCGACATATGGCACCATGCCACCCTATCTGTCTCCCCTACATATAGCCAGACCCTCGTTACCACCGACCTGCGAACCTGCGAACGAATTTCTCTACCATCTCTCGGCGGCATTCCACACCTGTATACCTACGAACCTCGCGCTCGTCTCTACATTACTCGGCACATGTAGCATCATATCATGGCTCTTCGCACAACTACCACAAATATACAAAAACCATAAGCTGAAGTCCACGTCCGGACTGAGCGCCTTCTTCTTGACAGAATGGCTGCTGGGTGACGTGACGAATCTGCTGGGCTGCCTGTTCACCGGTCAAGCATCATGGCAAATCATAATCGCGGGTTACTACGTCTTTGTAGACTGCTGCCTGTGCGCTCAGTGGGTGTGGTACGAGATGTTGCATCATGGAAGGCCGCTGAGACCGATTTGGGGCCGATGGACCAGCTCAGCTGTCAGCGGACCAGGCGCCGGAGGCTCTGCCATGCATCAGGTTTTGGATGGGATGAGCATAGGCGGCACAAACAATGGGTCCAGCCCGCCAAAGACGGCCGACAAGAAGAACAACACACAGAATACTGCGGCAAAGGACGTACCGCACTCAAGTCCAAAGGAAACCTTTAGAATACCCAACTTTGCGCGCTCCCCGATGCCTACGAAAGAGTCATGGCAGAACACACCGCCATCTGGTGAATCGCCTAATCCTAGGGTGAGGATAGCAGCGTCAAGTTCGCCTATGCCCTCACCAAAGACCGTCCTATACATCACTCTTATGTTCGCAGTACTCGCCAACCCTACTACTGCTACACCAATAAGTCCCTTTGCTCCAGGCCTCGCTCGAGCTCGCAGCCTCTCAGCCTACACAGCCTACACAGCCTACACAGCCACAACAGCCAGCTCACCCAGCACCTCAGAGATCGCCGGCAAAGTCTTCTCCTGGATGAGCACATTCCTCTACCTCGGATCGCGCCTCCCGCAACTCTACATGAACCAAGTCCGCAAATCGACAGCTGGTCTCTCCCCCGCCCTCTTCGCAGCAGCCTTCTTCGGCAACCTGTTCTACTCGACCTCGCTCCTTACAAACCCTTGTGCATGGTACGACTACGCGCCCGGTGAAGGCTCAGGCTGGGTTGGCCTCCAGGGCAGCGTAAGAGAAGACTGGGTTCTGCGCGCTGCACCCTTTTTCTTCGGCGCAGCAGGCGTGCTCCTCATGGACGCAGCAGTCGGCTTTCAGTTCTGGTACTTCGGCGATGCCGCACCACGTGGGAGATCACCGCTGCCCCGCGACGACGAAGTCATCATCACTGTCGATGAACACGGTAAACTGGTGCGTAGGAGTTTGCACTGGCGCCGTGTAAGCGGGTGGATGAGGGGCTGGGCTCCCGCTGTCAGTGTAGCTGCTACGCCGAATGTGAGTCGCGCGAATACACCCATGGACTCTCCAAGGGATACTAGTCCGGCGAGTTTGGCTGGAAGTAGTTCGAGCAAGAGTATTCCTATCAAGGGCAAGGGCAGTGCGTTGGATGAGGCGAGGGCGCTGCTGGGGACGAGTAGACATGCGAGTCCGAGGAGTTATGGGGCTGTCGGTAGCCCTAGATAGTGGGATTCGTTGCATTTACGACACGTGTTGACATGATGATTGGGTCGTATTTCAAGACATGCGTTGCATTGAGAGTTGCATTTACAAAGGGCGTTTTGGGAGCGTTGCCTTATGCCTCTAGATCTTTACTTATGATACAATGGACATTATTCTTACACTAAAGCCAACACTCATAACATGGTCTATAACACTACTCATCGAACCAACATAGAGTCCGCACTCAAATACGTAGAAGGAGGGGTTCTTGAAATGAAGAAATAATGCAAATCGTCTTCCGCTGTTCCATAGTGGTTTCTATCTACAGTCTGTCCGAGAAAGTACCAGAATCCAAATCTAAACCGCCTCTGACAGGTAAAAAGCACCAAAACGCCGAGCTCGACTAGCAACAGGACATGCAACCAGACCGAAAACCCGAAGAGCCCCCCCTACTGCTGCGAGGTATCACACCCTTATACAAAACGTGACCAGTAATCGTACAGAAAAAGCCGAGAGGTGTGTTGTATACATTGGCAATGCCATGGATAGCACTTGCCCTTCAGGAAGTCGAACTTTTAGGGAATCTCTAGAAAAGGATAGGATGGGGAAAACGCCGGTGAGGAAGAGAGGCGTTTAGACACGCGAGACATCGCGGCCGAAGCACTTGGCCTTGGCCCAGTCAAGCATGACCAATATCCTGTTGCGGGTGCTGAAGCACATGCTGAGGTATGCAGAGCGCCAGAAGATGTAGGTGATGGTACCGCCGGAAGCAATGTTGCCGGAGAACCACGAGATGTCGGCAACAGCCTTCTCGGAACCAATGTAGGCAAGCGAACCCTGGTGAGAGTACTCAAAGGGACCGATGGACTTGATCCTCCTCAACCTCTGCTGCAGGGCCTTGATTTCGCCAAAGACCTTGTCACGGGCCTCCTTGCCCGGTGCCTTCTCTTGGGCTACAGAGAGCTCGGCAAGCTCTTGCTCAATGTCTGCGGTCTTGGCCATGTTGTTGAACATGCGAGCAAGGAACGCACCCTCCTGGGCAGCGACTTGGGCAGTGGGGGCGTAGTTGGCAACAGCACAGTCACCGACAGCCCAGACGTTCTCGGTACCCTTGACGACGAGATACTCGTTCACGGCAAGACCGCGGCGCGAGTCCTTTTGGGCAGGAATCTGGTTGATGAGGTCCTTGACGATAGGTCGGAGAGCGTTACCGGTAGCCCAGACAAGAAGACCGTAGGGGATCTTCTCAAGCTGCTTCTTGCCGTCGGGGCCGGTCGACTCAGCTTCGATGAACCTGGGTGTAACGTTCTTGACCATGGTCTTTGTGCGGATGGTGATGGTCTCCTCCTTGAAGGTCTTCTCAGTGTAGTCGATGAGCTGCTTGGAGAACATGGGAAGAACATTGGGCAGGGCTTCGACGAGGGTGACGTGGAAGTTGTCCTTGATCTCAGGAAGCCACTTCTTCAAATCGGAGTGGAAGAAGTCCTGGAGTTCACCGGCGAACTCGACACCGGTGGGGCCACCTCCAACAACGACCATATGTAGCAGACGCTTCTTCTCCTCGTCAGACTGGTCCTTGAAAGTCGCAGTTTCGCAGCAGTCCATGATGCGGTTTCGGATGCGCTGGGCGTCGCCAACCTCCTTCAGGAAGAGGCCGTTCTCTTTGACACCGGGAATGCCTGTTTCATGTTAGCTTACATCAGGTGAAAATGGGAAAATGACGCACCAAAAGTGGCGTTCTCAGCACCAACACCCACGACCAGCATGTCAAAGGGCACCTCGGTCTGCGAGACGTCGCCCTTGATGTCTGAGTCATCGCTGATGTAGACGATCTTCTTCTCGTAGTCGATCTTGGTGGCCTCGGCTTCGTAGTATTTGACCTGGGCCTTCTTGTGGCGCAAGAAGTTGCGGATGGGCTCCATGATGGAGCGATGCTCGATGGTGCCGACAGTGCATGAGGGCAGGAGGGGAGTGAAGAGGAAGTAGTTGCGCGGAGAGACGACGATGACGTTGTAGTTTTCCGTGTCGAGCTTCTTTAGCAGAGAGACGGAGCCCCAACCGGTACCTGTCGCGTGTCAGATGCATTCTGTGCGTACATGCTTCCTTAGTCGCTACTTACCCAGAACGACGAGCGTCTTCTTGCTTGGGTCAGGCGGCGGCTGATCGGCGGGGTTGCGAGTCTCGTAGATGCCGTATCCGACGTATCCCAGACCAGCGAGGACGGAAAGCTGCGTGAGGCGATACGACCAGCGCAGGAGGCGGAACCTCTTGGGCTTGGGCTTGGGCGCTCCATTCGACTGCTGGCGGACAGACTGGCGGAGGGCAATCTGGTACTGTGTCGGCCGGGGCGTCCATTGTGCTCTGTTGGCGATAAGCGACGGGCGCTGTGTGCCAAAGGTCCTGCGTCCAGCCAGCTGAACCTGCGAGAGCACATTGGCAGCGGCGAGCGGACTCATGTTGGGGGCCATTGGAAGAGAGGAAGCTGCGGGAAAGCTTCACGGAATCAATGGCTGGGTGTGATGGGTGATAGAGAAGGCGAACAAAAGGTGTTGGGGATGGGCTCGTCGGTGCGCGGAAGTCAACTTTTTCTTAGCGATGACGAACATGCTACCAAGACGCTCGGCAGGGATCTTTGCTTCTGCGCCAAAAGATAAGCCTTGTTCCAATTAAAGCCCGCCCTGCCGTGCCCACGCCCACGCCGACACGCGAATTCTTCCTAGAGCCAGGACATGTGCCATTCGTTCGTCCAGGCCGATCACCCGCACTCCCACGCCTTGGTTGGGACTTTGTTATGCTCTTACCTCGACCTTCAGTGCTATGGATAGTTGCAAGATTCCTCACTGTGCCCCCCGATCCCTTTCGTCCTCCTTCGTTCAACTCAACAAGTCGTGGCCACGCCCAGGATAGGCGCGGCCCCGACTCCGTTGGTCGGACATGTACCTGGACCTTTGCAGTGAGCAACCGGCACCGCGGAGGGATGAATAGTGGCTTCAAGTGCCTTTTAGCCGAGCCGCATGTCCATGAGCCTCACCACCTGCACACTGGTCCAAAGGAGTTCCCGGTTTTGCGGACCCGCCTGCCCATGGTTATGGTCAGCAGTGGCCACCCTACATCGCCCGAGACAACACCACACGTGCATGCTACTGAACCTTGATCGAATGCTTGGCAAAGCTGCAGAATAAAGCATGCCTAGACTAGTGTGTAATGATAAATGTCACTTGGATCTTGAGCATACAAAGTCAATCTTTGCTTTAGACAACGAGCATAGCTTCTAGACCACTATTATCCTCGGGCCAAAATTGCCCATCCATCATATTATCCACAAGAGTAGCACCAACAACCTGAAGCTCACGTGTTTCCCCTGTAGACTCCTTTACTCTTGCGACCATTGGGGCTCTAAGAGTGGGCAAGAGCACAACTCTGTCCTTCTTCTGAGTACTACTAGGCCCAATGCCGAGCAGAAACCTTTGTCCAGCTTTCAGAATAAAACATGTCATAGAACGAGCGAAGAAATGGCATATTCCCCGGTGCACGGAGAAAAGCCGATCGTTCTGCAAGAGCATATCCAGAACTATGTGTCCGGGGTGCAAGCCAGCGGACCCGTCTTCGGCGCCACTTGAGCTTCTTGAATAATGAATGAAAAAAAGGTCAAACCACTTGCGTTTCTCTTCTGCAGTGTAAATCGCGAGACCGTGAATGTTTGAATCCATGAACTGCGCAATCTCCTCTCTCCCCAGAGCGTAGACTTCCGTCGCAGTCACGAACCATTCGTACAGGGCAGAAATTTCATCAATTCGTTCTTGAGGGGCTCCAAACACTAGATCCACCCTCTTGGACGGATCCACGTCTTGCCAGAATCGAGGTCGAGATCTGTTGATGGCTTCCAGTTTACACACAACAACTCCAACTTCTCGACCCATAATCTCAAGCCCGCGTCTGTCACTGGAGAACTGGAAAGAATTTCTCGGTTCGAGCAAGGTACGCACTCTGGTTGCGTTGGCCTTGAAGAATGATAACCGCATATACTGCTCGCTCCAGTTCGGGACCCAGGAAGGTGCATCACCCCAAGGGCCGGTTGCCTCAAGTAGTATCTCTAACGATCCTTGCCATTTTATGATAGCTTCAGCGAATTCGAGGTAAGTAGCCTCTAAACTGTGCGAGTCCTCATATTTTGGCGATGGTAATTCAATTTCCAGCTTCGTCAATAGACCGTAGAGTGCGTACACTTTATCCTTGGGATTCGTCGCATCTTGGTGTCTGCAACTGTGCAATACACTTATGATCCTCGCTTGGAGACTTCCTTTCCATTGGTTATTCCGTTTTGGTGGTGTGAGAAGTCTGTTTAGAGCCCCAACTAGGAATAGGAAAGCTTGAAAGGGCCCAAAGAAGTGACCAAGTGAGTTGATAGGCAATCCTTTGGAATAGAGTCGTGGTAAAATAAGCAAGAATCCCAGTGTAACTTCGTAGAACAGCGTTGTCTCCCCATGTTGTTCCATGAAGCAAAGGAACTTGTCCCAGCATGAGTAATAGCTGTTTTTCTTGTCCACCCAATCCCAGTGTTTAGACTGTATATGCTCAAGTATCATCGTAATATCGGTCCAGAGTGATTCAATCCCATGGAGAGATGTCATTATCGCCTCGAAACCGGTTTTCTTGTCGTCAGCCATACGCTCCCAGGTGAGTACGACACCCCAAAAGAACTTATTCCATCGGATAGCCCCTTTCCCGCACACAACGAAAGGCTCTTCCGCCATCACCATTTCTTGTATTGTCCACATACGCCGGAACCATTTCCTGTTAATCAAGTCTTTCAGTGACGCATCATTGCTTGAGACTGCTGGGCTGGGAAACCATACTGTCATCGATGTTATCAAATGCATACAACAACTGATAGCGGAGAACTTACTGTCACTTGCTGCTTCACGCAGAACTCTAATACTTCTCGCTATTTGATGTAGGGACATATTGGCTGGGTATCCGGCTAGTCTAGCATCCGAAAGTGTAAAGTGTCCACTCGAAGTTTGCCTCAAGTATTCCAATTCATCTTCAGACGTGTGCCGAGTGCCTTTCCTTTCAAATGTCTTAGATTCACCTAGCCAGATGTACACCTTTCTTGCCTTTCCATAAATTTCCTTCATTAGTGGAATCTGCATGTTCTTTTCGCTATCATTCTTCTGGTTGATACAGATCGCATCAACCCATATCGTCCTGACTCCATGATGATCCCGAAGATTTTTCAGGGCAATGTAACAGCTCTTCGGTGTCTCAAGTGGTTTGCGGGGCTCGCTGGGTTTGCCCTCCAGCAGAATGTATATCGGGACGGGTTTCTCTTCATTCAGTGAGGAAGAATCATCTTCCCAAACGTAGGAGAGTGCATCAAATGATTTTTGGCTGTCAAGTGAAATTTCACGAAGCCTGCCCTGAAGGGTTGGAATGCCACGATATTCGACATCGTCTAGATGCATGTCAAGAACTCGAATGAGTCGAGACGTCAAAGGGGAGTAGCAATACGGCATCTCGCTCGTCTGTTGGGAACACCAGTCCTGGGTATCGAGGGTATCGAGGGTACCGAGCATAGGGCGAAATAGGACGCTGAGCTATACTGAAGAATTACATTTGAAAGCAAGACAGCGAAATAAGTGCTGTAAGTTGGCCTTGTAATACCTTACTATACCCTTTGTTTTGTGAGGGTGCTCAGCTGAAGGCGGGGTAGGCTGACTGTTCAGCCTACAGTGTGGCCTGATTGCACAACCTACAGTGCCCAGGTGTTGCGCAAGAAGGCTACCTTATCGCGGTAAGCCCACAGCAGAAGGTGAATTTGCAAGCGTTAAAAACCTTGGTAACGTTGGTAGGGATGACAGTCGATACTCCCCAGCCATAGAGTGTCAGCTCAAGCTGTTATAGAGAAATACTTTCTTGTGCCGTAGCAAATCACGTGTCTGGACCAAGAGCGCCTAACCAGATGCGAAAGGTAGACTGTCAAGACCTTTGCTTACGAACGGAATAGAAGTGGTTGCAGCTGAGCTCGAGATGAAGTCGGTTTCGCTAGTGACTGTGCTTCAATGACTGCCATATCGAAAAACTCGATCGGAATGTGCCCCATGAATTCAGACGCGTCACGCTGGACTGTAACCGCGCCCTCTCCAACAGAACACCATCATCAGTACAGATCTCGGACCGAATGAATGCCACCGTGAACTAGGTAAAGTAAGCTTTAACTACAAACAACAATGATGATGCCATGCATTCACCCCGCCCAGCTGCTTATCGATAGCCCTCTTCCCCTCTCTCAGCCAACAGCCAACTGTATAACATCACCCCAGTCTGCTC
>JAESFQ010000313.1_pt1 | contig 17596 bp, 14 predicted proteins | sample 9269431 | NCBI WGS metagenome assembly JAESFQ01 (sample SAMN14502588, study PRJNA617103) | algae metagenome | isolation source: Plectolyngbya sp. WJT66-NPBG17 and co-occurring heterotrophs from well... | place: USA: Mojave Desert, Joshua Tree National Park, California | collected 2006-08-06
GTCTACCACACTCTCAACATACCAGGGGATAGTCTGTCTCAAGCGAAGTTTATCGAAGAACTCTTCGGAATTAGCGCTTAACGGAATGCGAAAGAGATAGCTCGTTTGTCACTAAAAAATATTTGCGGCACAACCGATTGGCACGAGCCATGATACGAGTGAGTTTGCCTGTGACTCGATTCGCTACTGGTGGAAAACGTATGGCAAAGACTGTTATCCACTGGCTGATTCAATTCTGCTGTTGTGTGATGGCGGTGGCAGCAATAGCTCTCGCTACTATATCTTTAAGCAAGACCTCCAAGCACTGGCGAACGAGCTAGGAATTGAGATTCGCATCGCTCACTATCCGCCTTATCTATCCAAATACAATCCAATTGAACATCGACTGTTTCCCCACGTGTCTCGTATCAAGGTGTCATTCTAAACAATGTTCAACTGTTGAAAAATCTGATTGCGACCACGCCCACGCGAACTGGACTGAGAGTGTTTACAATGATTCTCGAGAAGCCCTATCAAACGGGTCGAAAAGTTGCTGAAAACTTTAAATCGACGATGAAGATTATCTTTGATCAACATCTGCCGCAATGGAACTACACGGCTCAGCCAGAATTACAGGTTATTTAATCCACGATCCTTAAGATTGAATTTGAATTCCAACTTAAGTTGGAGTGAGTTTTCCATATTGAGATGAGCTTATCGATCAATCTTACTACTGTGTAAAATTTCAACTCTGAGTGGACGACAAGCCAAAGGCAATTGTCTATATTGAATTCATACAACATGCATCAATTGAATCTCAAGGTTCAAGTTTGTTTGATACAAACCACAGAAAGATGAATAATGTCCCTGGTTGTAGTCTCCGGTTCATCCTATCTTCCAAGCCGTAGACAAGGTTACTGCGTGCTGTCTTAGTGCTGGTAAGGTGGATTGCACGGTGGCGTAACGACTGTTCCAATACTGTTTATCAATGAACACGGCGCGTTAGGCACTGGAACTTTAAACAGTTGATTGCAGTATTTTCGCGATCGACGACGAGGCACATTCAACTCGGTATTCTACTGTTGATTTTGACTCAGTTGCACGAGTAGCTTTTTCAGTGTTCGCGTTTTGGCAACAGTGAGATCGTCTTTACATCGTTGTCACGTTAATCGTGCTAGTGATTCTCATTCACGGTCTACTATCAACAAGGTAATTTAAACGATGAAAACACGACTAAAGCAATCTACAGTACTTTTGGGCTTAACAACTTGTGTTTTAGCCCAGCTTTCCTTACCTGCCTCGGCTGACTCTACTGCTGACTTGGTACTTAGTCTGAAATGCCAAGATGACTACATTGTGAATGTTTGGAGACGGCATAGGTCCGATGAACTACTCTACCGAGCGATTGGGCCATTAGGAAGTTTGAGCTTAGGTAAAGGAACTAGGGAGAATACTGGAGCCGCTCAAGTCTATAAGTTTAAGAATGGCAACTATAACTACCAAGCCTTTGAGGGTCGGGGAGACCACCAAGGACGGGGGACGTTAGAGGTATTCAAGAATGGGCGCTCAATTCTGACTCAAGCTTGCACAAGAGAGGGGTGAAATGTGTTGATGCGAGAGCGATCGCATGTCAAAGATTTCCGATAAGACTACCGATTCAATCTAACCCGACCATTGCTCATTTTGTATTTTTAGGGGATGGATTCTGTGTCAGACAAACCCGAAGGAATAATTGCTCCAGTCCTTGTTCTTGATTCCACAACTCGTTATCATCACACTGTTGGACAAGTTGTTCAGGATTACGTTCAGCTTACAAAACCTCGCATCATTGTACTTCTACTGATCACGACAGTTGCAAGTATGGCGCTGGCAGCAAAAGGGCACATTGCTCCTTGGCTTCTGGTGATCACGTTAATTAGCGGTGCTTGTGCTGCAGGAGCCGCTAATACGCTGAACTGTCTCTACGATCGCGATATTGACTTTGCAATGGAGCGAACTCGTCATCGCCCGTTACCGTCGGGTCGAATTCAGCCTCATCACGCCTTGCTGTTTGCGATCGCGCTCACTCTAATTTCGTTCACACTTCTAGCAGTCTTCGCAAACTTGCTAAGTGCCAGTTTAGCGATGGTCGGGATTCTCTTCTATATACTGATCTACACGCATTGGCTGAAACGAAATCACCCTCAAAACATTGTCCTAGGAGGAGCAGCAGGAGCAATTCCGCCTCTAGTAGGTTGGGCAGCGGTAACAGGTAATTTAAGTTGGGCAGCGTGGTGCTTGTTTGCGATCGTGTTTTTCTGGACACCGCCTCATTTCTGGGCATTAGCAATGATGCTACGAGATGACTATGCTAAAGTTGGTGTTCCCATGTTACCTGTGGTAGCAGGAAATGAAACCACAACTCGACAAATTTTTGCTTACACCTTAATCCTGGTTCCAATTACCTTATTGCTGGCCTATCCACTTCATGTCATGAATGGGCTGTATCTTGTTGTTGCGATCGTTCTAGGTAGCATATTTGTGCGTAGAGCCTGGGTGTTAATGCAATCTCCTTCAGATTTGGGGTTGGCGCGATCACTGTTTAAATACTCCATTGTTTACATGATGTTGCTATCCATTGGAATCGTTATTGGTTGTTCGCCCATGTTTTGATTGAATGCGACAAGAGAGCTATATTGCTACGTTGTTCATTAGATTGCTCACTATTGTTTACCTTCTTACTCAAATGAATTCCTCGACTCAACCTACGATTATTGTCGGAGCAGGTTTTACGGGGCTTTTCACAGCTTTGCATCTGCGCCATCAACGGGATCTGCGATCGCTTATTCTAATTGACCCGCAGGAGCGGTTTGTTTTTAAGCCGATGTTGTATGAGCGATTGACAGGTGAGTTGTCAGAAGACACTGTTTGTCCAACTTATGATGAATTGCTGCAAGGCAGTGACATCAACTTTGTACAGGATAAGGTTATGGCGATCGACCTGAAAGAAAAACGCCTTACTTTAGCCTCTGGAAAGGATTACATCTACAGTTGTCTGGTCTTAGCCGTTGGCAGTGTTCAGGGCTATCTGGGAGCAGAAGGCGCACAAGCAAACACCTTTGCATTCCGAACGCGAGAGAATGCGATCGCATTAGAACGTCAGTTACACGATTGTTTGCAATGTGCCAGTCAAACAAAAGATGAGCAGCAACGGCGATCGCTTTTAACCTTTGCTGTCGTTGGGGCAGGTCCAACAGGGGTAGAAATGGCAGCAACCCTCGCGGATCTGTTACCCTCCTGGTACGCTCAACTGAACGGCGACATTCACGAGATTCGGGTTGTTTTGATTAATCACGGCAAGACGATTCTCGCAGGCGATGTCAATGAAAGTTTACAAGAAGATGCTCTCCATGCTTTCAAAACTCGAACAGTACCCGTTGAATTGATATTAGGCGTAGGTGTGAAAGCCGTTGATGCAGATCATCTGGAATATCAACTTGCTAACAGCACTGAGACAAAAACGCTGTTGACCCAGACGACCATCTGGACAGCAGGTACTGCTGTAAACCCCCTTATTCAAAGTCTCAAGTCTCAGATTCAGTCGGATCATCTAGATAAACATGGTCTGCCGCTAGTTACTCCAACTCTACAACTCCTAGATTTTCCAGGGGTATTTGCCGCAGGCGATTGTGCAGATGTTCAGCAACAGCCACAACCCGCTCTAGCACAGGTGGCTTATCAGCAAGGTGCAACCATTGCCCACAATTTGAGTGCGCTTGCTAAGGGAGAATCTCTTAGTTCAGCCAAGGTGCATCTTCGCGGCACTCTGATGAAATTAGGGTTGAATAATGGGGTAGCGAATCTGTTTGACGAAATGCAGGTGACAGGCAAACCTGGCGATTTGATTCGTAATGCAACCTATCTAGAAATGCTGCCGACTCCACTGCATGACTTTAAAGCAACCCTTGAATGGCTCAAGGAAGAAATCTTCCATCGTTACCACCGACCCAAGCTAGAGTCAGGAACCACCGCCAAACAGCTTCTCTCCCCAGCTGAGAAACGAGAGCGAGCGATCGTCAAAGCGTTAGCTATTCTTGCACCGATCGCTTTCCTGATTGCTGCCTATTTCGGTTTACGAACTCCAAAGTCCGAACAAATTGGACACCTTCAACCGAACTCAACTATGCAAACAACCCCATAGTTCTATCACTAAGAAAATACTATGTCTCTGCCGCCGTTGAATGATCAGAATCTTCCCTATTCAGATACGATTCATCCGATCGTTGTTCACTTTGTGATTGCGATGGTATTTTTTGCGTATTTTTGTGACATTACTGGATATCTCAGCCGCAATCACCGGATGTTTGAAGTGAGTTGGTGGAACCTGGTTGTTGCATCGGTTGCTGTCTTTGTTGCCGTGATCTTTGGTGAATTTGAAGCGGGATTAGCACAACCCTATGCGGTTGCTCAGCCTGCATTGGATTGGCATACGGTGAATGGCTGGTCAATTGCAGCAATTCTGGTTGCAATTACCGGGTGGCGTGGCATTATTCGAGTGCGTGATCCGCTGAGGGTGCCTGCGTTTTACCTAGGTGCAGCTACAGTTTTAATGTGTCTAGTCTGTTTGCAAATTTATCTGGGTAATTTGGTGGATTGGGTGTATGGACTGCATACAGTTCCTGTAGTCGAAGCAACAAGACAAGGACTTCTAAAATGAATCCACAATTGATTGACCAGTTAAAGCAAATGGGAATGGAATTGGGGGCAAATGGATTACCGTATCGATTTCCAATTCATCCCAACTTCGTACATCTGACGCTGGGCTTGTTTATCATTGCGATCGCTTTCGATTTCGCAGGCACGTTATTCCCGTTAGAGCGCCCAGTGCTAAAGTTTTTCTCCCTGCCAGTTAGTCGGTTCAATTTCTTTGATGTGGCGTGGTACAACGCTGTAGCCGCATCCGTCATTACGTTTTTTACTGTAGCAGCAGGCTTTTTCGAGATCTTGCTGTCAGATCCCCCTACGGATGTGAAAAGCGATTGGGGATTGGGTGCGGGTACGACTATGCTGTTACACGGGGTCGGTGGAGTGCTGTTGCTAACTCTGATTGTAGCAATGACGATCTGGCGAGGATATCAACGCTTTCGCTGGCGCAAAAACGATCCTTTACAAGTGCAGTGGAGCTATCTGCTGGCAGGAGTGTTCATTCTGGGTTTTATGTTCGTTCATGGAACACTGGGGGCACAACTAGGAGCCGAGTTTGGTGTGCATGGTACGGCTGCCGGATTGATTCAGCAAGGCGAAAACCCCGCTCAAGTCCTCCAACCCTAAATGGAATTATCATGCGAACTTTTAACGTTGTGCTATTGGCAGCTTGGGTTGGCGTGATCATCTTTGCTAGTCATACAATGGGACAGCAAGCCTATAATTGGTTGCCGATCGCTGCTGCTGCCGAAGCCGAACCTGTGGGGCATTTGTTTAGCTTCCTGGTGACACTGGGAACGATCGTCTTTCTGAGTGTGATGGGCGTGCTGGTTTATTCAATTCTGTTCTACCGAGCCAGCGACACAAGCGATGCCCCTGCTATTCGTGGCAATCCTAAGTTGGAGATTACCTGGACGGTGATTCCAATTCTACTAGTGATTTGGATTGCCAGCTACAGCTACAACATCTACCAGCGCATGAATACGCTCGGTTCCCTACCGTTGGTTCATTTTCACCTTTTGGAAGACCCCACCTATGCTGAGACGGGCAGTAGCGATATGCAGACTGGCGAACAGATTGAGGTGATTGCCAAACAATGGTCTTGGTCGTTTCGCTATCCCAATCAGGATGTTACCAGCACAGAATTACATCTTCCTGTCAACCGCCCCGCTCACCTGATGTTGCGATCTGAAGACGTAGTACACGGCTTCTATGTGCCCAACTTCCGCATTAAGCAGGACATTGTACCGAATCAGACGATCGCATTCAAATTTACTCCGAATCGGATCGGTCAATATCAACTGCATGACTCTCAATTCAGCGGCACTTACTTTGCCCTCATGGAAGCAACCGTGTACGTTGATTCTCTGGAACATTACAACCAATGGTTAGCCCAAGCTGCAACTCGATCGCCTGTTCCAGCCGTGAATTCCGCAACCTCTGAACATACTCGACCTCCCGAAACAGCGTTACGAAGCAACTGGCACACCGTTCCGCCTGCCCAGCCTCCCGCCGTGAACAAATAACAATATCAGGAAGATAAGTGATGACAAACATTTCTGTTGAAGGTGCTCCGCTCAAGCCTGAGCAACCTGGCTGGAGACGTTACTTCAGCTTTAGCACTGACCACAAGGTGATCGGCGTTCAGTATCTCGTCACCGCTTTTCTCTTCTTCCTGATTGGCGGTTTGTTTGCCATGATTGTGCGTGCGGAACTGTTGACACCGCTATTAGATGTCGTCGATCGCTCCCTGTACAACGGACTGTTCACGATGCACGGCACGGTCATGATCTTTCTGTGGATCTTTCCAGCAAACGTGGGACTGGCAAACTATCTGGTGCCGCTAATGATTGGAGCGAGAGAGACGGCGTTTCCGGTACTGAATGCGATCGCCTTTTGGCTAATTCCGATCGTAGGAGTTCTGCTATTATCCAGCTTCTTCTTACCCAGTGGTACGGCTCAGGCTGGTTGGTGGTCTTATCCTCCGGTAAGCATTCAGAACCCGTCGGGACACTTGATCAATGGAGAATTCATTTGGTTACTGGCGATAGCAATTTCTGGCATATCATCGATCATGGGCGGTGTGAACCTAGTTACAACCATTGTACGAATGCGGGCACCAGGGATGACCTTTTTTCGGATGCCCGTTTATGTCTGGACGACCCTCAGCGCTCAACTGCTGCAATTGTTTTGCCTGCCTGCCCTCACAGGTGCAGCCATTATGCTGCTATTCGATCTTTCCTTGGGGACAGACTTTTTCACTCCCTCCAAGCAGGGTGATCCAGTAATCTACCAGCACTTGTTCTGGTTTTACTCGCATCCTGCTGTATACGTCATGGCATTGCCTGCCTTTGGAGTGTTCTCAGAAGTGCTTCCTGCCTTTGCCCGCAAACCCTTATTTGGCTATAAAACCGTTGCCGTTTCCTCCCTACTCATTGCTGGGATCAGCACATCTGTTTGGGTTCATCATATGTTTGCCAGCGCCACTCCGAACTGGATGCGAATGGTATTCATGGCAACCTCAATGCTGGTAGCAGTACCGACTGGAATCAAAGTGTTTGCTTGGACCGCAACCGTTTGGCGGGGCAAGCTGCATTTCCAGACCCCGATGCTGTTTGCATTAGGCGGTGTAGCAATGTTTTTGTTTGCGGGTATTACCGGAGTGATGTTGGCTGCCGTACCCTTTGATATTCACGTCAATAATACCTATTTTGTTGTTGGACACTTTCACTATGTGGTCTTCAACACAGTTACAATGGCAGTTTATGCCGGAATCTACTACTGGTTTCCGAAAATTACGGGACGCATGTATTCCGAGGGATGGGGCAAACTGCACTTCTGGCTGACCTTCATTGGCGCAAATCTCAACTTCTTTCCCATGCACCCGCTCGGCTTACAGGGAATGTTACGCCGCGTCGCTTCCTACGACCCGCAGTACACCGGATGGAATGTGGTTGCCAGTCTAGGAGCGTTTCTACTGGGCATGTCCACCTTACCGTTTATTGCCAATATGGTGAGTTCTTGGTTACGGGGACGAAAAGCGCCAAATAATCCCTGGAATGCTACTGGATTAGAATGGACAACTTCCTCACCGCCACCGATCGACAACTTTGAAGAGATTCCAACCGTGACTTCAGAACCTTATGGCTACGGTGAATCCCACCGCTTGGCTGTCGATCCATCGTCTATCTAGGTGTTTTAATCCACTTCATCTCAGGAGGCAGTGATGGAAAGCCCAATCAACTCAGAAAATTTATCTCCAAACAATATCCGCCCAACTCCCAAGCGAGATAACTTGACCTTCGGATTTCCTGTATTTCTGCTATCGGAAAGCATTATCTTTGTCAGCTTTTTTATCACTTATGCGCTACTCCGTTGGAAAAATCCAAACTGGTTTCCACCCGGCGTTTCTGGGTTAGATGTTCCCAGAGCAGCAATCAATACGGCGATTTTAGTTTCCAGCAGTGTCGTGATTTATTTTGCTGAACGTGCCCTCGATCGCCATCAACTGGTCAAATTCCGTCGCTTGTGGTTACCCACAGTTGCAATGGGTGTGATTTTTCTAATCGGGCAGGCGATCGAATGGCGCAATATGCCCTTTGGTCTGGATGCAGGATTAGCAGGTGCGACCTTCTATCTGCTCACTGGCTTTCACGGAGTGCATGTCTTCACTGGCGTAGTCCTGCTACTGTATATGTATTTCCGCTCCCTGATTCCTGGTAACTACAATGCGGGTCATCAGGGCGTGAGTGCAGTTTCCCTATTCTGGCACTTTGTTGACATTATCTGGATTGTATTGTTTCTGTTGCTCTACATCTGGTAGCCAGGTGGGTTTGATCTTTTCTAGAAAACGGGCTATCTAACGGATTTGAAATTAAGTTCATCTTTAAGATGCCTATCTTCCCTAGAGAAGTTGATTTTGAAAGTGCAAACTACACTTAAGTAACATTCACTGACTCAAGATTGTAGATGACTGTAGTGATAAATCCAAGTTCATTCTTAAATTGGATTTTTCTCAAATAGCCTCTACTGGATGAACAGAGATTTTCGATAATTGATAACTTGGGCAGTGATCAGTTAGCTAAACTTCTTAGTTCAATTTGAGTTTTAACCACTTCTATCTTCTTTTTCTGGGAGGCACTTATGAAAATGCTCGTGTTTGGAACGCTCTATGCCGCCATGACTATGATTGCAACAATCCCTGTAGCTCAGTCACAACCAGTCAGTTCTAGTGCATCTACACCTCAGATTGTTATGGCTGATGCCGATCCGATCGAGACGCAAGCAACTGAATCAGGTTCTGCAACTCATTTCATTGATGTCAAAGTTGAAGGGAATCCGATCTCTCAAATGAAGATCGATTTTCCAGCCGGACTAAAAGTGGCACAGGGAATTAAAGTTTCAGCCAGATCGAAGCAACCTGTCAATGCTGCCGTTTCGATGAATGGCAAGAGTAGCACGATTAACTTCGCGCAACCTGTGCAACCTGGTACCACGTTAAAGATTGCCCTACGTGGAGTCACAGGCTCGATCAATAACGATGATGTCTGGTTCTATCCAATTTCAGTTCGTTATGTTGGAGAGACGGAAGATATTCCCATTGGGACTGCCCAAATTGAGACTTACGACAATGATTAGGCTGTAGTTAGCCGATGAAAGAGGGTAAGGAAAAAATACTGGCTGAATTCTTTACTTCAGGATTTGTGCAGAGGAAACCTAAACCCTCTCAAAAGCAGAAATTTGGAAACAGATACCTCTAATCACGCTACAAATCAACAATCTTACTAAGAAGGAGACTTCATGATGCAATTGCGTAATCTAACTATCGGACTAGCGTTAACGATCGCTGCTATTAGCACCCAATCTGCTGCTTGGTCTTTTACTCCCAATAACCCAAGCTCTGTAACTTCAACTGAAAGCTACCAGTTGCCTCTTCAGCCAGTGACATCAGGAGAAGCAGCTAGTCAAAGCTTTGATACTGCGCCTAAGGGCAATTCTAGCACCCAGCAGCCAACTATGTTAAGACAATCATCTGAGAACACGGAATTGGAAACTAAGAGTCTTAATGACAGCAGGAACAATTCAACTGATTGCCAAATCATTCCTCAAACATCAGGAGGAAATGCTATGAAACAACTGGATACCCTATCAAAGTGTAACTCAGGAAACTGAGCATTCAACCTATTACTGAGGAGAGCAGTTTATAGTAAACAGCTTCTTTAAAGATGCTTTGCAGCAAACTTTTCACAAAGTTGTTTTATGAACTCAATCGCACTTTCCTCAGTAAATCAGCGATGGAAATTTAGCATTGTCTCCTTAATTTTTAATCATCTTCCTGCAAGTACGGTGTCAATAATTCTAAAGGAGAAAAAGCAGTGATTGCTCAAACGCAAACCGCTAGCCAAGTACAGCTTGATGAATTGTGCATTAACACAATTCGTACTTTATCGATCGATGCTGTGCAGCAGGCAAACTCTGGGCATCCGGGTACACCGATGGCAATGGCTCCAGTTGCTTACTGTTTATGGCAGCGATTCTTACGGTTCGACCCCAATGATCCGATCTGGGCAAATCGAGATCGCTTCGTGCTATCAAACGGTCATGCCTCAACGCTGCTGTATTCGTTGTTGTACTTAACAGGTGTCAAAGCCGTCAATGCCAAGTACGAACAATTGGGTCAGCCATCTGTCACGCTCGATGATATTAAACGCTTTCGCCAATTAGACAGCAAATGCCCCGGACACCCCGAATATCGTTGGACTTCTGGGGTTGAAACTACTACGGGACCCTTGGGACAAGGTGTAGCAACGAGTGTAGGAATGGCGATCGCCGGACAGTGGATGGCACGATACTTCAATCGTCCGGGCTTTGAGCTATTCAACTACAACGTTTATGCGATATGTGGCGATGGCTGCATGATGGAGGGCATTTCCAATGAGGCTGCCTCCATTGCAGGGCATCTCAAACTGGCTAACCTCTGCTGGATTTATGACAACAACCACATCACCATTGAAGGCAATACCAATTTAACCTTTAGTGATGACGTGGGCACTCGTTTTCTGGCGTACGGTTGGAACGTCATCCGCGTTAGTGATGCCAATAATTTAAAGATGCTGGAACGATCGTTTCAAACGTTTCAGCGGACGCACGACCGCCCCACGCTCATAATTGTCGATAGCCATATTGGTTATGGTGCACCCCATAAGCATGATACCAATGCAGCCCACGGAGAGCCGCTAGGTGAAGAGGAAATTCGACTGACAAAACGCAACTATGGTTGGCCTGAAGATGCAAAGTTTTTGGTGCCCGATGGCGTTCAAGCACACTTCCAGCAGCACCTGGGGCAGCGAGGACACCATCTGCGCCAGGAGTGGATGCAGACCTTTGAGGAGTACAGTATCAAATATCCAGACCTGGCTGACCAGCTCTACAAGATGCAGCATCGCCAGCTACCAGACGGATGGGATCATCATCTCCCAACCTTCACTACCGATGTCAAAGGGTTAGCCGGACGGGATGCCTCTGCAAAAGTGCTGAATGCGATCGCTCAGAACGTCCCCTGGCTGATTGGCGGCGCTGCTGACTTAGCTCCTTCCACCAAGACACGGCTTACGTTTGATGGTGCGGGTGATTTTAGCGCCGACGATCGCAGCGGTCGTAACTTTCACTTTGGCATCCGGGAACACGCAATGGCAGCGATTCTCAACGGACTTTCATTGAGTAAAGTCCGTGCCTACGGTTCTGGATTCTTTATTTTCAGCGACTACTGCCGTCCCTCCATTCGACTCAGTGCGCTAATGGAAATTCCGGTCATCTACATTTTTACGCACGATTCAATTGGTGTCGGTGAAGATGGACCAACTCATCAACCTGTTGAACAGTTGGCATCACTGCGAGCAATTCCGGGATTGATTACTCTACGACCTGCCGATGCGAATGAAGTCGTAGAAGCGTGGCGAGTGATTATGCAATTGCAGCATCAACCTGTGGTACTGGTGCTGTCTCGACAGGCATTACCAACGCGCGATCGTACTCGCTATGCATCTGCATCAAGTTTAGCCAAGGGTGCATACGTATTGGCAGATGCAGAGGACGGCAAACCCGATGTGCTGCTGCTGGCAACCGGAAGCGAAGTTTCGCTCTGCGTTGATGCGTATGAACAGCTTAAGACCGAAGGGATTAAAGCGCGAGTGGTGAGTATGCCGTCCTGGGAGTTATTTGAGCAGCAGAGTCAGGACTACCGCGACAGCGTGATTCCGCCCTCAATAACTGCGCGTGTTTGTGTGGAGCAGGCATCGACGTTTGGCTGGGGTGAGTATGTGGGTTCGAGAGGTGCCCGCATTGTCATGCACACGTTTGGGGCTTCAGCACCGCTCAAAGAATTGCAGCGCAAGTTTGGCTTCACGCCTGACAAAGTGGTTGCAGCTGCAAAAGCGCAATTAGCAAGCTAGTCGTTTGTGTATTTCTTGCCCACTTGCGTCAAATTCAACTACCAATTCAATCAGGATATGAACTGATGGTCACTTTACAAGCAGCGCAGACAAAAAACTCTTTGCAATCACTCCAATTCTATGGACAAGCGGTTTGGTTAGATTATATTCGTCGTAGTTTAATTAGCAGCGGTGAACTTCAGCATTTAATTGACGAAGACGGATTGCAAGGTGTAACCTCAAATCCGTCAATTTTTGAGAAAGCGATCGCAGGCAGTACCGATTACGACAACGCTTTAGCCACCATTGCACAAAGCCAGGATCAGGATGTCATGTCACTCTATGAGACATTCGCCATTGCCGATATTCAGGCAACAGCAGACATCTTGAAACCGATTTATGAGCAAACGAATCGGCGCGATGGCTATATCAGTCTAGAAGTTTCCCCGTATCTGGCAAACGATCCACAGCAAACTATTTCCGAAGCCGGCAGGCTTTGGCAAGAAGTCGATCGTCCCAACTTGATGATCAAAGTACCTGCAACACCGGCTGGAATTCTTGCCATTCAACAACTCATCAGTGAAGGCATTAATGTAAACGTAACGCTACTGTTTGCTCAAAATGTTTATGAGCAGGTCATCAATGCCTACATCACCGGATTAGAGCTACTGGCAGCAAAGGGTGGAGATGTTAGCCACATTGCCAGTGTCGCTAGCTTCTTTGTCAGCCGGATTGATACCGCTGTTGATAACCAGATTTCGGCTCAACTCAAAACGGTTACTAATGCAGCGCAGCGTGATGTGCTTAAAGGTTTATTGGGCAAAGTGGCGATCGCCAATGCCAAACTCGCCTATCAGCGCTATCAAACCATTTATCAATCCAGCCGATGGCAAAAATTATCTAATCAAGGCGCACAAACCCAGCGATTGCTCTGGGCAAGTACGGGAACGAAAAATTCACAATATAGCGATGTGCGGTATGTCGAGGAATTGATTGGTTCTGACACGGTGAATACCATTCCGCCAGTCACACTGGCTGCCTTCCGCGATCATGGGCAACCGAGGTCTAGTTTGACGGAAGAACTGGATGAGGCTCAAGCAACCGTATCAAACCTACCGCAAGCGGGAATCGATTTGCAGCAGGTAACAGACCAACTATTGGCAGAAGGGCTACAGCTTTTCAGGGATGCCTTTGACCAATTGTTGGGTGCTGTTGAAGAAAAACGAACGGCGATGCTTGGCAGCAAGCTTGACTCACTCACCTATAAACTGCCCGAAGCGTTGAACACGGCTGTTCAAGCATCTCTAACCGATTGGCAGCAGAACGGTAAGATTCGTCGCCTGTGGGCGCAGGATGCAACGCTCTGGACAGGAGCGGATGAAAACAAATGGTTGGCATGGTTGGGGATTACCGAAGACCAACTGGCGCATATTGAGCATCTGAAACAACTGGCGCAAGACGTTCAAGATCTAGAATTTACTCATGTCTTGCTGCTGGGAATGGGTGGCTCGTCGCTCTGCCCAGAGGTGATGAAGCTGACCTTTGGTAACGTGCCAGGCTTTCCCGAACTGCTGGTTCTTGATTCGACTGATCCGGCTCAAATCAAGGCGATCGAAAACCAGCTTGACCTTGCTCGCACCTTGTTCATCGTGTCGAGCAAGTCTGGCAGTACGTTAGAGCCAAATATCTTTAAGCAGTACTTCTTCGATCGCGTGCAGGAACTTCTAGGTGCAGAGTCGGCGGGTAATCGCTTCATTGCCGTAACTGATCCAGGCTCCAAGCTGCAACACATTGTTGAAGGCGATGACTTCCACCATATCTTTTTTGGGGTACCGGGAATTGGCGGTCGCTATTCTGCCCTCTCCAACTTTGGCATGGTGCCTGCGGCAGCAATGGGTGTGGATGTGGCAAAGTTCCTGGATACGGCTGAAGTCATGGTACATTCTTGTGCACCATCGGTTCCGGCAAAAGAGAATCCTGGCGTTGTGTTAGGCAATATTCTGGGTGTGCTGGCAAACCAGGGACGAGACAAAGTAACACTGATTGCCTCACCAGAAATTGCAGACTTGGGCGCATGGCTAGAGCAACTGCTGGCAGAGTCTACAGGCAAAGATGGCAAGGGATTGATCCCCGTCGATCGTGAACCATTGGGAACCCCAGACGTGTATGGGAATGATCGCATCTTTGCCTATATTCGCTTAGAATCGGCTCCTGATGCCATTCAAGATGCAGCAGTTGCAGCCTTAGAGCAAGCAGGACAACCTGTGGTTCGCATTTCCGTTGCCGATCGCTACCAGATGGGTCAGGAGTTCTTCCGGTGGGAAATTGCAACGGCTGTGGCAGGTTCCATCATTGGGATCAATGCCTTTAATCAACCGGATGTAGAAGCCAGTAAGGTCGCTACCCGTCAATTAACGGCTGAGTATGAGAAAACCGGAAAACTGCCGCCTGAAAGCCCAATTTTTGCAGCCGATGGCATTCAATTGTTTACCGATCCAAAGAATGCAGCGGCACTGGAAAAGGCTGTAGGCAAACCTCCAACATTAGCTGATTATCTGCGTGCTCACTTCGATCGAGTGCAAGCGGAGAATTATGTTGCGTTACTGGCGTATATCGATCGCAATGATGCCCATCAAACACAATTGCAAACGATCCGAGAAACCATTCGGGATGCGAGGAAAGTCGCTACCTGCCTAGGCTTTGGTCCTCGTTTCTTGCACTCTACCGGTCAGGCATATAAAGGTGGACCTAACAGCGGTGTGTTTCTCCAAATCACCTGTGATGATGAAATGGATATTCCTGTGCCTCAGCAGAAATATACGTTTGGAGTTGTGAAAGCTGCTCAAGCAAGAGGAGACTTTCAGGTGTTGGCAGAACGTAATCGGCGGGCACTGCGAATTCATCTTGGCAAAGACGTTCAAGCAGGATTATCTACATTGCAAACGGTCATCGAGCAAATTCTGTAAACTGTTCTGCACCGATCGGGCGGTTAGTCAGGAATGATGGAATGCTGTCATCGCGCAAATTAACTGCCTTCTAAACAACCTGCACTTCTCGCAATCAACAATCCCATTGGAGAAACAACAATGCAACTTGGTGTCATTGGTCTGGGGCGCATGGGCGCGAATATCGTCCGGCGACTGCTGCGAAATAAGCATGAATGTGTCGTGTTTAACCGCACACCAGAGAAAGTAAAACAGCTTACATCAGAAGGGGCGGATGCTTCGCACTTCCCTGGAAGGGTAATCGGAGCCTATACGCTGGATGATTTTGTCCAAAAGCTCGATAAACCTCGTGCGATCTGGTTAATGGTGCCTGCTGGAGATCCCACCGAAGATATAGTGATGGAATTGGCTCAGAAGCTAGAAGCCGGAGACATTCTGATTGACGGTGGCAATTCTTATTACATTGATGATATTCGGCGGGCAAAGGCGCTCGAATCACAGGGAATTCAGTACGTTGACATCGGCACCAGCGGCGGAGTGTGGGGGCTAGAACGGGGCTATTGCATGATGATCGGTGGACCGAAAATGGCTGTACAGCATCTTGACCCCATTCTCAAAACCTTGGCACCAGGAGTTGGAACCATCGATCGCACTCCCGGTCGAGAAAAAGTAAGTGGTACAGCGGAACAAGGCTATTTGCACTGTGGTTCCAATGGTGCGGGTCACTTCGTCAAAATGGTGCATAACGGCATCGAATACGGCATTATGGCAGCTTACGTAGAAGGATTGAACATTCTGCATCACGCGAACGTGGGCAAACAGCAGCGAGCTGCCAGCGCCGAATCCACTCCGCTTCGTGATCCAGAACACTACCAATACGACTTCAATTTGCCGGACGTTGCTGAAGTCTGGCGACGCGGTAGTGTCATTGCTTCCTGGCTTCTGGATTTAACCACGATCGCTCTGCTGCAAGATCCACACCTTTCTACCTTTGCTGGTCGGGTATCCGATTCTGGAGAAGGACGCTGGACGATTACGGCGGCGATCGATGAAGGTGCTCCTGCGCCCGTGTTGAGTGCTGCTCTCTATCAGCGCTTTAGCTCTAGAGGTGAGGACGAATTTGCCAGTAAGCTCCTTTCTGCCATGCGCTACCAGTTCGGCGGGCACCTTGAAGAACATGCGGAGATTTCATCATGACGATCGCAACTGCACCTCCGTCTCGGATTGAACCCTCGGTAAGTCCCGCCAGTCCCTGCGCGATCGTGATTTTTGGTGCTGCTGGAGATTTAACCAAACGACTATTGCTGCCTGCCCTCTACAACTTGAAGCGCAGTCATTTGCTGCCGCAGGAGTTTGCGATTGTGGGGGTGGCTCACACTTCCATCAGTCAAGATGACTTCCGCAGCAAACTCAATCAGGAAATTCACGAATTCGCAACGATTGCCGTTGATGATCAGCTCTGGCAGCAGTTTGAGCAGCGATTGTACTATCTTCCCGGTGAGTTTCAGGATGCAAAGACGTACCAGCAGTTGCAGGATGTGTTGACTCAGGTAGACCGGGACTGCGGCACTCAAGGAAACTACCTCTTCTATCTGGCAACCTCCTCCAACTTCTTTAGCGACATCATCGCGCAGCTTGGTGCCGCCGGACTCATGCAGGAAGACAACGGGTACTGGCGGCGCGTCATTATTGAAAAACCCTTCGGACATGATCTCGATTCTGCCCGCAGCTTAAATCAAAATATTAGTCGCGTGCTGAAGGAAAGCCAGATTTACCGCATCGATCACTACCTGGGTAAAGAAACCGTTCAAAATATTCTGGTATTCCGATTTGGCAATGGACTGTTTGAATCCATTTGGAATCGAGAACACATTGATCATGTGCAAATTACCGTGGCTGAAACCGTTGGCGTAGAAGGCAGAGGTCACTTCTACGAAGGGACGGGGGCAGTGCGCGATATGTTGCAAAATCATTTGTTTCAACTGTTGACCATGATGGCAATGGAACCTCCTGTCTCGTTTGATGCCGATGCCGTCCGCGATGAAAAGTCAAAGTTGCTGAAGGCAGTTCAACCTTTCACGGCTGAGACTGTGAGAACCCAAACGGTGCGCGGACAATATGGTGAAGGCACAGTGAATGGAGAAGCCGTCCCTGCCTATCGATTGGAACCCCGTGTTGCCTCCAACTCCCCCACTGAAACCTACGCCGCCTTAAAGCTCACCATTGATAACTGGCGCTGGGCAGGTGTGCCGTTTTATCTACGCACTGGTAAACGCTTACCCCAGCGGGTGACTGAAGTTGCAGTGCAATTTAAGCAAGTGCCTTCCCTGCTGTTTCGGAACACCTCGATCGATCATCTGACGCCCAACTTCCTGGTGCTCCGTATTCAACCTGATGAGGGCATTAACTTTCAGTTCGGAGCCAAAATTCCCGGCGTTGCTGAATACTGGGAGGAATCAAGCAGGAATCGGGACATCCCAAAATCTCAAGTAGTGAAGTAACAAGCGGATTGAATGTCTCAGCATTTCTTCTGATTTGGAATAGCACAATGTTTTGCGA
>JAESFQ010000314.1_pt1 | contig 17555 bp, 16 predicted proteins | sample 9269431 | NCBI WGS metagenome assembly JAESFQ01 (sample SAMN14502588, study PRJNA617103) | algae metagenome | isolation source: Plectolyngbya sp. WJT66-NPBG17 and co-occurring heterotrophs from well... | place: USA: Mojave Desert, Joshua Tree National Park, California | collected 2006-08-06
GAATTCTAGTAGAAAACCTCTCTTAAGTAGAGAAGAAGAGAGGTAATGTAATAGGCTAAAGCCTAATTAGTTAGTTTCTTAATAGTATCTTAGTTACGTGCGCAAGGCGCACGGCTTACAAACTCTAGGTGCTTACTTAGCACCTAGCGTTTGTACTAGCGGCCTCGGCCTAAGGTTATCCTAAGCCGCCGCCTTCTAAACGACCTTTAGAGCTCTAGCTACTCGTAGTTCTCTTCTCTATTAAATACAACTCTAGTAAACCTGTGCGATAGCTTCTCGAGCGTAGCCCCTTACATAAGGTTAGTAAAGAAAAGAGAGTATATAGAATAACTATATAGAGGCTATTAAGAGCACACGATAGAGCTTATTAGTAATATCTCTATTAAGAATATACTAGACTAAGTAGTCGTTTATGTTAATAGCGCCTTATACGTTAATAACTACGACTATAGTAGTAGAGTAGTTGCGAGTAAGTAGTTAATAGGTAATATTCTAGAGGTTAGTCGTAGCGTTAGCGTACGTGCTATTAGCCTAACCGCTAGTAGCGAAAGCAAGGTAGTTAGAACTATTAGCGGCCTAGACACTATAAGTAGAAGTAGCTATTATTAAGATATTGTACAAGAGGTCTTAATAAGAAGTAGAGAAGTTAGTATAAGAAAGAGAAAGTTTAAGAGAGAGATACTAGTCTTATATACCTAGAAGTAAACGCTAAAATTCTCTCTTACTACAAGAAGTAGTTAAATAATAATAGCTAAATTCGTACAAGAGGCCTTATTTACTATTAGAGTAGTTAAACAACGATTAATATATACGTACGGAAGTTAGATTTACAATAGACACTAACGTTATATTATAAACACTCTTTTATAATAACGCGTTACGTATAATTCTTAGAAGAGAGGTATTATAAGAAGCTACGCTATATTAAGTAAACTACTCTAGTTATATAATATATAGCTTAGCACTAACTAAAGTAGTAAGGTATAAGGCTTATAAGAAGTAAGTCGTACGCGTAAAGAGAACTTTTTCTCTTTTATCTTTCTTCTTCTATATATAGAATAAATATATACTTATTAGTAGGCCTTTTTCTACTCTTAATAGTATACTCTTAAACTACCTTAAGGTATAGGCCTTAAGAGTAAGTTTAATTCTACCTTCTTATTAATTTAAAAATATTATACGTTGTAATTATATTACTATTTGTACGTAGTGTTTGTAATGCTAAGAAAAAGTGTCTAGCTTCGTAGTGTATCTAGCTTAGTAGTGCTTTACGTTAACTACCTCTTTATATTATTTCTTATAAGTAGAGCTAGCTCTTTCTTAAGCTAAATAAGAGTACGTAAGTACGTAATATTAACTTTTTTCTTCTTCTTAGGTAGTAATATAAATAGTAAAAAGAGACTATATAAAGAGACTATATAAGTAAAGAGAAAGAATAAGTAAAAGATAAGTAATAAGAAAAAAAAGAGTTTACGAGCTTATTCTTACGCTAACTTATCTCTTATACTACGCCTCTAATGCAGCTAGTATTATTAGATAGATATAGAATACTAAATAACTGCTAATAGTCGTCTAGAGCCGTAGTAGAGCGCCTATTGCGATGCGTTCTAGTTCTTAATAACTATTAATAAACTCTAATACGAGATCGTAAGTTTTAATAGATTATAAAAGTAGCCTTATTCTTAAGATTCTGTAGTCGTATGTATAGTAACGATATTAACTAAGTATTATATTTGTTTTCTAAATGTTAAGAGCCTAGGAAGCTACTGCTAAAGCCGATAATAAAAACATAGCAGATTAACCGCTTAGCAGTGGTGTAATAATGTTGACTTTTAGAGAGTCTGAAAAGTTAAATCTACGGCACCTCCTTTGCTCCTCAGTTATTGGTGTGGCCGTTGCTACTGCGTGTATTTGTACTCAAGCACAACTGGATGTAAAACCATCACTCACAGATTGCAAGGTTTTTCTTTTACAAAAATGAGTGTCGTTTCAATAACTGCATGCCTCATCTACTTTCCGACATCCGCATCCCCAGCAACGAACACAAGATTTCCCATCTACTCAGACCGGATGAGCGACTTTGGCCGTCAAAAGATTCCTAATATTTCCGACGAAGAAGCTCAGAATGAAACACGCACCACCAAAAGCAATCGAGATCCAGTAAGGCCACCTGTACGCCAAAGCGAAAGCTTCTTGGGAAGCAGCCAAGATGACGGGGAAGGCATCCCTTTGCAGAACCTGTGGGCTCGTAGCGAGAATCTCTTTGACTTCTTCGAACCTTGCGTTGCCCATGAGTTCGGTAACATGTCCGATAACAGCGAGTCCTTCGGCTGAAAGAGGGTTGATAATGGCCCCATATGCTAGGGTCCTGGTGGCGACGATTTCGGTGAGATGGATTGTGACCTTGCGGAAGAAGAGATTGGAGTATACTGCGAAACCGATAGCGCCGCCGAGGTAGCGGATACTGAGTGTAATAGCGGTGATGGTGGCGATGAGCTCGTCTGGACAGGCAATCTGCGCAATGATGGAGGAGGGGATAATCACTCCACCGACGCCAACGGATGCCAATGTGACAAGGGCGTAGACCAAGTTCAGGTTGTCGGGTCGCGCAACACACATAGCGCCTGTGCCGGCCGTCATCATGGCCGTGAAGAAGATCATCAACTCGCGGATGCGACCTTTTGTGACGGGGATGAGGACGAGGCAGACGCATGCACCGCCGATGATGCCGAAGCCGATAGGAAGGGAGCGAATGCCGACTCCAACCGGGTCGTCACCTACACTAATGTTAGCATGATCGTAATGGGTGAGATGATCGTGGGGTATGCTTACCATAGACATTGTATATTTGAGTTGGCCAGAAGAGCAGCATGACGAAGTAGTTACCACCACTAAGGAAGGTGATGAGGAGGATGACGATCATGGTTTGCTTCGCCTTGTGGAAGACTGCTCTCGGAACCATAGGGTATGGAGCATATACCTGCCATACGAAAAAGGCAATGATCAGTATGATGCCTAGGATGAGAGGCACTATGTTGTGCGGGCTGCCCCATTCATACTACAAAGTATCAGCACTGCAGCGTAAGTTTGCTTCGAGATGGTATACTGACCTGTGACGCACCCCATTGGAGACCCATCATGAAGAGGGTGATACCGACTGTACTCAAGATGCCACCAATGTAGTCGACCTGGCGGAGGACATGACGGGCGGTGTACTCTTCCGTCAGGCGTGACGGGTCTTTGTAGCAGAAGACACAGAGTATCAGTCCGACGAAATTCCAGACTCCAACCAAAATGCCGTTGTAGCGCCAGTTGCTCGCTTGAGCAATCAATTGGGCCCACAATACTGATGGACAGAAGGGGAGAATGGTAATTACGACAAGACCGACGTACTTGCCTCGGTCCTTGATGGGCACGACTTCTGCTGTGCCAGCGAGTGCGATGAGTTCATTCAGGCCGGCACCAATGCCAGAGAAGACCTGACCAGCTGGAAGCCATTAATATGTAATATTTCAGGTAAACGGGCGGTACTTACCGATGGCGATATTCATAGTATTCGCAGTTGCAGTTATTATCGGCCCGATAATGAGTGCCATCTGACCCACAATAGCCACCTTCTGTCGTCCAAAAAGATCTGACAAGGCGCCCACGAAAGGACAGAGAGCTGCATTAGGAATGAGATATCCGATGATGAACCAGATGTATCGATCAACTCCGCCAATCTCTTGGTAGATGAGTGGAAGGACAGAGCCAAAGAGGAAGAGCGGAATCTGAGAGCCAATCCAGAGGAATGACATGCACAAAAGGGTCATGAACAGCCTTGTGTTCATCTGGACACGGATTAGGGTTTGGTCAAAGTGTAAAGTGGTCGACACGCACCTTTTCGTGTACTTCTGGGCCTCTGCTGGCGACAGGTGCCAACTGCTGTTTCTCCTGCTCGCTTGGCGGGGTTTGAGTAGACACCATCTCGAGATGGGTTTGCCCATTCTTGTCGATGTCGTAAGAACGATCTTCATTTCTCATTGTCTCATGCATCTTGACAGTGTAAAGCTGGGTGGACGTGCAGTCGTGGAAAAAGAAAGTTCGGGACGTTCAAGTAGTTTAATTACTTTCTTACCCTAGTAAGAGAGACTATTGATGCGTAGTCCTAGTCCCTACTCAACTCCTATGTCCGTCGCGTGGATGTGAGATAGATTGACTGAATCGACACTAACTTCACTCGAGCCGCGGTAACACGGTGTTCTGCGCGGGGCTGGGTGGTCGAGTGACAAGAGCTAAATCACCTCTCATCCAACAAGACGACACCATCAACGCCGTCTTGACCGTTTGTAGATCCGTAGATAATAGTGGAGTATGTGGCGTGCCATTCGGCGGGGGCCCCGCACGCTTGCTTGCTAGTCGCGTTAGCGTCCGGGATAGATAGCTTGCATCATTGGTGCAGCGTGCACTCTTTCTCTCCCTTGCGCGAGGCTTGTCTCTTGGTATACTGCTTTCCGAGGTGTTTTCAATAGAGACGATTGCTTTCGTCCCGAAGACAATCTCTCTCAGTACGCGCTCTTTGCTACAGCGCTCATAATGAAGCTCGTATGGATTTCTGGTGCGACTGAAGGATCAGAGCCGTAATATGTTGATCTTATAAGTACTAGCAAGGACGTCGTTGGAATGTTGGCACAGATCAGTAAGGGCAACCCTTGAGCGCTTGCAGGATCCCTAGGTCGCGCCCAGTCCGGTCGGTGGTGTCGATCCCTTCTAGATGCCGACTTCCTCAAGCCACAGAATTCGAATTCACGATATCTGGAGAGTTACCGAGGGACGTTGAGGCATCGGGTGTGTCTGCGATGTCATACGATTAACATGGGCCACTGCGATGGGTGCGCAGGGAAACCACGCCTTAATAATGCCTCCGTGTTGGATCGGACCGACACCTAACACGCACCTTACTGCCGGCTTGTCGATCACGGGGATTTTTCGTAGGCGAACCAAACTTACCTAGCATTTAGTGATTTGACATGACGGAAGTAAATCATGAAAGCGTTTTGACAGGTGACGTCGCAAAACCGAAGAGTGGGTGTAGCATCTTCAGAGTAGTTCCATGCTCGAAGTGAAATTTGTCGCGCAAGTGTTGACATGTATGGCCAGACGTTCACTTAGCCATTTCCTGCCCAACTAATGGTCACACGTCACTACGGTTAACCTTCCGTGCAGAAGATCGGTGATGCTGTAAAACGCTTGGTAGAACCTAAACAGCTGCGCAAAATCAAGTTGAAATCGCCTCGCTGAGTTCATCAACTGGAAGTAAACTTCCCTGCATTACACCAGCGGTGGTAATCGGCTGCGGAGCTGGCAGCCGTCAGATTGCAAGTCTGCTCTCCAATCCAGAGGCCATGTTGTGATGAATCAGAGGGAAACCAGTTGATCACTGCTCGGAAGAATCGGCGCATAGGGTTCCCATTCCTGTGTCATCGAACTGGACTGGACCGCGGCACAAAATACGTGTAAAAACACTCCGCATTCTCCTTGATCAAAAGTTGGACTATCGGGTTTATTCGGAAAGAAGCCAGCCACAGGACATACCCTCTGTCAGCGGTGATTGTATCGATATGGCAAGTTAGGAAGCGATATGTGGAGATCGTTCGATGGTCTGACTTCATCCCGTTGTACATTAGCAAACAAGTGACGAAGGGCGAGAAATTCGTTCTCAAAACATGTATCCGCACAGTGTTCCGAGCATGGAAACGGCGCAGAGGAAATTCTTCCTCGACCGCAGCGTAAGGTCAGGGCTGTGAACTTGCCTCGGCGATAACTAGCGACCTAGTAAGGGGCGGCTACTGCCTATTTTCAGCGAATAGAAAGTGACTGCCAAGAGTAGTATACACACTTGGGCAACCGAGCGCAGGCAACTGACCTAGTTCTTTTCCTAGGCTTTTTTACGCATTAAAGCCAGAATAGTCGTGAGTTTTCATCGATCTAACCATGTTGGAGGAGTGAACAAATATACTTCGCAGTGAGAGATGCTTCCAAAGTACGCTTCTTGGCCCTCATGGTGACTACACACTGAAGGTATCATGTTAGCTGGTGCCAAAGAATACCATTATGAAGCCTGGAAACATACAAAACAAGAAGCTATGGATCTTCCGGATACCTGTACAGATATATTGGTGAGTTGTGTAGGGCGAGAGTCGGGTTGACAGATACTGGACGTCAGTATCTGAGCTGCTGCCGGTCCAGCGTGGAAGTCGACGAGGCCATTGACCAAGCCTCGACGGCCTTCCTATCCTTCTTTGACGAGACCGAATGAACTGTTGTTATCGAGCGACCACAAAATGGACATCGGCCGTTGATGGATGAGATGATAGCTCGCTTGCCATGCAGTCGGGTGCCCATGTGGCGATGAAGAAGGGTAGCCATTTTAGCGTCTTGGCGCTACCCTCCTGCACGAACGCATGCGTCTCTTCTCCAACAAACATCATCGTAGAACCCATCTCATGGTGGTTTCACATGTATATCAGAGCCACAACTGAACTGAATCCCTCTGCCTTTTGTCAGTTTCGATACATCGGTTCCAGCTTCTCTTTCCTTCATGCATTTTCACAACTAGCATCTTCAATTCGGGTACAGGATTGCTCTTTGAAACTATGCTGCCACTGATGATGCCCGAGCGATATACATTGCCTATGGCGACTTGCTCGCAGAATCAAATCTTCAGACCGACGATCTCCTCTGCACTTGAGGACGTCTTATTGCCGTCTCATTTCCTGAGATGCCTGGCGGCTTCCAGTCCAGGTACAATTCTGGCAGAGACTTATATACTTAGGACCTTGTCCATGGCCGGAACATGCCCTACCCTTGATATACCGTCCGATGAGCAGACTTCGGGTTTCTTAAACAAACAATCACAATCACTCAAGACTCAACACGGCTGCCTGACACAACCTCCTTCTAGTCTCGATAGTATAAAGCTCTGGAACCTATAGGTCCGCACTATCGGCCCTGGGTTAGGAGAAGGCCTCAGGTTGTTCATTTGTCTCAACGAAATGATACCGATACGAGTTTGACCGGTGTATCGAGACGGGACGGCCAATTGATCGGTGTTATTCCACCCATTCCCATGGTTCAGGCGTCGTGCAAGCTCAACTAGTAGTTGTTCGCACAGCCTCTCCTGCATCGGCTGTAAGATTCTAGAGGCAAAGTTCCAAGATGAGTGATGCGTCCGACATGTACTCGAACGCAGCAGATTGTGATGATGTTGGGGTTTGGCAGGAACGCTGGACCCTGGAACTGCTCGCCCGCGGCCTCTTCTCCGCCCAAGCTACAAGCTGATGACGACAATCGCGTCAGCCTTCCGCCATCATCACCATCGCCATCACACGACAACAAACCATACTGACTATAGACGTCGCACCGTTCGGAATTCGGAGTGATCGGCAATGCAACCGACGCGGGAATAGCTGACTCGTGCTCACCGCAAATAGCGCATGACCGTGAGCGGCTAGCCGTGACTGCGGGGTGCGCGCCTCATTGCGGACTCAGCATGAGAGCAAGCCTGGGAACTCATGACTGTTCCTGCTCTTCTCTTTTACTTTGCTGCTTTAACTAGCATGCATCCTTCACAATCACCGCCGCCATGACAGAACACCGGCTACCAGTCAAGCAACTGGTGATTCTATGTATGTTCACGCGACGCGTCTTCCTCTACAAGCTTGCTAACTTTACGACAGCAATATGTCGCTTTGCCGAGCCCATCGCCCTCACGTCTGTCTTTCCCTACGTACCCGAGCTGATGGAGTCCTTTGGCATTCCTCAAAATGACATCGCGCGCTGGGCTGGCATCTCATCGTCGGCCTTTTCGTTATGTCAAGGCTTCACTGGCCTTGTCTGGGGCGCCGCATCCGATCGCTATGGGAGAAAACCGATTATACTGTTTGGTTTATTCAACACCATGTGGACAACGCTGCTATGGGGTTTCTCGCTCAATCTGCCCATGGCTTTGGCCGCACGCGCTCTGGGAGGATTATCAAACGGCAACGTGGGCATCTTGCGCACTACGGTGGCAGAACTATGCCCGTGGAAAGAGCTACAGCCGAGAGCATTCAGTGTCATGCCCTTAGTCTGGACTGTGGGCGCGACATTTGGACCTACTCTCGGCGGAGCCTTGGCCAATCCATTGGGAGTCGATCCTCGTAAGCCTAGAGGCACTGCTTTTCTAGAGAGATTTCCATATTGCCTGCCCAACATTGTAGCCGCTGCATTTTTCACCACCGGTATCTTAGTAGGCTGGTTGTTCCTTCAAGAGACTCTGGCAAGCAAGAAGCACGCACCAGATCTGGGCTTGAGAACTGGAACTAGATTGACCACGTTCGTTCGCAAGATACTACACCTCCCGACGAAGAACACAAACGGCAGCCCAGAACGTGAGCCGCTGCTCCGTCATCAGAAAATAACCGACAGTGATGCGACATCACAGTACGATGTTGCTCACGAGGTTGTCAAAGAAAAGGCGCCAAAATATCGGGATGTGTTGACGTATCAAACATCACTGAACCTGCTCGTGTATACCATACTCGCTATGTACAGTCAGGCATATGATCAGGTGCGCCTAACGTTGTGGTCCACCACACTATCGCTAACCAAACACAGCTACTTCCAGTATTCATGCACCACCCTGTACAACTTGCAGACGACCCAACAGTATCCCTCCCTCTCAAGTTTGCAGGAGGCTTCGGTATTGAATCCCGTCGCATCGGCATCATCTTCACCATATTCGCCATTTCGTGCACCATGTGTCAATTCTTGCTCTTCCCACCCATTGCGCGCCATCTCGGCATCGTTCGCTGCCTCCGCATTGCGTTTCTCATCTTCCCATTCATCTTCTTCGTTACGCCTTTCCTGTCGCTTATCCCAGATGCACTGACGAGGGAAATCGCCATGGTGATGCTTTTAATGGTCAGGGGTGTGGCTGGAACCTTTGCTTTTCCCACAAGCACAATCATGCTTACCAACAGCGCGCCAAGTCTTCGTGTCTTAGGGACCATCAATGGTCTGGCTACGAGTTTCAGTTCGTTTGGCAGGGCGGCAGGTCCTACGCTTGGGGGTGGCTTATTCTCGTGGGGCGTCAAGCGCGGCTATATCATTGTGCCTTTTTGGACCATGTCTGTCATTGCGTTTGCTGCCTCGATTCCAACATTCTGGTTAGTCGAAGGTAAAGGGTTTGGGGATGACTCTGATATCAACGACGAAGAGAATGTCATCGAGACTGAAGAAGAGGAAGAAGATGAAGAGGTCGAGAACAGAAGAAGGGTATCCACGACAGCGTGGCAACAAGACGACACAGCATTTTCCGAGTCGGAATTCGGCGACTTTGCCGACCCGCCAAATCTGCTGAGTCTCACGACGACACGATCGAGCGCGGCTATGGCGTCTGATGATGAGGATACCGCTTCCGTCTCGGTGGGACACGGTCGTTCGATGAATCCCTTGGAAGCGACGAGAAGCCATTCGCAGAGCAGACGCAGGAAGATTGTAAGGAGGACGTCGTCGATACCAATCGGTATGGGCAAGGGGTTCAGGCGCTATAGCTCCAATCTAGGCAGCACGGGTATCGGAGGCGGCGGTGGTAGTTGGGGAGGCGCATAGACCTGAATTCGCGGAGGAGACTGTACGGTATCGAGTAATAACGTAGCAAGCAGCAATCTAAGACTCTATCATATGTTCTTTGAACCCAAGCTTGTCTTTGAACATGATCGGCTCAAGTGCCGTCTTTCGTATTTTCTCAATAATGCCCCGTAAGTACCGTCTGGCTGGCAGTTGCACGCGGGCAAATTCTAAACGATGTTCAAGACGGGAGGAACCTCCCCACCCGATTACGATACACACCATGATGATACCATGCCACCCAACCTGCGCCATGCTGCGTACGCCAATTGTACAGTCCAGTAAAACCCATAAGACAACGCCGTGTTACCAATCCTTACCCAACCCATAACAAGATACTTGATACTCCATAATGACCTCCATCTGATATCATACACTAGCCAAGCGCCCTCTTGCCCCCATCCATCTAACGCCAGGCCTCATTAAACAATAACATAATCAGCATCCGCATACCCATCGTTATTCAAACTAACAACATCAAACTCCTCGCTGTTGTCGCAGTCGTAAGAGAAAACACAAGACATGACGATGCGATGCAGCGTCTCTCGTCGAAGCTTCCACGCGGCCATGCGGGGAAGAATGCGGTGCTCAGACTATGAGCCCTGGCCAACATTCTCCATGGCGTTCCTACTAGGCATACCAAATGGGTTTCTGTTATCGCTCGCGGGAGCACTGTCGTGTTTGTTCATGGCGGCGTTGATGGGCCCGTTGATGCTGGCGTTGCGGACGGGGCCCGTCATGCTGTTTCGACCGTTGACGGGGTTGCCGTGGATGTTGGTGGGTATGTTGTTGGTTGTCATGCTGGGACCGGGCATGCTGTTGTTTCGATTGTGGTTGTGGTTGTGGTTGTGTACTCCGTTGCCGTTGATGGCGACGGGTAGGCTGTTGGATATTCCACTTTGCATGTTGTTTTCTAGGCCGGCGCTCATGGGGCCCATGGATGGGCCCATCCGGGCGCTTTCGTTGTTCTCGCCCATGCTGTCGACGTCGGGCCAGAAGCGCTCTTCGAGCCAGCACATTTGTCGGAAGATCTCTTCGCAGCGGGACATTTCTTCCTTGCCATCGCGTGTGGTTGTGATGTTGGCTAGCTCGTCGACGAGTGCACGCGTTGCTTCGACGAACTTGCTAAAGGCGGGGGACGTCCAATTCGGTATGAGGGCTTGGTGGAGAGCGACGATGTGCGAGTCGTTGGAGGTGTTGGAGAGGGTACTAGAGAAGGAGGAGGCATATTGCCAGGCGGAACGGTAGCACTGTCAGATGTTAGCTTCGTGCGCCCATTTCCGGAATGAGTTGAAGGTACATGTTCGCTTGCCCACAGTACCACCATGCCCTCTAGGAGCGATGCGCTTGCACTACTTGCGCTCACAAGAAGGTCAAGCATGGCGCGCGTAACGGGTGAAGGCGGTTCCATGCCCAGCGCAAGTCCATACTTGGTCGCGGTGATCTCAAAGAACTGCATCTCTCGTCGCATGTTGTTCAGGGCGGATATGAGCAGGTCCATGGTGCGGTACATGGGATGGAACTGCGAATTCTGTGTCTGCGGCAGTCTTATCTTGGCCAACAGCTGCCCGATAAAGCGTATGTATCCTCGCGCATAGTGTCCGTCTTGTACGAGCCATTGCGACAACGGTCCTGCGCCTAGCGATCCACAACCGGCATGGGATAGGAAGGGTCGCTGTGTTGCCTGCGCAAATGGTCCCGAGCAGATGGTCAAGAGATGCGAGGTTAGAGAAGGCGCAGTATTTGGTGCCATGGGAGTGTTTGGCGCAATAGGCTGTCCATCGCGTGCGCGTTTGTTGTTTGGACCACGCCGGTTCACTTGCAGATTTGGATTGGGCTGCTGTCCACTCAATATCTGGCTGGGGCCCGGGGCCATGTTGGGGTCAACAGGCAACCCATTCTGCGACGGCTGCGGCTGCGGCTGCTGCTGCTGCTGCTGCTGTTGTTGTTGTTGTTGTTGTTGTTGTTGTTGTTGCTGCTGCTGCTGCTCTTGCGCGAGAAGGTGAGCTTGCGCCTCGGGAGAAGTGAGATATCGCTGGCAGTCCTGGAGATGCTCAATCTGCCGCGTCGTATTCTTCGCGCGCACAAAACCGCAGTGGCGACAGCGCACTTTATTGCACTTGGAGGGCGTATCTTGGTCTTGGAACTCTTCAAATGCGCGCCTTATGTCGGGGTTGGCATGTCTGCCCATGGCGGCCTGCTGCCATGGTGGACGTTAGCCTCATGGCAGCCGTGGAGCACATGTCGTCGGAAATGATACGGAACAAGTGGAGCTCACCTCGATTAGGGCTGTCTCTATGATGTTATGTGTATTGTGTTATGCGTATTGTGTATTGTGTGTATTGTAACAATCTGGCCGGGTACGGTATTGCCCAGGGCATGCTAGCCCTTACCTCAGCCGCCAGACATTGCCCGCGTGGTCCTGCCCTTCTTCGATATGTCCGCAGTCAAACATGGCTACTTACTGTATTCTACCTTGATCGCGTCTAAAGGAAGAATACCGCGGATACTGCCAGTAGGCTACAGCTTGACTAGGCATTGAACATCGATATGATTCCAAGTAAGTGCCCTGTATCGTCGGCATCTTAGTAACCAGGTTCTTTTTGTTAGCATGCCGCCCAGCGCCTGTGCGCCTGAAATCTTTCCACACCATGTAATTTCCACTAGCCCTGCGGCGCGTCAGTTATGAACGTCCGTAGCACCTGCATGGTGCTTTTGAAAGTGAGTATGCGCAACTGCACCAGCGAAACCTCTAGCTAACTCTCTGCGTCACCAGGTCGCGATTATGTATTGACCGTCTCGGGTCACATGGCATGGAAGCGCGTCACTACCCGGGCGGCCACGCTCTACCACGCACCATCACGCAGACGTCTTGACCCAAACTTCAACTCCACCGTGCCTCACATTACCCCACAACATGTGTCGTTTGCTTAACTTGTTCCAGCAGTCTCGCCCGCGCGTACATCTCCGGACCCAACTTCACCGTGCATTGTGACCGGTGACGCTGCATACTTGGCTGCTACTTTGGAAGCCTAGCAGATCGGCAGACAGATCCTCGTCGGGTACATCAACCTCAGCAAACGCGGGCAGCTAGAATGGTTACTAGAAAAACTTTCAACAGTCACACGCCCCCGGACGATCACGCTCGTAGATCTACTCCCGATAGCCGGCGGCGCCGGGAAAGGTATCGTGCAAAGCTCCCCCGCATCAGCCAAGCTTTTTGCTATCGCGCGCCGTTCCACCTTCATACCCGGAAATCATGTGTTGTTAGTCAAGGCTCAGGACATTACACCCGAAAGTTTGGGAGGCGAATCTCGTGATGCGCAAAAGAGGAAGTTGGTAATGTACGGTAAGAAAGAGGTGTGTGATGATGACGTCGGTACATCTGAGGGCGACTGGTTTCATCTACTGCTGTCCTATCGACGAGCCAGAACAACCACCGTGCATGTTGGAACCCACGGCAAGAAAACAACGTGCTTTTACAACTTCATGTTGGCTTTAGCCAGCCATCAAGGCTGAGGTACTACCCAAAGCACCACGACTCACTCCATGTGGTAAAGATCACTGCACGCGGGAAGTGATGTGTCAGCCATGCCATCATACCTCCGTGCCATGTTGCAACAACTTCGGCCTCGTGGGCCTTTTGCCCGGGATACAGCGTGTCTTGCATGTGGACATTTTGCCGATCGCGGAACCATGGAGAAGGTCTAACAGTCAAGTTCCCCGCAACGGTGCCGCTTGCAGTACCGTCTGCATTCATGAGCCGCCCTGTGCGGAAAAACGCACCACATCAGATGTTCAGTACATTCCAAGGTTGTCTGTGGAACTATCGGGGTATAGTCCGAACAAAGGTGACACGGCTTTCACCGCCATCGTATCCACATGTCGTCAACCATGGTCTTGACAAGTCCATGTTGGCAAAAGCAAACTCACGTTCCAAGAACCCACCGTTCTGCGTTCCGATCTGTCAATAAGCTCCTCGGGCGCGCTTCCAAGCTTCTCGAAGATCTTCTCCAACGCGTGAACACCGCCTCGGAAGCTAAGTGGCTGAGACACGCCGATCCCCACGTCTTACATCATCGACATTAAACACTCCTCCAATCACCGCACTGTACCTGAATTCTCCTTACCGTTTCCGCCAAGCACCAGCCCTGCAACTGACCTCTTTGACCCGCATCACCCCAGATGTGTTGCTTTATGCTATACCTGCCGAGGCCCTCAGGGTCCATTTTACCGTAGCTTGCTTGCGGAACTGCCTCTTGTGGCGGTTAGGGTAGCTTCTGCTTGCTTCCCCTATTGGAGCTGTCACGCCACCGCGTCAGTTGCCAGCGATCCCTCCGCATCCGAAGTAAGTAACGATGTACACATGGTGCCGATATGTCTGGGTTGTGACATGTCGGCGGTACTGCGGTTGGTTGCCTTGGGGGCCTTCCTAGACATCGCCTTGCTGATGTCTAGGATAGCCTTCCGGCTAGCTAGGATGAAGCTCCGGGCCAGGAGATCATCGCTACGTCGTGAAGCAGCGAACACATGCTTGTTGGGTGAGCATGACTGGGAACAAAATTGGGGCGAGCTTGTTGCTGTGTTGGCGGCCTGTAAGTCTTCTCTCTGTTGAGGTTAAAGGGAGATCCTTCCCCCGATACCATGGGCCTGTACAAGTCCAACCTTGGATCCACCAGCTACACAATCTCTCTTGTACTTCCTCTTGAGAAGTTTGCATGCTCTTCAACCTTATCACTGAGTAACATTCCATCTCCCAATCATGATCGGATCCTGGACTTCGGCGGCGGCCATTGGCCTGCTTGCTCTAAGCACAAACGCGTCTCCGCTACAACCCATCAAGCGCGCACCCATGTTTGATTACAACAACCAAAAGGTCCGCGGTGTCAACACAGGCGGTTGGTTCGTTCTCGAGCCCTGGATCACACCCAGCATATTCGAGGGTAATAGCGCAAAAGACGAGTACACACTCGTCGCCGCTATCGGCAAAGATGCTGCGCAATCGAGGTTGCGAGACCACTGGAACTCTTGGATCACCCGAGACGACTTCAGACAAATGGCCGCTGCTGGTCTGAACCACGTTCGAATTCCCATCGGCTACTGGAGCGTACTCCCACGTGACGGAGATCCATACCTTCCGGGCGCGTACGACAAGCTCGGAGAAGCGCTCGACTGGGCGTCTGATGCTGGCCTCAGTGTTATGATTGATCTCCACGGCGCACCCGAGTCTCAGAACGGGTTCGATAACTCTGGCAAGTACGGCAACGTTGGCTGGACTCAGGGCGACTCGGTGGCCTACACCATCAAAGTTCTCAACAAGATCCGTGATGACCACGCGTCGCATCCCGCCGTCTCAGCTATCGAGCTTCTCAACGAGCCTCTGGGCCCAAACCTCGACATGAACACTGTTAGACAATTCTACATGGACGGCTGGGGCAACCTGAGGGACTCCAACGTCGCAGTTACCTTCCACGACGCATTCCAGGGCGTGACGTCGTGGAACAGTTGGGGTGCAGGAATGTGGAACCTCCTTCTCGACACTCACCACTACGAGATCTTTGACAATTCCGCTGTTGCCATGAGCATCGACGACCACGTCAAGACTGCCTGTGATTTCGGCAAGCAAATGGCATCTACCGGCAAGTGGACAATCGCCGGTGAGTGGACGGGCGGCATCACCGACTGCGCGAAGTGGTTGAACGGAAAGGACAAGGGTGCGCGCTACGACGGTACCTTGAGCGGCTCAAAGGTCGGTGACTGCACCGGCAAGTCGACTGGCAGTGTTGCTGGCCTGTCCAACGACGACAAGTACAACATCGGGCGCTTCATTGAGGCACAGTTGGATGCCTACGAGAAGGCCACGGGCTGGATCTTCTGGACATGGAAGACTGAGGGTGCACCTGAGTGGGATATGCAGGACCTGTTGGCCAACGGTCTCTTCCCTCAGCCGCTAACAGCACGAAAGTGTAAGTATTCCTTCTGATGTCGCATGAGCATAACGCTGACAACCTCTAGACCCCGGCCAGTGTGGCTAAGTACCTCGTTGTTCATGCAACGTCTGCTTGGCGCCATCCTACTCTTTCTTCTGTCCCGACATGCACCACACATTCACTCCATCACCACCTGCCATACTATACACACCCACCAGTAATGACGTAACGAATTCCATAGCGCTTCGAAAGATACCCCGACGCGTTCACTCGCTAAATGGGACCCGGCCAGAGGGCCGTCCTTGTTTGTATCGGCGGACACAGTTGTCGCTGTGTCGCACCATGATCCTATTCAGCTGTCAAGCGGCCCAGCTGTGCTCAGCGCAGGGGCGCAGCTGGTGCAACGTAAACATGAGACAATAAACAAACTGTATATCCAACAATGCAACGAAGAGATTGAAACAGACGCAAATTATCATGACACACATGAGCCGTGAAGTGGATTACTATACCCAGGTGTTGCTGGGGGCAAGGCGGTGATTTTGCAGTCTGACAGGCTTAGTCGCGCCTGCCGCGTCGGCCAAACTTCATGTCCCTTGCACCTGCCCTACGGTGAGATGGGCTTCTGTGTCACGCAGCCTCGCTTACACACCAATGCATCCAGTGCAGGACGGGTGCGACAACGGGCCAACATGACCTCCCCTTTCCATCTGCCCTGTTCAGGAACCGGTGGCGGTTTTGACGGCAGCCGGCGCGACGGTACCTGAGCTAGAGCGCACACGACTCGGGCGCAAGTGAGCAGATCGCGTTCTGTAGAGTACGAGAATCTGGAGAATCCTCGCTCCCGCATCACAACACACGGTTCGCACGTCTCATCGCGAACTCTACGACAGCTGTGCAATGCGACCGTCACATCTTCGGGCCTTTAGCTCTTGGAGCCTATGTAAGCGCCGATATTGCTCGTCGTGTGCCGGCTGACAGGAACAGCGCTCCTGAGTGTTCAGGCATCCACAGAAGCAATCTCCAAGTAGCCGCAAATAGCCCGTGCCATGGTCCAGCAAGCTCACCGGAAAAGCCACCAGAGACTCCTGAAGACGCCGTAACCCAGCAGAATACGAGGGGCCTGAATCCCTCGTCGCGGCGCAATTCGTCACGCCCGTCCAAGCGACGTGCATTCAGCCTAGCGCTGGCTCCCAGGGATATTGCACGGGACTGGAACACCAATCTTAAGTTGCGCCGGCAACAGGGGTACCTGCATTGACCGTTTGTGGATGGGAAAATCGATATAGTTCGAGCGAGTCCCTCAGCTGGATCTTGTTTCTTCCTACAGCTCACTCTCGCCTAGAAATCTTGCAGCCCTCAGAAGACTTTTGTTCTTCAGCCCTTCTTTAACAACCCAGTCACTCATTATCTGCCATCCCCCAAGTACTTAATACACCCATCCTCTCCGGTTAATCACCTAATACCACACCAACAACCATCAACATGTACACCAAGACCGCCATCGTCACCTTCTTCGCCGGCTGTGCCGCTGCGCAAATCCACGCTCCCGTTGGCGAGCCCAGTGGTAACCCCATCACCCGTCCTTTGAACGAGGTGTGTTTGCACCCCCAAGGTTATGCGCGCGCGCATAGCGACACCAAAACAAGACCCACAGAGCTAACGCGCCCCACTAGGTTGTCCCCACCTGCGAGCAGTTCACCATCACCTGGCAGCCAACTACCCCCAACACTGTCTCCGTCCTCCTCCTCAAGGGCCCCGCCACCAACGTTGTCAAGTTCGGTCCTTCTCTCGCTGAGGGTATCGCCAACAGCGGTAGCCTTGCCTGGACTCCTGCCTCCACCCTCGAGGCTACCAACGGCCCCAACGGCTACGGTATCCAGATCATCGACGATGTCACTGGCCAGTACCAGTACTCCACCCAGTTCGGTATCTCCGCTGGCAACTGCGAGGTCGTCGTCTCTTCCTCTGTGA
>JAESFQ010000315.1_pt1 | contig 17536 bp, 18 predicted proteins | sample 9269431 | NCBI WGS metagenome assembly JAESFQ01 (sample SAMN14502588, study PRJNA617103) | algae metagenome | isolation source: Plectolyngbya sp. WJT66-NPBG17 and co-occurring heterotrophs from well... | place: USA: Mojave Desert, Joshua Tree National Park, California | collected 2006-08-06
AATCAATTCAATTAACGACTCTAAGATTGATTAGATTGATTGTTGCGGAGTCTGCCGATCGATGCGTCGAAGTATAAAGTCGAGAGTTTTCCTCCGTCTGAGGTCCGAGAGATGATCGGGAAAGCTCTCATAAGCGTCGTACGTAAACAGCGACATACTCTGGTAGCACAGAAAGAAAAGATGCAACGTGATTGGTACGCCGAACGACATCGAACCCTCCCACATGTAGACTCTGCCGCTAGCTTTGATACTCAACACATAAGAGCTTCGAATCTCTGTCAAATAAACACCAGCAGTTTCTCGACGATTCAAACCCGTTCCACTATGAAGACATCTCCTCCGCCTTCAAGGTCAGCATCACCAATGAAGCCGAATCCGCCAGCGATTGCTCTTTTGCATCCATGGTCGGTCTTGTCACCCCACCGGCCAGTATCCCAGATGACAACACAATCGAGCTCGTCTGTTCAAATGGAAAGCCATGGCATAGTCGTCAATTCAAACAAGAATCTCCCTAACCCGGCTTTTGGTTCGACTACAACAGCGTCGAGAACAAGATACAGGGCTACGTCACACCGATCGTTGAGCTGTGATCATGGCGCGCCAATACCAGCAACAAATCGATTATTAGAAGATGGTCTTGAGAAACCGATTGTTGGACAGTTTAATGCTCTAGATAATGTCCCTTCGCAATGTCATCCAGAGGATATGGAGTGCGAAGTCTGGTGCCGGAACGCTGCGTACCACCATACACTACCTCCCAGTAATCTTATCCAAACGCCAGAGAGATCTTGTGCTCAACGGAGAATCGATAGCACGTCCACGTTACCGTACACATCCATGCCAATCGATCAATTGCTGCACTCGAAGAGTCACCCAGCCGGCCTTCGATGGGCAGAGCAACCTCCTTCTCGAATAACTTCCGCCTCGCACCAAAACTCACAGTACATCGACGTTGTAATGGCACGGCATTCCCCTGCGCCCCAATCCATGCATAGAAAGACCGAGCGCAGTCATGAAGGAAGCCAACCTGCGACACGTACCCAGCCTGAGTATGGCATCACATCTCACCCGCAACGATTACGCACACCACGACTCTCCACGCCCATCAATCGAGTGAGTTTAAACAGCCAAACTTCTTCGGAGTTTGAAGCTGTACTTCGAAGATCGGAAAGAGTACGCGAAAGACAAAATCAGTTGAGATCGCAATCTATACCCAACTTGAAGAACGACAAGGAAGTTCGTAGTGTTCGAAGCAGATCGCACAGTCGATCATCGACTTATCAAAACCGCATCGAGGAGCCACGTAATTCTGCGAGAGAGATGTTTGGGGCGGCACGCGGGACAGGCGAGACGTTGACAGCGTTTGAGGTTATCGAGGAGAAAGAGAGGCTGGATGGGCGACTTCAAAGGGGGTTCTCGGGTGAACTGTATGATCAAATATGGAGAAGATAATATGTGTTGCACAGTATACCTTTTATGTCACAGTCAGCTGCTGTCGCGAAATTGAGACTTGATCAGCGAGTTGCCTTGGGTATCGAACGATTGTCAAGGTGAGCTATCCTAATCAGGTAAGGCGGCAGCTGCCCGCAACCCCCGTCGTTGTGAGGCTACATCGATCCCATCCACTCGCCATCCTGACACCTGTATCAGTCATCCATGGATGCGATGAAGTCAACGACGATGAAATGGTTGCGCCACATACAACTCAGGGAAAAAATGCCAGCTTCGCCTGTAGGTAACACACACGCGACGCTTTGCTATCTAGGTACCCCAGTCAGCTGATTTGGTATCCCCAGAAGATACATGGCGCGTTCCTGGATCTGCCAGGCGAGATACGAAATCGAATCTACGCCATGGCCATCTACCCAGAGCTTTCCATGATCGTAATCGCAAACTGTACCAAGCCAGAGCATCTCGCCGCGTCGGTGCTGCATCTTCCTGTCTTTCGCGTCTGTCGCCAGATTCGGGCCGAATGCCTTTCCTACCTCTGCGCTAATTTCTCCTTCAAGTTCTTTGGTCTAAAAACTGCGGATCTCTTCTTTTCTTGCGCAGGCACCGCTGTTTCCGAGATAAAGGCTTTTGTCCTTTTGCAGTCTATTCATGGTCTGTTGGTTAGCGGGGAAGATCGGAATAGGATAGAGAGATTCTTTGCGGCGATAGACGTTATGGATCGGTTGGTTGAAGTAAGGCTGGTGGAAACAGAGAAGGTGGTGGTGTTGGTGGAGGGGGGAGAACTTGATCAGTTTATCAAACGAGTGAAGGGCTTAAGCGAGAGGGGCGTGAATGTGCATGTCGGATGGTGAAGAGAATCAGTGGTGTAAGAGGAGTGTATGTGACATATTTGATTCGCGATGAAACGTCTAGACAGCGTACTAGAGTTACATGCGTCTCTGAGGAACCATGTCACCCTCAGCACGTTCAACAGCTTAGCCCGTCCTTCTCTACTGCTGCCTTGAATCTATGAAGCGTCTGCCATCGCATGTTGGTTGGGCTCACGAATCATCACTGTGCTGGAATCTGTTCCCTCTAGTCCATACTTTGCCAAATCAAAGGTTACCACTGTAATAGTGGGGACGGAAAGTCAGCATGTCTCAGATGTATCTAGTATAATCAAGACTTACCCTCCTTGACCTTGAATCCCATGCGCTCATACAAAGGCTTTCCCATTGGCGACGACTCCAAAAAGGCAGGTAATCCTGCGCGGTCTGCTTGCCTAGTACCCCAATCGAGTAACATAGCCCCTGCGCCTCTACGGTGGTGGTCAGGGTGTGTCACGAGGATATGCAGAACTATCTTCCGTCAGCGACATGTCTCAGAGTGCCGAATTGGATACTAGCAGTAAAAAGGTTTCGTTCCCATGTACTCCCTTCGCACTCGACTAAGGAACGCCATAAAGTCTACTAGGGCTGGTTTTCCCTTGTCTTGCTCATCGGGTACTGGGTACATCTTCTTGGCTTCTTCTTCACTGCGCTCCTGCTCGTTGATGCGCCATCGCGCGCCTGCTATCATCTTGCCATCGAGATCGGTGTCGATGACTTTGAGATAGACAACATCTGGCTCCTCGCGCCATCCCTTGATGTGCTTTTGGATAGTCTTTTGGATGTATTCGTCTGTGATGGGGTTGGGCGTGAGCAGGGAAGTGATACCACCGCCGCTGGCGAAGGCTGCAATCTGTATGGCGACGAAGTCGTCAAAGTCGCTAGCCGAGGTTATGCGATGGACTTCGAGAGGCATATTGGTCGTCCGGTTCCGAAATCCGAACTCTGAGGTTACGTAGCGATGTAGTTGTCTTTTTTCTTTGCGCAGCGTGGTAAATAATTATACAGTTGGTATGCCACAGGATGCGCTACTGCAAGCGCTAGTACCTTCCTCTTGGGGTGAAGGCGGGGCCAAGTGCCGGACACCAAAAGGGCGAGCGTCGCCCTTTTCACGTCAGCTTTGCAGCTTCTCCAGCCTTTTTGAATGCACCCAAGATGGAGCGCGATGCGTAGATCCGAGAAGCCCGAGTCACAATCACAGTGGTGGCGCAGAGGAGAAAACATGATCCGTCAACCGTCAGCTACTTTGACGGCGTCCCGAGCTTGTCAAGGACAGCACGTCATTCCCTGCGATTCACTCACAGCCTTATCGCCTGGACAAGCTCACCAAGCTTTATTCAACCGAGGCATAGTCGCGACGGCACGCACATACACACGACGTCGTCAACATCTCCGGGATGTTCTGCGACCGTAAGCTTGGAACGCGGCTCGACCTTGACTCTGGAACGCACAGCGATTCGAGATCTGGGGAGATGGAACGGTTTCCTGAAACAAACACAGCATGCGGACACGGCGCGACACAAATCGAAGTCATGAGACGTGACTTTAGCCGACCACAAGCTTGCTGACGACAACATGTAGTGGCGAGGACTATGAAAAGAGAGCTCCAGTACACGCATGTGGGATGCGAGCAGATTTTCCCATTCACCAAGTGCAAATTTTGAAGTTTTGGTCGCAGTTTGAAGTCGACTTGACGCCACGTAATGCGAACCTAGGCATCCGACTCTGAGGAAAGGAAACACCGCCAAGAATCTCAGGCCAGCCTCGCCATCCGGAGCTGATCGCCCCGACCGTCTATGCTAACCATGCTACACATCACCGACCACCTCGGCAAGATCTGTCACAGATCCTGCCAGGTGTGCGGACACATCCGCTACTGGTATACAGCTCCAAGCCTAACCCCGTTCCTCATAAGCTCGTACCGACATGGAAGGGCTCATAGAACACGTCGCACGACACTCTTTACCGCCAGTTTTCATGCTATATGCAGTCTGGCATGACGTTTGATGTGTTTTTGAAAAGCAAGTGGAAACATGACAGCTGAGTACATCGCATGCCTAAACCTTTTGAAAAGCGGCGGTTAAACGTACATTGTTGACCATGGCATCTTCCTGAGTCAGATTATAAGAGGGCTTGCTGCTTGCTTTTTGTTGTGAACAGCAGCTCAAACATCTTATCTTCGCTTCTCAAATACCCGTACTGGTTTACATCCAAATTCGCATAATACCTTTTAATAATTTAATACTCCTTCCTTGACGGAATCAAGCAAAACACCTCTACAGCTATGAAGTCCATAGTCTTTTTCCTACCGTCGGTCACCTTTGCCGCCCTCGCTTCGATCTCTCAGAACGATGTGAAGAGTGGCGGCGGTTGCAAAGCCATGACCGTCCTTTTTGCCCGTGGTACCACTGAACTTGGCAATATGGGCAGTATCGCGGGCCCACCTTTTGTCACCGCCCTTGGCGCGATGATGGGAGGTGCCGCTAATGTTGCCGTTCAGGGCATTCAGTACCCGGCAGATGTGCCTGGTTTCCTTATTGGTGGTGATCGAGGAGGCAGTCAGCTCATGGCGCAGATGGTTGGACAAGTTAGGGCACAGTGCCCGGACACTACATTGGTTATGGCGGGCTATTCGTAAGTAGCAAGCAGCTCCAATGTGTTCCAGACAAGTCGACATCTAACAAAACTACTAGACAAGGTGGCCAGCTTGTTCACAACGCAGCTGATATGCTCAGCGCCGAGGATTCAGCCTTTGTGTCGAGTGCCGTCATATTCGGCGACCCAAACAATGGCAAGCCCGTCGGCAAAATCCCTGCGGCAAACACTAAGATTATATGTGCACCTGGTGATCTCATCTGTGCAGGCCAGCCTATTATATTGGCTCCACATCTGTCATATGGTGCGAATGCGGCGCAGGCTGCTCAATTTGTCATGAGCAAGATGACGGCCGGTGGTGCGGCGGCTGGAGCTGCAGCTGCTAAAGGTGCTGCTGCCAAAGATGCTACTGCCCGAGCGGTAAAGGCAATGTACTTTGTTTCTTAGGGACTCTTCCTTACATGATGCAAGGCTCCAAAAACCACACACATGTATATAAACCTCCACTTATTTATTAGCTGCAGGCCAGCCCCATATCACTGTATCTAGAGAACTTGATAAGTTCCAAATCTGTAATCCTAATTCCAAGTTCTCGTGCTCGAATTTCCGAATGAAAAGCGCCTTTAGAGATTCTATTTCATTACTCTTATCCACGCTTTGCGTCTGCTTTGACCAACATCACGACTTTAGACTGTCTCGATGTTTTAAATTGCAGTAGTGTATAGCGGCTCTATTCGTTCAAGTAGAAGTTCCAGACACGAGATACGACAAAACCTTCTCACGACTTTGGAACGAAAATCCTATCGACATCTGGCCCCCAGCCTCCATTTATTCCGGTAATCTTAATCTCATTTGCACCCTGTACCAAATCGACGTGCAGCACTGAACTTGCTGGACTTCCTCCCCCATGGGGCAGAAACGCGACCCTCTGCGTCTTTCCATTTACACTAACGTTTGCATACCTTTGACTGCTGTCGCCATTGAGGTGTTTGATTCTCAGCGTCGTGCGCGTCGTTGTTGGAGATTGAACGTTGGGAAACGTCGCGGAGCCGGATGGCGGGCCGCCAATGTACCCAGCTGCCTTGGATGCGGAACAAGAGGAGCAGGCTTGAGAAACAGCGCCGTTGGCGAGGTTTGCGTTCTCGCCTTCGTAGGAGTTTTCTTCGGGACCGGCAGAAGTGGCTCCGGTAACTGGGTCAAGGATCCAGTTGACGGTGTTCTTCATGCTGGCGGTGGTGCCGGATATTTGGAGGGGTAGCCACACATATGTGCTTCTCATTAGGTTCTCGCTGTGCCAGCGATCACCCATGTATATGTAACTATCCCCGACAGGCAGTATGAAGGTTGTTTGCGAGGCGTAAGTGTTTGATCCGGAGTCGGCAAATTTTTTCCAAGATGACCATGGACCCGAGAGGGACGTGGACGTGGAATAGTAGTTATCGTTTGGATTCCATCCGGTAAGCTGCGAGGCAAACATGAAGTAAACGCCTTCGTGTTTTATGACGGCTGGGGACTCGTATTTTTCTTTCCAGGTGTAGACGTTGTTGGTGATCGTGAGATAGTCATCGGAAAGAGCGTTGATGCGTAAGCCGTTGGCGCGCTGAACTTGTTAGAGATGCCATTGCTAGTGTTGTGAGAAAGAAGCATACGTCTTCGGTGAGTAGATAGCCCTTGCCGTCATCATCGACAAACACGCCCGAGTCTCTACTCTCGAAGCCTAATGGCCGCTCACTCCGCAGATAAGTGTACTTTCCGCAAACACTATCTCCTACTGCGACGCCAATTTTGGCCTCGCCATAGTTGGCGCTGTCGATGTGAGCCCAAAGAACAAACTTGCCCGTCTGCTTGTTGTGCATGATCTTTGGTCTCTCAATAACGCGGTTGGGCCCTGTATCTCCAGATGCAGAGCGCGAGATCAGAGCGCCTTCATAAGACCATTCCACGAGGTTAGTGGATGAGTAGCAATTGATGTTTGTGAAAGCTGTTCCGTTTGTTTTATCTTCGCCAACCCTGTCAATGTGTCAGTACCAGTAGGGGTCACGCTTGTGCGTATAGCTATCTTACCAATACCACTTTTCGCCATGCTTGATAATGCCTGCGCCGTGAGCCTGAATGTGCTGTCCTGTGTTGGTCTAGAGTAATGTCAATTGCCGCTCGACGAGTAAAATAACAGAACGCACTGCTGTCCACGTCGCACCAGGTACGATCTGAAGCGCCGCATTTGTGACCGAAACGGACAGGCCAAAGCCTACTAAACTGAGAAGACGCATGGCGATGTTGTAAGATCAACTCATAGATGCCACACGGAACGGTCAGGTCAAGGGAGAGCGCCTGATATATAAACTTGCGCCATCCGGTTCTTTGGCACGGTTATGCTACCGTATCCGCTGGATTGTCCGCTCATCAACCAACGCTCATTGATGGAAAACGGGTGCCGCGCTATATAGTGTCACGAGTGAAGACGAATGCTTCAATGAGCAGGGTTGTGTATGAGTATTGGGACAAGGTTGATAAACGAGTTGTGGGGAAGTAGAATGTAGCCCCGGAAGCTATGCTTGATTCAACGTCTGCCGCGTAAATGGCCGTAGTTACTGCCTAGGGTTGCAAATAGCCCGATGCCCGTGATAGTTTCGTGTGGATGCGTTACACTTGATCTACGGGCTATAGTGGATCGTGTCTCTTGTAGAAAGTTGCGTTGCAGGTACGAAGGTTGACTGGGTGGTTCGCGAAGGCACAGGCACGTGTTGAACAGCGGCAGCTCTGGATTGGACTCGGGGCTCATCATCCTTTCGGAACGTGCCGAATATGGCGGCGCTCGATCCTGACCATGCTAGAGATGATTTACGCGTACCCCGAAGCCCTCTCATTCTCCGTGCGTCTAGGCGTACAGGTGTAGGGTTGGATTCTTGGTGAGGCCGCAACTCAAGACCGAAGACATCACGGCAACTTTGGCGTCTCAGCCCCAACGAGCTCCGCGTTTTCGAGCGGCTTCTCTCACTGCCACGCACCTCGGCGCATCCAGCGCTACCACGACAGCCTCCCCAAACCTTTTCATAGAGTCACCATCTGTATGAACAGTTCCTGTCCCCTCAAGGTTTGTTCTAACACCGTCGGCGACAATGCAGCGCTGTGTGGAAGCCTGCTGATTTGACATCTCCACAGTAACATCTAATGACCACGAGCCGCCGCGATCCGTACACCCGCGCATACCGACGATGATTGCCGTTGCTGCATGTTTGCACGACATGCGTCGTTGCATGCACGGGCACAACCTGCCTGTGGGCTCACGTACATGAGGCTTCCTCCGCTCCCTTCAGCAGACCACCGTCTTCACCTAGCGATACGGACGCCTTCTTAGCTTACTCGCCAGGCACACCTACAAGCTGGAGCGTTACGAGGGAAAAGGCGTGCTCCGGCATGTTTAGGCCGTCGGCAGCGCCGACAATACCTAGGACAGTGAAAACACAGTGGCAGCTGTCTTCGACCGTCCTATGTGATGATAACCTTTGCTGGTTCGCTTGACCAAAGCCCACCATTTCATAACGGGTACCTCTGCGATATCTTCGAATCCCATGTCTTACGGCTCGACGTGGTGAGTTGCGGACGCAGCCAAAGAGTGCGCGCACCCCAGCGCATCAAGAGAACGTGTGGCATGTGTCATAAAAACAAGCTCTAGCGAGGCAATTGAGATGCGGAATCACGCGCCGGGAGCAGTTTGTGGTTGCTGACCAACGTCTTTCCGCAGCGTTCCTGTGCGATTGCCGTTGTCGACCTTGGTCTAAAAACATACGTTCTGAATTAAAACGACTGAATAGAGAACCTCGATATTGAATCGATAATTAATAGGTAAGGTTAGGCAGGAGACAGTAGACCTTCAAGTCAAGTATTCTTGCTAGTGTCATCCTATTAGTGTCGTTGCGACCTTCGCCCAGCTACTGCTCAACCTCCTCCGCCATACCAGCATAGCCAGCTCCACTCCCAATCCACGCACCTCTCCAAACCTGCACCAGCTCTTGCGAAAGTTTTGCCATGTCAAGATCGCTCTCGCTCGCACTCGCCAGTACCTTCCAGCCTTCGACGTGCTCTGCGCCTGTACCGTCGACGACGTAAGTGTAATTGTCGAACTCGTCGGAGCCCCCAGCAAGCATGTCGTCAACACCGTTGGCGAACCCGAATATAGTAAGGAGTTGGTTGTATTTGACCCAGTCGGCGTCTGTCATGGGAATGCTGACCTTGTAGACGACGTTGGGGAGGATACCATCGTGTTCGACGACAGTCTGCAGTGAATCGGCCATGTAGCTGTCGATGAAATTATTCAACTTCTCGCGGTCTTCTTGGCGGAGGGCAACTCCCGTGTTGCGAAGCATGCGAAGGGGGGCGAGAAGAATAAGACGCTCTTTAGCCTTGTAGTCAGTCAATCGCAAAGCTCAAAATAAAGCGTGAATATCTATAACTTACATCAGGGCCAGGCGTGGCTGTACGGCAAGGTGAGTCCGACTCAGATTCGGGCTCCATTTCGTAAACTTGTCCCGTACGCGGCGTACGAGTGTCGGTTGGCGTCACGCTTTCTAGAGGCGGGAAAGAGGGCACGCTGGAGCGAGAAGCATGCGTAAACGATCTGTCAGCAGATGTGTCTTTGTTGCTGATAGTATGGCCAGGGATATGATAGTCAAAAGGTGATCGATATGACCCCTTCTCCCACCCATGTTTTGGCGCGCCAGGCGGAAACATTGCAGCCTGGCGAATCGAGTTGGCGACCTCTGATGCAACTGAGCCCACGGCCGTCATGAGTTCTTGACGAAGGGGAACAGGGGGTGCTTGTGTATGTATAAGATTGCGCGCGTCGGCCAGCCGATGACCAAAGCCAGCGTCCGCAAAGCGCGTATATCGACGGGGCTCTGCCAATGGGGCTGTCTTTGGTGGAGACCCTGTTGGAGAAGTCGAATTCGGGCGAGGAGGAGTCGACATCGTTTCAGTGTTGTTGGTGGAGGAGAACAGGAGAATGTGTTCCAACGTTGAGAGGCTGATTGTACGGTATTGTATAGCGGGTGGAAGAGGGAGCGCACAAACCCTAAACCCCAAACACAATCAATCTTGATCCGCTAGCGAAATGTTCCAAAAGATCCGGAATCAAGTTCACCTTGTCCTAGCGACGGTCGCAAAGCTCGAAAGCTACAGCGAAGGTGTGGAGCCTATTACTGGGCACGAAGTACATCTCTCTTTACCATGGGTGAAAGGCAAATTTATCGGCCTAATTGAGTAAGTAACTATCCAAAGCGTTTCACGCTCACTTTAACTCCTAGGAATATTCGTATTGCTCCTTATTCCCCGTGGGCTACCAGGGAGCAGCAAGCGTACATCAACACTCATCTCGCTACACTCAGTACTACCCTACGTCCATTCTGCTATCCATTCAACGACTAAGAAGCGTCCTTTTGCTTCGAAAAAAAAAGAGAGGGCGAAGATAACTCCCGTCGACGCCTATGCTGCTTCCTACCGCATGCATTGGCGTCACATCAAATGGCGAGCGCCAGGACAGAAGCGCCACCTCTCGGTACTAGAAAAGTTTCAGGCAGAAGACACGGCAAAACGAAAAGCTGCTGAGATGCAGAAGATTCAAGATGAGGCAGCGCACGTACGTTCTGGATCGGTGACACCCGTATCAGAACCAGCTAGACTAACACTGGACAGCGTGCCACTCTCGAGCGTCTTGAAAACCGAGAGAGTACCTGGAGTCGATGTAAACGCTCGATACGTTGCATTCGAGATAGATCGTGGCGGAGCACACATAGTGAGAATTCTCAGCACGAGGCGGTGACGAGTGGTGACAGGACTATGGAGACTACCAGAAAGGAAGACGCGGACCACCCAGAGATGAAAGACTTGGACAATGACTGGGGGCCTTGGAAAGGTGACTATACACGCGTGCTATGTGATTATGGTATATATCAGATGGCCTAGATGGCAGCGATATGTGTGCAGCGACAACTTGTGTAGATGACGTATAGTTTCCCTCGCTAAGGTGCAATCCGACTACGAAGCTAGACTTGAAAACGCATATTCTGGTCGACTTTATATATGAATAACAATATCTGCCCGCGAAATCTTTCCAATTACCTTTTCTTCCATCCTTAGCTCCTTCTTCTCCCACCCCGCGCGCTTTACCCGCGAAATGGAGTCGCGTCTACCGCACCCTCGCCAGATACAAGCCCAGCTTCAAGCTCTCGGTGACGAAATCCAGAGTATTCGCGAAGAACATGACGGCCACATGGCGGGGTTAGGCCTGCGTCTCCGGGAAGCAGAGAACCGACAGCGACAACTCCGCCATCAGCTGGACGCCGCTTTGAACCGATCCGCTGGGCCTTTTGAAAGTAACTACAGTGGTCACTCGAGTTCGAATGTTGGTCTGGGTAGTCCTGTCCCTCCTTTCGGTCATCCTATCGGCACCAGTCACTACGCATCATCTCCACGGGAAAGCGCCGGTGGAGCAATGGGTTCTGGTAGATATGATCAAAATCACTTCATTTCACCAGGCGCGGCTTCTTTTGGATACAAGGGCTCTTCCCATCGCCGCGCTCAATTCGCGGACCTGGACGCTACACCACGCCCACATAGAGTGGGTCTCCATTCGCAGCCAGACCACCTTCTACAACAACAACAACAACAACAACAACAACAACAACAACAACAACAACAACAACAACAACAACAACAACAACAACAGCAACAGCAACAGCAACAGCAACAGCAACAGCAACAGCAACAGCAACAGCAACAGCAACAGCAACAGCAACAGAAACAGAAACAGAAACAGAAACAGAAACAAGAGCAGCAGGCCTCCATTGGCAGTAAGGACAATGCAGCTTGCCTTCCTATGGTTATGGAAAATATAATGGCTGAGCATCACCGCCACGAGCGTGAGGGCACGTTGAGATCTTGGTGAGACGATCTCACACGCAACCGCTCCTGAGAACTTGAGGGGACTAATGCATGTCAGTGGTTTTATAGCTCCGGGAAACGATGCCAGATGCCCTCAAGACTCATTCCACGTGCCTTGTTTTCGTACCAACCACTTTCACTACTGCCGACAACACATGCGCGTCGTACCTGGCGGGAAGACTGTTTGTAGTCACAAGGGTAAGGCTGATTGCTTGGTGGTAATGTTTGGTAAGTCCTTCAAGAACCTTTCTTGGGCATAAAAAGTAAGGGCATCCAATAACCGTTCACAGAGGATCGCAAGGACTGGGACGCGATTGTGGATGCGGCACTTGCAGCAGGCAACCTTGGCAACAAAGGGGTGGACGTCGAGGAGTTGAAGGAGGCTCTCTTCCCTCCGCGAGATTACCCACATCGATACATGGGCGCCCAACGCTAATTTCGAGGAAGGAACTGTAGCCTCGACGCAAGATTCTCTTCCAATAGACTGAGACGTGTCGGGAGTAATACGTGGTTGATAAGACGTGAAGACAAGCTAGTTGAACAGATCGTAGTAAGACAAGAGATAACAGACGAACGACCTAGGCTATATTACTCATTAATGAACCTTCCAAATTCAATATCAGCACCAGCGACAGCTATGAACCACGACTTTCCCACATTTCCGACTTGGTATTGTTTCTGTCGCATTCTCCTCTGCCAGTACCTACACCGGTGTCTGGATTTCGATCTGTGGGATACGTCGAGTCAAGCCAAAGCATGTTACTGTGACGGTAATCTCATAATCTTGTGAAAGAGACCATGCCTCTCGCGGGGGCCTTTGCTACATTCGCCATACCGCCTTTGTCCTCGAATGTGAGTATCCTAAATGGTGGGCCAAAATACCGGCAATTGGATGGAGTGGGGCACCAAGTTTGCCGACGCCGCGCCATGACCGCATGGATGAATGCTGTGGTGGCCCAAGGGTAACTGGATGGTTGGTATCGAGGGGCGGCATGACTGCATATTGAAGCGCAGTGGTCTCGAGCCCTTTCATTTCCGTTTTATGTCCGAGTCTGTGCACCTCGACCCATTTCCGCTTTCCGTCTCATCCCCACCATGTCCGACTCTTTCGCCACCGCCAACCCGCATCGCAACTCATAGTTTGCCATTCATAACATGCCATGTCCGCTCCGGGTGCCGAATGGATTAGCGACAGGTCCCGCGATAATTCCCCGGAACGCCACAACTCCACAGAAGGCCACGATGGCGTGTCACAGCGACGTACAAGCAAGAAGCGTAAAGTGTTGTCGTGCTACGCGTGTCGCGACCGCAAGATGAGATGTGATCGCGTCCTTCCAGTCTGCGGCCGATGTCACAATACTGGCAGAGGTCATGAGTGTACATACGACCCTCGGCTGCTTGAAGAGTCCCACCCTGGCGCAGGCGCTGCATCCTTCGCCCTTGCAGAGCGGCCAGCCGATAGCAACCTTTCGTCGCAGGCACCAGATGCATTGCATCGGAAGATCAGGATGCAAGAGAGACGAATCGCCATGTTGGAAAAGAAACTGATTAATCAAGAGGGCACCCAAAACCCCTCGCAATATGAGGATGTTGTGTCCGATGAACCAGAGATCAAGGAGGAAATCATGTTCCGAGGAAAGGGTTTCAAATCTCAGTTCAACGGTGCAACGAGCATCATGAGCATGATCTCCATGGTACACACTACAAGTCCAGATCCTGATACTCATGTGCCCAAAACTGACCATCGCCAAGTATCACGAGCTGCAGGCTTTTACGCGAGAGGCTCTGACCGTTGATCATTCAATGATGCGTGTCAAGACTGACTTCAAAACCTTCCGCGATCAAAGAAAGAAGTCTGCAAAGAAGCAGGCCGTTAGAAGCTCTGGCATCGATTCTGAGCTGTTCGCGGTTCTTCCTGCAAAAAGCATTATAGATGTACAGGCTGCTCTCTATTTCCAGACGTGGGAGACAAGCTATAGAATTTTGCACGGGCCGTCTTTCTGGGGAGAATACCGCAGATTTTGGGAATCGTATCAAGATGGAAAGGGCCCAGTTGATTTCGCCGTCTTGCTCGTCTTGATTGTCGCAACCACAAAGTGCCTTCTTCCGAAAGATGATGTCTTTTTTGGCGACACGACCGCCGACCGGCAAGCAGCTCATGACCTTATCGATATATGCGACAGCTGGATCAGCGAGCAGCCTCGCAAGCGGGTTACTTTGTCGTTCATTCAGCTTCGGTGCTTGTCGTTGCTTGCAAAGCGTGTCAATTGTGTCGGGTTAAAGCAAGATTGGGTCGCATCAGGAGACTTACTTCGACTCTCCCTTGCATCTGGCATGCACCGTGATCCTTCTCTGCTCGGACATGGCAGAATGTCACCGTTCGATGATCAAATGAAGAAACGTCTGTGGGTCACTGTAATGGAACTGGAGCTCCAGTCATCTGTCGAGAGCGGTCTTCAATCAATGCTCACCGGACTCTACTGGGATACGTCTGCCCCGGCGAATATCGATGATGAAGCCTTTTCTTCAGACACGCAATACATCCCGGCAGTCCAGGTTGGTGAGCATTTTGCATCGGCGTCATACCTCACCGCAACTTTAAAGTCGCTCCCACTTCGTGTTCATCTCACGCAGCTATTGAATACTCCTTCCAGTGCTCTTCATTACGCCGACGTGCTGCACTACGATGCACAAATTCGTGCTGCATTGGCCACACTCCCCGTTTGGGATGACGATCGCGCCCTTGTCCCATCTGCACTCCTCCAATTGCAACTGCGTCAATATCTGCTGTTGCTGCACAAGCCGTACGCAAAGTTGGCTCACACGAACGATCGTTATTTGTACTCGTTCACGACTTGCGTAGATACGTGCAGCTCTCTGGTCGCGACGCATGATCGTTTGCTATCGAGAGGCATCCTAGCACTGAACAATTTTCGCAATGATGTAATCAGAGCCGGTCTGGCGCTTTCTCAGATCGTTTATCACAATTGCACTCGTCGAAAAGTAAAGTCATTTCTGCCCTCCAGAGCAGGACCTGCGACTCAACGTGTAGATGAGCACACTCATTTTGCAGACCTTAGTGTGCCCAGACGCTCGGTGGCTTCCGATACAAAACTAGATCTGTACCTCGCCGTATTGCCACAAGAGTCCTTCCTCGCAAGAACACTATGCACATCTTCAATCGATATCTTAGAACGCACACGGCAGATATTCGAAATGAAGGTTTTCCGGCTTGGTACAGGATACATGGAGTACTGGCTGTGAGTGTCATTACGAGCAAATTACATGAAAGACTTGCTAATCTTGGTTCTCATATTTGCACAGTATGTCAGCTGCAGTAGGTATGCTGCCTCCTCCCCCGACGCCCGCCACATCTATCGCATACATCAACAACAGCAGTGATGATATCCACTCAAGATGTCGAAAGACGCTCGACTCTTTTACTTCGTTGACTTTCAGAGTGCTAGCTCTACAACAAGATCCCATGAACAGCTTAGCGTCTTCACTTCGAAGCACCATGAGCTCCAGGAAAGATGTAGAATCGGCACCTACGGCTGCTGAAAGTGCGCCTCCTACGTCGCAAGATGGGCTATACATGAACCTCGGCATTACCGATAGTATGAAAGAAACGGATGCGCCCTTGGATGCGCTACAGGACACATATGTCGATATGAGTGGCTGGTCATTTCCCGACTTCTGGGCGTTTGACCTTGGTGGTGACTTTTGATAGATACATGTTTGTGGTAGGCACTTTTCTCGCATCAATGGATACAGAAGTTTACACTTGCAAGGTTTTTGACGCGTTTCAATGGTCCATGACAAAGCTTTCTACCAGTGATACCGCAGCTATGGCAGGCGCACATCACCAGACACGTTGCGCCGCCTTGTTCACCAAGTTCCATTATCTAACACTTACCTATCGCCTTAATTCCACCAAGCATCCTTTCATTATTCTTTTTCTCATTTCTTGCTCTGCTCCTTCCCTTTAGTGGTGCAAGAAGTCCCCTCTTAATTCTGACTTTCGGGCCGCCCTTTTCTCCTTGCGTCGGAATTCTATCTCTGTCGTCCGGAGGTGTGACGACCAACTCGGGAAGTGTCTCAAGATACCGAATTCTTGCCATGACTTTCGCCGAGGGAAGTTTTAGCATCATATCCCGAACAATCCATTCACAAAAGTGCGATAGTCATCTTGAGACGCATCATCCAAGTCCACCTCGCAGCTCTCTGATTCCTCTACACCCTTGTCTCGTCTAGATGCAACTGCATCTTTGTCGTGTCGCGTTGCTGTCCTGTGCCTTGCAGGTACTTTGAGGTGTCCAACAACGGACCGCGAAGTACTCTTGCATTGGGTATGTACTCTTGGCTCACGCAGGATGAAGACAGACCCTGAACGTTCGAACAGAATGTCTTCCACCTTCATTCCGCTGAAGAGGAGGTCTTCTACGTTTATTTCGCCTGGCGGAGGTGTCGGTGGCCGAAGAACAATGTCGGGGAGTTCTGAACTGGCGAACCTCTCGATTGGTATTATCCGGCGTAGTGGTTTTAAGGTCGGTATATTGCTCTTCTTGTGCCGGCCATACTTTGGCACAAGGTGTGGCACGACATCGTTGTCTTGGCGAGTGACCGTCTTCTGCTGATCACGTTTTGAGATCAAACCTTTGAGAATGTTCATCTTTTCATGTGATTGGGGATCTTGAAACGGCTATTCAGATGGGTAAAGCCCGATGAGATGAATAAGAGCTGTGCTTGGTGCAGTATTGTGTTGAAACAACGTGATGCATGAAGGAATAAACATTACTGAAACACCCGATGGACTGCTCACAATGTCTGGTAGGCAGATGAGAGACGTAACGCTCCACGTTGTATACGTAGATTCATCTTTAGAGACGAGTTCGTCTCGGACCCATTCGCTTAAAACGGAAGAGTTTGTTAGAGTGGTAAACGCAAAAGGGTATGAAGTGTGTGTACCAGACGAGAAGGCGAGGCCTAAGGTAGACCTCATTGTATTACATAAAAGGTAAGCACTACGACCGCTTGCGACATAAATATCAATCCACCAGCTCCAGATTTCCACCTCAGATGTTCATTCCCCTTTGAACTATTTATGTATGCCTGTTTGGTTGTGTGCGTTCTTCAACCCAGTGCAATCAGTGCGATTGGAGCAACTAGGCTTGTCAGTCTTTTCAAATGTCTTAGCTGTCGTGCAAAAACTCCGCTACGTACTTTGTACAATCCTGACAGTCTGTACAATTGCGACATTCCTTACAATTGTCGTAGCTGGTACAGTTGTGGCAGTTGCTGCAATCATCGCAGTCGGTGCAATTTTGACAGTACGTAGAGTCTTTACAGCGCGTGCAGTTCCGACATCCCGTGCAGTCTACGTTCTTGTTAGTAGCTGATGAATGACTGTGAGAAATGTCCAAGTGTAGGAAATGCATCAAAACGAGGGGACCAAGGTCTGGTTGGCGGAAAGGTCGCAAGTGTAAGCCCTTACATTTACAGCTCACACAGTTGTGGCACGATGTGGCCTTGCTACAACCATTGCAATTCTTGCAGTGTTCGCAATCTGAGCACATAAGACAACTGTGCAAGCTCATGTGTACACTGCTCAAAGGAAAACCCATTTCGACCAGAAAACAGATTGTGGTGTGCGCGACGGAAAATCATTCCTCTGTGGATGCACG
>JAESFQ010000316.1_pt1 | contig 17506 bp, 17 predicted proteins | sample 9269431 | NCBI WGS metagenome assembly JAESFQ01 (sample SAMN14502588, study PRJNA617103) | algae metagenome | isolation source: Plectolyngbya sp. WJT66-NPBG17 and co-occurring heterotrophs from well... | place: USA: Mojave Desert, Joshua Tree National Park, California | collected 2006-08-06
CGGGACCGCCACCATCGCCGAGCCTGCCAGCTCTGCGCCGCGCCATCATGGCGCGACTGTTCGCCGACCTGATCCCGCCGATCCGATGTCCACACTGCCGGCGAAAGCTTAGGCCGCCGCCTGACTTTAGACTGCCCAGGTAGTGCTAATACGCCCGGCCTCATTGAGTGACCTGTGCCCATGGTCGTGATGCGATGGCGGTGATGCGTTCGGGCTGACTGGTGAACCAGTTCCAGGCCTCGGTGCATGCGTCGAGGATGTCGTCGTAGGTCTCGTAGACGCGGTTGGCGAGCTTGTTGGAGCGGAGGTAGGCCCAGACATTTTCCACCGGGTTCAACTCCGGCGCGTAGGGCGGCAGGCGGAGCGGGGTGACGTTGGCCGGTATGCGCAACTTGCCGCCGGTCTGATGCCAACCCGCGCCGTCCATAACGACGACTGCATGGGCACCTCGCGCGACCTGGCTGCTGATCTCGGCGAGGTCCAGGGACATGGTGCGGGCATTGGCGGTGGGCAATACGAGGCCGGCGCCAATGCCACGGGCCGGGCAAACGGCGCCGAAGAGGTAGGCCGAGGCATAGCGGCGATCCTTCGGCGCGGTCGGGCGCGAGCCGCGCTCCGCCCAGATGCGCGTCAGCGTGCCCTGCTGGCCAACCCTGGCCTCGTCCTGCCACCAGATCTCAAGCGGCTTGTCGCGCGCCTTGGATGGCAGGGCGGCGGTTACCAGGGCGGCGAAGTCGGCCTGAAAGACGCTTGTGCCGCAGCGTCATGCCCGGGGTGACGTGGCCGCACAACCAATCGGCGGAAGCCGAGGCGGCGCAGCACATGACCAACGCTCCGCTCGGCCAGCACAACGCCGAACCGCTCAGCAATGGCGCGCGCCAGATCAGCGCGGCGCCAGCGCACCACGCCGTCCTTTGTCGGATCAGGGCCACGGCGCACCCACTCCGCCACCTCCGCCTCCTGCTCGGACGACAGACGCCGCTTCGGCCCGGTCTCGCCCATCCGATCTCGTAAGCCCGCCAAGCCTTCGGCATTGTAGCGATGCACCCAATCGCGCAGCGTCTGCCGATCCATGCCCGCCGCACGGGCCGCTTCCGTCCGCGACTGCCCCTCCAGCACCAGCGCCAAGGCCAACATCCGCCGCGACGCCGCCGCGTCCCGTTCGCGTCCTGCCGCCCGACGCAGCCCCGCCGCGTCCAAATCCGTCCGGCTGATCGCCACTGCCGCCACTATCGCCGCCTCCGCTCACCCGCCAAAGCAGCGAAGCACCATCCCAGCCATATGGGACATCACCTACGAGTCAGCCATCTCGGCCGGGCGTATAATCGCACTTGCAGGGCCACTTGTTGTGCCTCCTGCGTCATCAGATCCAGCAGCGCCTCGGCATAGCGGAAGATGGTTTTGGCCTGTGTCCGATCCGTCGCCAGGATCAGGACGGATGCGCGCTCGCCAGGCGACAGGTTATCAGCCCATGGATGAAAGCAGCCCAAGTAGACGGCCAAGGCGGCTAGGGTCTGTGACCGGCCTCAGCGATGCGCAGGTTGATCGTGGTGGCGGCGAGATGGGCGAAGCCCATCCAGCTGCGACGTGTCTTGTCGCGTCGCAGGGCAATGCGGGCAAAGTCCTTGAGCCGCGAGAACAGGTTCTCGACGTGATGCCGCCGGGTATACAGCACGGGATCCCATGCGGGTGGATCGATCATGCCCCGCTTGGGTGGGGTGTGGACAGTGCAGCCCTCGACGGCGAAGGCCGCACGGAGCGGCGCCGAGACGTAACCGCGGCCAAGCGCCGCGTCGCAGGCCGGGATGCCCGAAGCGGGCGCTGTGGCATAGCGCAGGTCCGAGTGGTGTCCGGGGCTGGCGATCAGCCGCAGGATGCGGCCTGCGCCATCGGCGCCGGCATGCAGCTTGGAGCAGAGCCCGCCACGGCTGCGACCGAGCGCCTCGGCAGCTGCCGTGCTGCCCGCCGCCCCGCTCGCGGCCCGGTGGGCCTTGCAGGTGGTACAGTCCAGCAGCAGCAGCCCGTCAGCGGGCAGGCTTGGGCGAAGCGCCTCGAAGATCATCTCCCACCAGCCACGCAGGCACCAACGCCGCCAGCGGCGATAGACGCTCGACCAGAGGCCCAAGCTCTCCGGCAAGTCACGCCAGGGCGCGCCGGTCCGGCCAATCCAGAGCGCCGCCTCGACGAAACGGCGCAGTGCCACGTCATCACGCTTCCAGATAAGGGGAACTTGCTGCATCACCAGCATCAGCGACACCCATTGGGTGTCGTCTAGGCTTGTCCTGGTCATGGCCGCGTTTCCTTGAAAGCCTCGAGACCTTCCAAGGTGGCGCGGCCAGAGACCGGATCGGAGCCAGACCAGTTAGCCAGACAGTCCGGTCACAGACCCTAGGTGGAAAAACTTCCCCGCCCTTCGGCCACAAGCCAGCCAGCCTTCTGATACCGGCACAGTTGGCGGATCGGCGCGACCGGTGCAGGCGCGATAAAGCTCCAGCTGCTCAGGAGACATCGGCAGCGCGAACATGGCGGCCAACCAAGTGCGCCAAGCCGTGTAGGTCGCCGGAGCGCGGAACCAACGGCGCCAGAGGTTCTCGTCGTCCATCGCGGCGAGGATGCTCATTGAGGCGCGCTGCGGTTTGGCCTTTGCGGGAAGCGAGGCGGCGTTGAGCGGCATCGGGAGGCGGCCTCCGTGGTGCTGGTGGCGACGAGGCACCTCATCTTAACTTGCGATAAGTCTCTTACCGCAAGTGATGCAGGGCTTGCCGCAATCGGGGCAAACCGCCAAAATCCAGGCCTGACCGGGGGCGGGCAGGGGAACCATGAGCGAGGCGATGCGTGAAGCGGCGGCTGAGGCCGGGCCGCCGGCGGTGATGACGGCCGAGCAAAGCAGGGACCTTGCCCCGGCAGGCGCCGCGGCGCTGGCCGCCGCCCAGGCCTATGCCCGCGAGGCGCTGGCGCCGGAGACACTCCGCGCGACCTTGTTGCAGCGATTTCCGGCCTGGGTGGCTTTGGGTAGGGTGAGGACGGGGCGAGACCCCTTCACCATGCCGGGCCAGCCCTCATGCCGTTCAAACTGAATGCTACTCGACGCCATCACATTCCGAAGCAGCGGCACCGGGTGACCAACTGGGCCGAGTACGACGCCGGCCTGCGAGCTCGCGGCAGCCTCACCATCTGGTTCACGCCGGAGGCGGTGGAGACCTGGAAGGCCGAGCCACGCACTGGCCGGGGCGGGCAGCTTTCGGATTTAGCCTTGGCTATTGCCACAGCCCTGACGCTGCGGGCGGTGTTCCGCCTGGCGCTGCGCCAAACCGAGGGGCTGATCGCCTCCGTCTTGCAGCTGCTCGGCCTCGACCTGCCGGTGCCGGACCATAGCACCCTGAGCCGTCGGGCCGAGGCGCTGGTGGTGGCGCGGCCGGAGGCAGGGAGCGCGCCGGTGCACCTGCTGGTGGACAGTACGGCGCTGAAGCTCTGTGGCTCGAGCGAGTGGCTGGAGGAGAAGCACGGCAGCAAGCGGCGCCGGGCTTGGCGGGTGCTGCACCTCGTCACTGACGCCGACACGGGCCATATCCTTGCCTCGGCGCTGACCGACAAGGATACCGACGACGGCTCGCAGGTCGGCCCGCTGCTCGACGAAGTCGATGGTCCCGTGGCGTCCTTCACTGGCGATGGCGCGTACGATAGAGGAGACGTCTACGCCGAAGTCGCGGCGGGGACTGTCTGATTTTCTGTGTATCGGGCCGTACGATGCTGCTGAGGGAGCCATCGCATGCCGAGACGCAAACAACCCCACATCCCGGATGAGTTGCTGGACCAGCTGCTGGCCGGGTCTGACGCCCGGGCCGCCTTGGCCGATGGCGGCCTGTTGGACGGGCTCAAGAAGGCCCTGGCCGAACGGGCGCTGAACGCCGAGCTGGACCACCACCTCGAGGGTGGCGAGCCGGACGGCCGGGCCAACAGCCGCAATGGCTATGGCGGCAAGACGGTGCTGACCGGCACCGGCCGGCTGGATCTGCAGGTACCGCGGGATCGGCTGTCGACCTTCGACCCGCAGCTGATCGCCAAGTATCAGCGCCGCTTTCCCGGCTTCGACGACAAGATCGTGTCGATGTACGCCAGGGGGATGAGCACCCGCGAGATCCAGGGGCATCTGCGCGAGTTGTACGGCATCGAGGTCTCGCCCGACCTGGTCAGCGCCGTCACCGACGCCGTGCTGGACGAGGTCGCCGAATGGCAGGACCGGCCACTCGAGGCTCTGTACCCGCTGGTCTTCCTGGATGCGCTCCGGGTCAAGGTCCGCGACGAGGGCACCGTTCGGAACAAGGCGGTGTATGTTGCCCTTGGCGTCCGCCCGGACGGCACCAAGGAGGTGCTGGGGCTGTGGATCGAGCAGACCGAGGGCGCCAAGTTCTGGCTCAGGGTCATGACGAGCTGCGGGACCGCGGCATCGAGGACATCCTCATCGCCGTGGTCGACGGGCTGAAGGGCTTTCCAGAGGCGATCGCCGCCGTGTTCCCACGGACCCAGGTGCAGGCCTGCATTGTCCACCTGCTGCGCACCTCGCTGGACTATGTCTCCTACAAGGACCGGCGCGCTGTCGCCGCAACCCTGCGGGAGGTCTACCGGGCGCGCAACGCCGATGCCGGGCAGGCTGCGCTCGAGGCGTTCGACGCGGGCCAGTGGGGCCGCAAATACCCCGTCATCGGCCAAACCTGGCGACGACACTGGCCGGAGGTGATCCCGTTCTATGCCTTTCCCGCCGATGTGCGCCGGATCATCTACACCACGAATTCCATAGAGGCTTTGCATGCCAAGCTGCGACGCGCCGTTCGCGCCCGCGGCCACTTCCCAACCGACGAGGCCGTGCTGAAGCTGCTGTTCCTCGTCTTGCGGCTCACCGCCAAGGAATGGAAGATGCCACAGAGGGAGTGGACCGCCGCCAAGGCCCAGTTCGCCATCCTCTTCGAGGACCGCTTTGCCATCACCTGATCATCGCGGCCCTACACGAAATTCCTGACAGTCCCTCGCGGCGCGCCATCCCGCTGCCACTGTCATCGTGCCGCCGCGCGCGAGTGGGGTGCCAAGCGACGCGGCCGAGACCACACCGACGCAGCGCGATGCGCATCTGCGATCCGGTGTTGGTGCACGACTGGCCGCAGGATGCAGTCGGCCAAGCCATTCCCTACGGCATCTATGAGACAAAAACGAACCATGGCTTCGTCGTGATCGGCGACTGCTTCGACACACCACGCTTCGCGGTCGAGGCGATCAGCGACTGGTGGTGGCAGGATGGCCAGCGAGCCTTTCCCGATGCGGACCGCCTGCTGGTGCTGGCCGACGCTGGCGGCTCGAACAGCTGCCGCTCTCGGGTCTGGAAGGCGCAGATCCAGGAGCCGCTATGTGATGCTTTCGGGCTCGAGGTGACGGTTTGTCATTATCCAACCGGCTGCTCGAAGTGGAACCCGATTGAGCACCGCCTCTTCAGCTTCATCAGCATCAACTGGGCCGGTGTGCCCCTGCGCAGCTTCGATCTTGCCCAGTCTCTGATTGCCGGAACCACGACCGCGGCGGGCCTGACCGTAACCGCCCACCTCAAGCGCGGCGGCAATGAGCAGGGTGAGGCCGTCTCCGACGCAGACATGCGGCGCCTGCTCCTCACCAGGCATACCACCTGCCCACAATGGAACTACACACTGTCGCCGCGACCCCAAACCGAGCTCGTGGCGAATTAAATTCCTGCCGTGCCCTAGGGGGAAGTCCAGTAACGCCTTGCCTATGCGCCCATTAAGGTTCAGAAAGGGCCCAAGGGAAAGCCTTAGAAATCACTGAATGTTAGGGTTCGCTGCTCAAGGAGAAGCGCAATATGGCTGAAGCTAACTCATTTCCAGGCTTTGATGAGGCTAGTTATCTTGCAGCAAATCCTGATGTGCGTGAAGCCGTTGTCACCGGCTCTATACCATCTGCCCTTGAGCACTACCGTTTGTGGGGACGATATGAAAATCGCCCAGGGGCTTTTGGAGCGGAGAACCCATCACCGAACGGCGTGACTGAAGGAATCCCTCCCGAAATTCTGCGTTTGCGGGTTGGTAGCACGAGTGCTCGTTTGCACGACATGATCGGGGCGACCGTTTGTAGCGATCTGCTCGCTGTTATGAGGCAGTACCAGATTAAGCTGACTCCCGAGACGCGCATGTTAGACTTTGGCTGCGGAAGCGGCCGCGTGGTTCGTCACTTAGCTGCGCAATGTCGGGCGCCGATCGATGCGTCCGATATCGATGCTGAAGCAATCGCGTGGGCTCAGGCCAACATGCCTGAGCTCGCCGCGTGGCACGTCAACTTGGAGTGGCCGCCGTTGCCGTTCGAGGATCGACGGTTCGACGTAGTTTATGCGACCTCTGTGTTCACGCATTTTCCAGAAGAAATGCAGTTCGCCTGGCTCGCGGAGTTGCGTCGTGTCGTCAAATCTGATGCATTATTGCTGCTAAGTGTCAGTGGATCATCGCTTATCCCGCCTAACAATCCAGATGCTGCGTCTTTCGCCAAAGACGGATTCTGTTTTGTTCGGGGCGTACCAACCTACGGCCTTCCGGATTATTACCGCGCTGCATTTCACAGCGAAGAGTATGTCCGTCGTGAATGGGGAAATTTCTTTCGGATTGAAGCCTATTTCAGCAAAGGGCTTAATCAGAACCAGGACCTTGTGATTGCTCGACCAAAGTAGAGAGCGGCCTGCTCGGCAGAGCCCGTTGGCGTAGCGCCGTCGGCCACGCAGCGAAGGCCGACAGCAGGCATTGCCAACTTGTGTGATTTTGGGTCGAGTTTGACCGCATGAGCGAGCGCGCCGAGGATCACGCTGCCCTCTGGGCACACGTCTCCTGCCAACATATCCAGAAAGCCTCGGCGCGGGCGCGCCGATACTGAGCGGCGGTCATGCGGTGGCGCCGTGGACGGAAGTGGCCGTAGATCATGGCGTGCGCTGAGAGAAACCGCTGGGCCTGCCGGGGTGACTTGAACCGTTACATCCGGCGCTCTCGCCGGCGCGTTGGACGATGGAATTTCTCGGCGCGGTTATTCAGGTATCGGCTGCTGCGGTGCCGCACGTCCGGCAGCACCTCGCGCTTCGCCACGTCGTAGCTGCGCAGGCCGTCGGCGACTATCCGCCTCGGCTGGTACTTCAGGCCGGCGAGTAGCCGCTTGAAGAAACGCTTGGCCGCGGTGGCGTTCCGCCGCCCCTGCACGAGGGTGTCGAGCACGACCCCGTTCTGGTCCACCGCCCGCCAGAGATAGTGCAGCACGCCGTTGATCCGCAGGTACACCTGATACTGTCGGCGAATTCGGCGGGTGGCCGCAGCGAACCACCTGTGCGCGCAATCAGGCCGGTCCACACCACCCAGACGGAGATGGCGCCAGCCTAACGTTTCCCGAATTAATCGATCGCAGCGCGCATTACCTCGCTCTTTTGACAGCTTCCTGATTTCGCCGACAGTATCTACACCTTATCCAAGTGCCAGACGTCGCCCGGCTTTGGCGGGCGGCGGCGCAGCTTCCGGGCGATGTCGCCGCCGAACTTCAGGCACCATTGCCGGATGCTCTCATGCGAGACGCCGATGCCATGCTCGGCCAGGATAATTTCCCCCTGCCGCAGGCTCAGGCCAAATACATGGTAAAGCCAGAGGGCGTGGCTGATGATCTCGGCCGGGAAGCGATACCCGGGGTAGGTGGTGAGCTCTGGCATCATCGTGCCAGCTTGGCCAAGCTGGGCCGTTCCGACCAGAGGCAGCCAAGTTGGCAATGCCCGCCGGATCGAGTAACGTCTCTCGCCATGCTCTTCAGTCCCGTGCAGCGCGCTGAGATGCCGCTTGACCAGTCTCCGCTTCGGAATGCGCTCGACAGTGTATTGCCGGCCGTTCAGCCTACGGGCAAGGGCGTCATGCTTCACCTGCGCGGCTGGTGCTATCTCCCTGATGCGACGTTGCGCAGCCTCGACGTCGTCATGGACGGCGTCGTCACACCCGTCCCGAACCACTCTTGGGCGCGGGCGGACGTCTTCGCAGAACATTGCCCGCCGAATGACCACAGCGGCAACAGCCTGCTCAGCGGCTTCGAGGCGTTCGTGCCGCTGCCGCCGGTTGCAGCTGAGCGAGAGGTGACGGTCACGCTTCGCGCGACGCCGACCGGCGGCAGGACTGTTGAGCGGTTCCTCGGCCGCATGGCCCTGCGCCCCGGGCACGGCGCCATGCCGGCGCCGGTGCAATGGCCCGAGACGGAAGGCCCGCGCGTCGCCATCTGCATGGCGACTTTCAATCCGCCGGTCGCGCTGTTCAGGAAGCAGATTACCTCGCTACAGGCGCAAACCCACCGCAACTGGATCTGCATCATCGTCGATGACTGCACCGAGCACGAGCATTACGAGCGGATCCGCTATCTGACGAAGGGCGACTCGCGCTTCGTCCTGTTTCAGAACCCGGCGCGGCGAAACTTCTACCGCAACTTCGAGGAAGCGCTGCGGCGCACGCCTGCTGACGCAGAGTTCGTCGCGCTCTGCGATCAGGACGATGTCTGGAGCCCGGACAAACTCGCTTCCCTGATAACCGGTTTCGAGACGGAGGACACGCAGCTCGTCTACAGCGATGCTCGCGTGGTTGACGAAGGCGGCGGAGTGCGTTCGGCGACCTTCTGGACCACGCGCCGGAACAACTACACCGACTTACCGACACTGATGGTGGCGAACACCATTACCGGCGCTGCGAGCATGTTCCGTGCCTCGCTGCTGCCGGACCTTCTGCCCTTTCCCGCAGCGATCGGTCCCACGTTCCACGATCACTGGATCGGTCTCACGGCATTGGTGAAAGGCCGGATCCGCTACATCGATCGGCCGCTTTATGATTACGTGCAGCATCGGGAAGGTGTGATCGGGCACAATTACCACGAGTGGCCGGGTTTTCTGGCCGCTGCGAAGGACGTGCTGCGCGCCGCGCCACGGCCGCGCGAGATGGCACGCCGCGCGGCGATGCAGCTCCGGCAGTCGGTCGACGATTATCAGTTCGTGCTTCAGAAGGTCATCCTGGCAAGGACGCTACTGCTCCGGCATGCGGGGGCGTCGCCGCCGAAGCGCGCGGCGCTTGAACGGTTCTCGCGGCTCGAAACCTCCTTCGGCGCCGCGCTCGCCGAGAGGATTGCGGCGACGCGGTCCGGGCGTGCAACACTGAACCTCGAGGGGATGTATCTCTGGTCGATCGCGGGCACTCGGCTGCGGAACTTCGCCTTCCGGCTCACGCGGCGCGACCTTGTGCGGCTGAGGGTCGAGCAGCCCGGCTCGCGCCTGCTTCAAGCAGTGATCGCCAGCGACTCACGTTCGACGAACGGGTCGGCCATTCCAATGGGTTCGCCAGCCCCCGCGCCTGCGCAGAACCGGGTGCAACGTGCAGGCACACCCGTGCTGGAGTTCGGCAGCACGCGGTGGATCAATCACAACATCTCGCCGCTGACCCTCGACATTTCGCCCGAGCACCCGAAGCGGGTGAACCTGCTCCTCGCCACCATCGACTTTCGCTATGTGTTCGGCGGCTACATCGGGATGTTCAATCTCGCCCTTCGCCTGAAAAGGGAGGGCTACACGGCGCGCATCATCCTGCACGAGCAGACCCACTGGAAGATGGACGATTGGCGCCGTGAGATCCAGAAGTACCCAGGCCTGACCACCCTGTTCGAGGAGATCGAGGTGATCTCCCGCTTCGATCGGAGCCTTCCGGTCGAGGTGAGCCCGAACGATCGCTTTGTCGCCACGAATTGCTGGGCAGCGCATATCGCGCACAACACGATACGTCAGCTCGGCAGCGAGCGCTTCCTATTCATGGTGCAGGAGTACGAACCCTACTTCCTGCCGATGAACTCCATCAGCGCGCTGTTCCAGCAGGCATATGCCTTCCCGCAGATCTCGCTTTTCTCGACCGAGCTCCTTCGCGACTTCTTCCGCCAGGAGCGGATTGGCGTTTATGCGTATCCTGACGGGTCCGCGAATGGCATCATATTCAATAACGCTATCCAGAAGTTCCGCCCAACGCGCGAGCAGCTGCAGCGCACCCGCCGCCGGTTGCTGTTCTATGCGCGGCCGGAGGAGCACGCAGCGCGCAACCTCTTCGAACTCGGCATGATCGCTCTCGCCCGACTGGTGCACGATCCCCGCGTCAACCTCGCAAACTGGTCCTTCCACGGGATCGGGTCGATCGATAGCAGCAACCTGCTGGAGCTCGCCCCTGGTATTCCCCTCGAACTCGTTCCGAAGACGAGCCTGCAGGAATACATCGACATGATGCCGAGCTTTGATGCCGGCCTGTCCCTGATGCTGACACCGCACCCGAGCCTGGTGCCGCTCGAGATGGCAGCGGCCGGCATGCTGGCGGTCACCAACACCTTCGCGAACAAGACGGTGGATCGGCTCCGCGCCATTTCCACAAACCTGATCGGCGTCGAGCCGACTTTGGACGCAATCCGCGAGGGGCTCGTCGACGCGATGCGGCGAGCGGACGACGTGGATGGCCGGCTGGCCGGCTCCCACGTCGCCTGGCCGAACGATTGGCAGGACGCCTTCCCGGAGGAAAGCATGCAAGTGATCCGCAGATTCCTCGGTGCCCCTTCTGGAACTGCGCTCCAGATGATGCAGGGCTAAGACGGGGAAAGCACATGACGCCGTCGGACAAGCCTTACGACCGGAGTTTCTTCGACCAGCAGTCGCAGCGGAGCCTTCAATCCGCGCAGGTCGTCCTCGGCCGCCTGCTGCCGCTGCTGCAACCTCGGCGAATGCTGGATGTTGGTTGCGGAGTCGGCGCTTGGCTGCGCGCGGCCCTTGACTTCGGCGTCGAAGAGGTAATCGGGATTGATGGCGATTACGTTGACCGTAGCGCGCTGCTGATCGACCACTCTCGCTTCATCCCGGGCGACCTCGCTAACCAGCAGCTTGCCCAGATGCTGGGCCCACATGCCGCACGCCGCTTCGACCTCGCCATCTGCATGGAAGTTGCGGAGCACCTACCGCATCACAGGGCAGCGACGCTGGTCAACGACCTCGTCGCTCTCAGCGATGTCGTGCTGTTCTCGGCGGCCGTACCGTTTCAGTACGGGACTAACCACATCAATGAACAGTGGCCGGAGTTCTGGGCCATTCTCTTTCGTGCCGCGGGGTATGCCTGCTTCGACCCGCTGCGTGCGGATCTCTGGGCCGATCCGCGGGTGGATTGGTGGTATGCGCAGAATACTCTCGTCTTCGCACGGGAAGGCAGCCCCACCGCGACCCTGCTGCCAGCGGGCACGCAAGCCGCTGGCAGGGGCCTCGCTCTTGTGCATCCACAGAACCTGCTTTCGAATCTTCTCGGCCTCCCGCGACGCTTCCGTCAGGACGCTTCTGCCGAGGAGTTTGCGGATTTCCTGAAGATTTCCGCAGCAAACCTCCGGATTGAGGCCGTAGTTCCACCGCTCACCGCAGTAGAGCGCGCTGCGCAGGCCGACCCGTCGTCGCGGAACGTGTTCCCCTGGACCCGCATCGAAGTCTACCAGCCCGAGGAGGAGCTCGCCGAAAGCGTACGGCTGTTGCAGGCCGCGGAGCGGGCAGGCGCCGAGCTGCGCCACGCGCTGACTGCCGAGCGTGCCGCGCGAGAAGCCGAGCGTGTGGCGCGGGCGAAGGACGAGATGGCGATGCGCGAGCGCCTGCAGACCCAGGCTGCCGCCCGTACCTATGCCGAGACAAGGTCGACAGAGCTGGACGCGGCGGTCGGCAAGATGCAGCGAAACGTCCGGGAACTCCGCCGCGAAAACGCTGCCCTACGCGAGGCCCTCGCCGCGGCCGAGGCGGCGCATGAGCAGGCTCTTGCCGCAGAGCACGCTGCGGCCGCGTCGCGTGCGGCCGCTCCGGCCTTTGCCGAACGCGCCGTCTCGCGTCTCCGCGCGGCAGGTCGCCGCCTGCCCGAGCCGGTGCGGCGCGCGGCCCGCATGCCGATCGGCCTCACCTTGCGGACACTGCGCGGGCCCATGGAGCCCGCTGCCGTGCCGCCGGCACATGCTGTTGCCGAGCCCTCTCCCGTGTCGGAACCGGGACCGGCACCTGTCCAGCCAAACGTGGCGAAGGCGCCGATCAAGCGTTATGGCGAGCTGATCGGTGAGGTGGATTGGTGGGCGATCGACGCCGCAGTCGGGCGCCTGCGGCATTTCCCGCTTTTCGACCCCGAAGACTATCTGCGCCGGAATGAGGATGTCGCTGCAGCAGGTGCCGATCCGCACCAGCACTTCATCCAGTCCGGCGCGCTGGAGGGCCGCGGCAGGGTGGATCCGGAGGAGCTGGCGCGCGTGATGAGCGGCTTCCGGCTGTTTGACCATGCAGCCCGGTCGCTCGTGGATCCCGAAGAGGATCCCCAGGATCTGGGCCGCCTCGTCGCGGAGACTGGGAAGGTTGGCATCTATGTCAGTTCGCAGGGCAATGTGTTCATGGAGGAGATCGCCGAAGACCTGGCGGCCGACCTCACGTCGGTCGGCGTAGACGTGGCGCTGCTGGACGAAAGATCGGATACGGAGGCGCGCCCGCCCATCTGCCTGTTTGTGGCGCCGCACGAGTTTTTCGTGCTCGGTCGCGGTCGTGAATGGGTGCGCGACGACATCATCTCCAAGGGGTTCATGTTCGGCACCGAGCAGGTGCAGACGACCTGGTTCCACCTCGCGCTGCCCTTCGTGCTGATGTCCCGTGGCGTTCTCGACATCTGCGCCCAAACAGCGGACCTCTTCGCGCGCACCGGGGTGGGCGCGCTTCATGTCCTGCCGGGCGCACAGCTTCGCCGTTTCGTCCTGACGGAGCGCGACCGGCAGCATCCGCTCGCCCGCGTGCTGCCGCGGGCGGCGTCGGAGACGCCCGATCCGCGGCGAGGCTTCGCCGACCGACCAATCGACATCTGCTTCTTCGGCAATTCCAGCCCGCGCCGGGACACCTTCTTCGCACGCAACGCGGGCTTTCTCGCGGAGTACGAGACGTTCAACTACTGCCGACGCCCCGGGCGGGGGCCGATCCTGGGCGGCAGCGACGACGGCACGCTCACTCGCCTGGCTGGCCATGTCTCGGCCCACAGCAAGGTCACCCTGAACATTCATCGAGAGGAGTTCGGCTACTTCGAATGGCACCGCATGGTACGCCTTGGCATGTGCTCGGGTAGCGTCGTCGTCTCAGACCCCTGCCTTCCTAATCCGAACTTCGTCGCGGGCGAACACTATTTCCAGGAATCCATACGCCACATCCCGGACCTGCTGGAGTGGCTGCTGCGCACGCCGGACGGCCAGCGCGAGGCAGCGCGGGTGCAGCGCAACGTGCACGGGCTCCTCGTCGACGCGCTCTCGCCACGGCGCGCCGTAGCCAAGCTGCTGCGCTTTTTCGCCTCCCACCGGGTGGAAGTGGACCCGGCCAAGACGGTACCTGCCACATGATCCGGTCACCGGAGGTGGAATCGGTGCTGGACACCACGCTGCGACAGGAGGTCGCGCCGTCGCTCGTGACGGTCGCGGTCAGCCTCTATAATTATGCGCGCTTCCTGCCGGGCTGCCTCGGCTCGATCGCCGTGCAGCGACACTCCGAGCTCGAGCTGGTCGTGGTGGATGATGCCTCGATGGAGGACGATTCCATCGACGTGGCGCTTCGCTGGATGGAGGCGAACCAGGACCGTTTCGCGCGGATCTGCCTGCTCCGTCACAGGCGCAATCAGGGCCTTGCCCAGGCGCGGAACACCGCCTTTTCTCATGCGCGCGGAAGCCATGTCTTCGTGATCGACGCCGACAACGAGATCTATCCCCGCGCAGTTGGCCGCCTGCTCGAGGCGATCGAGACCAGCGGCGCGGCCGCGGCCTATTCGCAGCAGGAGATCTTCGGAGACCGCCGCGCGCTCGGCCTTGCCGATGTCTGGCAGCCGCAATGGCTTCGGCACGGGAACTACGTCGACGCGATGGCCCTGGTGTCACGGTCTGCATGGCACGACGTCGGCGGCTTCGACCACATCGAGGGCGGGTGGGAGGATTACGACTTCTGGTGCAAGTTCATCGAGCAGGGCTACTTCGCCGCCTTCGTGCCCGAAATTCTCTGTCGCTATCGCCGGCACGGGACCTCGATGCTGCGGACAGAGACAGCACGGTCCTATGACGCCCTGTTCACCGAGATGACCTTTCGGCATCCCTGGATGCGGCTTGCGCCGATTCCGTTGGAAGATCGGAAAGGCTGAGTGCCGGCGATTACTCGTGACGCCGAGATCGACCCGGGATGAGAGACGCGCTGCCCGATGCGCTGGCGGCGAGCATCGCCTTCCGCCGGACATCGTCCGATGCAATCGTCCAGGAAGCCAGCCTGGAGATGCCTCTGGGCTATGCGCCAGCGGCGCCGGAACATCCGCCCTCCATCGCGGTCGTGCTGCACGCCTTCCATCTGGACCTGCTGCCCGAGATCGCGGCGTATCTCGATCACATCCCGTTCGCGGCCGACCTGTTCGTCAGCACGGTGTCCGAAGCGGCACGATCGGAGGCAGCGGACCGCCTGGCGGGCTGGCGTCGGGGCGGCCTCGAGATCCGCGTGTTCCCCAACCGTGGCCGCGACATCGCGCCGAAGCTCGTTGGCTTCGTCGATGTGTATGAGCGCTACGAGTACGTGCTTCACCTCCACACGAAGATGTCCTCGCACCAAAGCGAGCTCGCCGGATGGCGCGGCTACATCCTTGAGACGTTGCTCGGCTCGCCCGACGTCGTGCGCGGCGTGTTCGAGGCGTTCCGGCAGGCGCCCTGGCTCGGCATCCTGGCGCCGCAGCACATCGACATGCTGCGGCCCTGGATTGGCTGGGGCATCAATCTGCCCCACGCCAAAGCCCTCGCGGCGCGCATGGGACTGGAGCTGTCCGAAGCGGCGCCGATCGATTTCCCGTCCGGCTCCATGTTCTGGGCGCGCAGCGCAGCGCTGCGCCGGATCACGGGGCTCGGCCTCCGTTTCGAAGATTTCCCGGCCGAGGAAGGCCAGACCGACGGCACGCCGGCCCACGCCATCGAGCGTCTCTACTTCCTGGCCTGCGAGGCCGCGGGCTTTGGCTGGATGAAGATTGCCGCGCGCGGCCAGCTCTTTGACCAGCATGCGGTGACGGCGATCACGCGCCCGGTGAGCCTGGCGCCCTTCCTCTCGCGCTGCTCCGTTCGGCTCACGTCGTGGCAGGGCGAGGCAGAGAGATACAGGAGTGACCCTGGCCGTAGCACGCCGTATCCGAGCCCGCGCCGCGTATCTAACATCCTCTGGCGTCGCATGCTGGGAACGGGATTGCCGCTCAGGGCAAGGCGGCGCGTCGCATTGGTCCTGCCGCGCGAAGCCGGGCAGGACCTTCTTCGCTCCGCGCGGCGCGCGCTGGAGCGCCTTCCACCGCACGCATGCGGCGTGCTGCTGACGATGCCGGGTTCAGCCAGGAGCACGACGGACAGCCGGAACGAGGCACTGCGGACGGCGCGTGATATCGAGCCGGACATGGTGGTTCTTGTGCGGAGACCCGGGCTGCTGCATCCGGATTCCCTGGCGGCGCTGGTCGAGATGTCGGAAGCGCAGGGTGGCGTAGCCATGCTTGCGGCGCGCTGCTTCCCCGCGCTTACCGCTGACGCGAATCCGATCACAGGCTTCACCATGTCGGCAGCGACCGGCCCCGTGATTGCGATTCCGCGTGCAATCGTCGAGCGGCTCGGGGGGTTCGACGAACGGCTTCGGGGCTACCACGCAGACCTGGATTTTTCCTGGCGTGCCACGGCGCATGGTTTCGCCATCCGTTGCTGTCCGCGAGCGTTGTTCCTCGCCGCGCCGGAAGATTTGCTTACGGATCCTGCCAGTGGCGTTCTGCTCGCCGAGAAATGGGGGAACGCCACGGCGAGAGGGCATTTCGTTGGTTTGCTGGCGGAAGCAGGTCAGGCCGTACCATCTCCGCACCCCGAGCCGGTCTCAGCAGATTGGCGGCGTCTCGCGGACTTCGCGGCTCATCTGGGGGGGGCCGCCTGATGACGGAGGGCGGCAGGCTGCGCGGCCTCGATGTGGTCATCCGTTTTACCGATCTCGGCCACCTGCCACGGCTTGAACAATGCGTCTTCGCGCTGCTCGGCCAAGTGATGGAGGATGGGGCGGGCAGGTCGGCGCTCATCCCGATGCAGATACATGTCATCCTGCCGCGCTTTTCCTTCGCGGAGGTTCAGACGGTGCGGTCCGCGCTGCAGCCGCTCCGTGGCCTGTCGGATGCAGTCAGCATCACTCTGCACAATTGGGACTACCCCGAGCCACATGACCTGCGTGTGCCGATGCTCAATCTCGGGCTCGAGCGCGTTACGGGGCGGTATGTCGCGTGCCTGGAGGTCGGTGACCTGCTGCGTCCCGACGCCTGTATGCACCTGCTTACACGGCTGCAGGAGAGCAAGGCGGCCCTCGCGCTAGGCACGTTGGCAGAGCAGTACGTGGAATGGTGGGGCGACGTGATCCTGCCACTCCCCGTGGCCGATCGGCGGCAACAGGGCGATGGGCCTGCTGCACCAGCCTTCCTGCTTGACCGCACACGGGTTGCGCTGCCGGATCTGGTGTTCCAGGTCGCCCGGCCGGAGGCAGCAATTGAAGTGTTCTTGGAGCGCATGCGCGAACGGTACAGCGTCGATGTGGAGTGCCCGCCAGCCCGCCTTGGCTTCCGGCAGATCCTACGTGACCGGTGACGCACCAGCGCCGGCCGGAAGCGCACCCGTCGCCGTGCTCTGAGTCAGGGCTGCCGAAGGTTTTGCTGCGAAATTTGGTGCTGGTGCATGGAGGTGGAGGAGGCAACTGCATCTGCTGCGCGCTAACCATGTCATGCCGTGCGGATGGAGACCGGCTTCGCAACCCGGATCATGCGGTTGAGCACTTCAGCCGCGATGGCAGCGTGTTGCACCGATCGACGGATCGGGCACATCGAGCCCGACCGAGGTTTCTGGTCATGCGATGCGGACGTACTCCGGGCGACCGAGCTCAAGCATGCGGTTCAGCGCCTCGGCAGCGACGGCCACCTCGGTGCGCTGTCGCCCGTCAGTTTGCGAACGCAGGCCATCGCCGATGACGCGCTTCCATCGTGAGATGTCAGACTCCACCAGAGCTCGGTGGTTGTACCCCGATGCTTTTTGCCAGCCCATGCGGCCGCGCTCAGTGATGAGTTGCAGGTGTCGATCGCGCTGGGTCGGCGCTGTTCCAGCCGTGTCGCTCGGCACGGCGTTTGAGCGAGGCGGGATGATGACATCGGCATCCGGATGCCGTGTAGCGACCCCAGCGTAGACGTCGTCCCTGTCGTACGCACCGTCACCGCTTTGTTGCAGCGGTCGGCGGCTTGAGCCGCTTCGGGTAGGATAAGGCCGGGGCGTGTCCCCCTTTACCCTCCAGGGGTCGGCCTCTTGCCTTTCAAAACGAACTCCGCTCGGCGCCACCACATTCCCAGGCAGAAGCACCGGGTCACCAACT
>JAESFQ010000317.1_pt1 | contig 17492 bp, 21 predicted proteins | sample 9269431 | NCBI WGS metagenome assembly JAESFQ01 (sample SAMN14502588, study PRJNA617103) | algae metagenome | isolation source: Plectolyngbya sp. WJT66-NPBG17 and co-occurring heterotrophs from well... | place: USA: Mojave Desert, Joshua Tree National Park, California | collected 2006-08-06
TCTGATAGCGCGTGTGGAAGAGCCTGCTGATGCACCCTTCAGCCGTGATGATGATGCGCAGCATCAACATGGGGCTGTGCAAATCATGCGCATGACAGGCCATCACCATGGATAGCTTATCGGGGATTGTAGACCAATTGAATATGTCATTCGAAAAATCAACACTGAAAACTCGCAAAAGCCAGACTCACGCCCTCGATTCATCCGGTGGACCCTCCTCTCTATCCGCTCCTCTCCTTCTCATTCTAAACCACCCTCCAGCACCACCTCTTCCTCTCCTTTCTCCACATACATCTTCATCAACCTCCTCCATTCCTACGACAACCAACTGTTCTCCCTTTCTCTTCACAATCCAATCAACCCGCATATCTGACTTCTGCGGCCCTTCCTGCGGCAAGCCCTTGAACAGCCCATCCGCAGGTGGAGAATGATACCCTAGAATAAACAGAACAAGGGGCTCGCAGAGATCGGTAATAAGTTTGATGCGGAGGAGAACGGCGAAGTAAATTAGTATGAAGATGTTGATCAAGAGTGTTAGGGCGAGCACAATGAGCAGGGCCTAGGCGAGGGTTAGTGAGACGTTCTGAAAAATGGGATGGACGACGTACCTTTTGGTAGCTCTTCTCACCACCGGACATGTACTGTGCTACTCGTACTGAAGCATTAAAATACTGCATTTGTGGCGTATCGAACTCCCCAGCCATGGTATCCCAAAACGGCTGAAAGGGGAAATTCTGCGTCAAGTCTAAAACTGTACAAGTCGTCATACTAAGTAGTGCTTCAGCTGGACTCGGTAGTGTTTTGTTGAGCTTTGGTTCTGTGAGCTGTAGTTGTGTCAATATACGTGCTGTCGATGCATCCCCGTCGAAGACGCCGTTATTCAGACTCAAGGAATTGAGCAGGTTGAAGCCCAAGTCACGCCAGCTGACAAGAGCTGCCGTGTCGCCGTTTGAGCGGAGAGGTTGGATTGCGGCATCGTCGCTGTGCTTTCCGTTTTCGTCGTCGCAGACTGCTTCAAGGCTTTGACCACCGGAGGATGCGTTGTAGTGTGTAGTGCAGGAAGTTGTAATGCCGGCCTTCATGGCGCAGAGGAAATAGTCCGACGTGGTGTTGTCGGGGGCTTTGCCAAGGAGGTATACTTCTGCCCTGTCTCCGCGCTCATAAGGTACTTGGGTATGGTTTGCAATCTTCTCTGTTAGTCTACTATCTTGACATGTCGACGTGTCCACTTACCGTGTTTCCTGCTTTGGGGTATTTGAGAAAGACTGTGTAGCATGAGTATGTGTAGTTTCATCGAAAGAATAGACTTACTCGGTCTGGCACGCGAATGATCTTCCGTCTCGTCCTTCCACCCAAATACATCATCAAGCGCCGTTTTGTTGTTCGTGTTAGTGCCTTCTGGAAATCCTAGAATAGGCCACCAGTTGACCGACTTCGAGCCTTCTTCCATAGGGATTGCATTGGGCCAATTCGTATATATAAGTGGAGCTAGTTCTTCTTCTTTCGCATTGACGCACAACACATTGATTGCAAAGCTCGCGACTGATGCATGAATAGAGTATGAGCCACCATCGTGGAGATCCTGGGTTCGTTAATAGGATACGGATATGGCATGCAGACATTGCCTACTTCTGGCTGGAGCAGGTCATTCTGGATATTACGAGCTGCTGCCGGAATGCCTCGATGAGGAACAGCTATAGTAATGTTGTTGACTATATTAGATTAGCGAGGTACAAGTCAGAGCACTCGGCCACATACTTATTCTTCCTGCCTTCTCAGACTCAGTTGCAACATCATGGTGATCCAGCCACGCAGTGGTAACAGTCACATTGTTATCCAGCGATGCACTGATCTTGTTTCGTTCTAACAAGCGCTCCGACATCCAAGGAGGGTTTCCGGTGGCCGTTTCGTCGTCCCATGCGGACATGTACTTGATGAAGTTGCGGCCACAGAGCGAAGACCACTTCATGGCAAGACATGTACTACCACCCCATTCAGTGTCGCCCACATCAGGCCAAGCGGTTAGACAAGTCTTATCTGCCTTGAGGGTGCTGGAGAAATCACCATCTACTTGACCAGCAAGCACTTGCTTTTCCCAAGGCGGAAGGCGGAGTTGTGGTTGCACTGCAGGTATGTTAGCCACTCATAACAGTAGTTCATCGGTGATGGCATACCAAGTGCACCTGCAGCCGTGGTATAAAGCAGTGAGAGTATGGCCGTGATTAGAGAAAGAACCCCCAAGACACTGAAACCAGCCAATCTGACACTATGCCATTGACTGAACAGTTTCCCTGGTTGACTGCACACATGGTCAGCGAACATGAGCACTGGCGTCTGAACGATGTTGACTCACAGGATCCAGGAGCGCATCGACACGCTAGCTAAACTAATGCCTTTCTGTTGGATAGCTCTCCTTGACAGCACCTAAAATATCCATGTACGAAGTTAGTGTATGTCTCACATGCAGTTCGTACATTAGGGTTTTTACCTGGCCTATAAACGCCAAAAACACCATCACGAAGGACAATTCGACAGTCTTGGCGATAAAGGCCGTTAATAGCGCCGCCGAAGAAGGCGAAAAGCGCCCACGTGCCGATACGACATGGCCGTATTTTGGCTGTATCAAGGCGACGATGAAGAACAAGGCCGAGCAAAGAGTCGAGTACAAGGATGTTATTAGAAGACTGATTGAATATCCACTCCGTCGTGGTTCAAGTAGGCCTTGGGTGTATAAAAGTGGTAGCATGCTCCTCGAGCTATCTAACCGAATTAAGCATTTCACGCAAACACACTTGGGTGCTGGGCTTACTTTTGGAGTCGGCGGTAAAGCTCCTCATACTCCGTCTATCCGATGGACTAAGAAAGGGGTTCTCCGGTGCCTCTTCTCGGAGGCTCGCCATGGTTTCGGGTTGGTGGTCGTGGCCGAGACCATGAACGACCCGCTATGTACGCGAAGAAGAGTATAGGAAGCAAAGATAAGCGGAGGATGCTAATGCGTGGAAAGATGCGACGCGGGTCGCAATGGCTGAGCGGTGAGACGAAGCAGGTTGTGATTATTTTAGTGGTTTCAAAGCGGCCGAGCGGTCCTCTTCGCCCCACGTCAGCGCCGTTGATCGTCTAGTAGAGATCACATTGTCGGGTGCTGTGGAAACTGAAAAATGAGATATCAACCATCTAAATGCCATTATTCGTGATCTAACATATGCTTGAACTTTTCGATCTGTATCATCGTCAGCAAGTGTCGCATCTCGGAATGTCTCAATGCGATGTGAGCTTACCTTGGTACTAAGATATTTCTCTACTTCTTCGCTCTTGATTCCCTGCAAGCCGCCCGTCTTCCAAGCAAGCGGGATCATAGCGACGCGCTCTCTTACCACGACTTCTCTATTTGGCCCTTCGACAGCATGGACTTTGTCTGGGTTGTTGGTCAAGAGTCTTATTCCTCTGTCTCCGTCTAAGCCCAAGTCCATCAGCATAGCCGTGGCTAGTCCGTAGCTTCGCGCATCTGCAGGATGCCTCAACATAATATTGGCTTCGTACGTGTCGTTGCCTAGATCTTGCAGGTTGTATGCCTTGAGCTTTTCGCCTAGACCAATTCCGCGCCCTTCTTGGCGGAGGTAGATTATAGCACCGCCGGAGGGTGACAAGGTAGGATCGGCCATGAGCCGCGCGGCTTCGTCGAGCTGCTCACCGCAGTCGCAGCGCGCAGACCAGACAGTCTCACCGGTATAGCATTCGGAGTGTATGCGAACGAGAGGTAGTTCTAGCGAAGAAGCTGGCTGTGCGTCTCCGTTCTCAGAAGACGATGCAGAGGCTGGCGTTAACAGGCCGTTGCTCTTGTCCACATGCGCCGAGTCAACGTCATGCTTGCGCTTCGTAGGGACACCCTCTGCCCTCTTGAGCTGCTCGACCCGCGAGCTGGTTCTCCCAGGGTACAAGCGGCCTACGTATGCGCCTCTTGTCATGCGGTCCAATTCCGTCTCTCCCGGTCGCTCTGCATCGAGCGATCTAGAGCGTATTTGGCTTCCAAAGACAATGGCCAGGTGTTCCTTGGTGTCGACGCTGTTCCTATACACATGCAGCCACATCTCATGCCCGGTAGTTGTGGGAATCCGCGCGCGCACCTCGCACTCGACCTTTGGTAGCTTGGGCAGCAGGTCCGGTCGCGGTGTGTCGGTGCGCACCGAGGTATCGACTGGTATGGAGCGGGGCGGCCGGGGCTGCGAGGGCGTCGAGACTCCCGGTGTCGCTGGGGGCGTAAAGGCGGGCGATATTATCGAGGGCGGTGGGCTGCGGCGCACATGATCGTTCGCGACCCGTTCCGGCGTCTCTGCCTCGTGTTGTGATGTCTGGAAGTCGAAGCCGTCTCGCCCAGCGCTCGAGAGGTGTGGTGAGAAATGCGGTGGGAATGTTGTCATGTTGGAGAAGTGGTAGAACAGGGAGAGATGGCAAGTGAAAGATCAAAGTAGTAAATCTAGTAATTCTAGTACTGCAATCGCATAGCAAGTGAGATTGAAGGAGTGAGGATGCTCTCCAAATCCAGTGGGGTCGAGTCACTGAATGACATATCCGAAGCCGCTGCTCGGACCCGCCGCCATCTAGCCGCGGCAGCGCAAAATCCAATATCACTAAGCACCACCTCTGTCAGCAATTAGGAACCGGAGCATAACGTTCCGACGATTATTTCCCCCGACATGGCTGACTATCTGGCCGTCATGCACGTCGCAGCAAATACACGGTCCGTCCTCGCAAAGTAGCTGCATCGTCTTGAAACCGACTACCAGTGTTGCACATGTTCACTATGCATGTGACTTGATACAAATCTAAACCTTGCAACCATAACATCTCCCACGTAACGCGAGCACATGCTGCATGAAGCCCATTCTCCAGTCCGTCATCGGAATCAATCCACTCGACGCTCTCTGCCCCAGACCTCATCCGCATTCTTCTTGCCCTTGGTTTCTGGCACATACCATGAGATGAAGGCAAAGAAGAAGGCTGACAGTGCAGCAAAGATGAAGTAGACGTGTCCATGTAGCTTTGCGCTTGCCAGTGGGAAGAACTGTGCGACAATGAATGTAGCAATCCAGTTGGCGCCGAGTGCGATGCTTTGCGTTGCGTCGACGGCATCTGGGCCTACCAACTCGCTCGCTAAGATGAAGGGCACCGGGCCAAGGCCAACCGCAAAGCCAGACACAAATAGCAGCACGGCCACGGCGGAAAGAACAGAGATGGACTTGATGATACCAATAGCGAGGAGAAGCGAGCTTGTGCCCATGATGGCAAGGGAGCTGAGCAGGCAGACCTTGCGACCCAGCTTGTCAGCAAGAGGCGCGCAGCTGGCCGTGACGATGATGTTGAGCGCTGAGACGGCAAGGTTGAGCAAGGCAGAGTTGGACTCGAGTAAGCCTGCTAGGAGCGAAACGCCGTACATGACGATGCTGTTGATGCCGCTGAACTGCTGGGCTAGCATGACCATGACGACGGCGACGGCAGCCTTTTGGTAGTCGGCATGGCGGAAGACTTGCATGATGCTCAGCGTCTCTTCTTTGCCCGACTCTTTTGGCCTTGCTTCAGCCGAGCCGTCTTCATTGCTCAGTAGTGTCTGCTCCTCCTCTGAGAGACTGTCAGCATGTTGCTGTTCGCATCGCCAGATAGGCTCGATTGACTTACCACTGACGTTGCCTGAGCCCGAGACTCCCCAGTCGTTCATCTCGTCTTCAATGTCTGCATGCTCGCCTCTGATTTTGCGCAGCGTCTTCTTCGCAAGCGAGACATTGCCCTGTTCTGCAATGTACTTTGGGCTTTCGACCGACAACAGCAATCCCGCGCCTTGTACAGCCCCAATAACACCTCCAATGGCTAAGATGAGCCTCCAGTAAGAGTCGTGGCTCAAGAAGTATCCCAGCAACTGTGTGATCAGAATGCCCACGTTGCAACCGATCTGCGTAAAGGCACCGAAGAAGCCCTTTTCACCCGGCGGTGCGATCTCTGAGATGTAGAGCGGCACGATGACGACGGACGCGCCTGCACCCACTCCTGACAGCAGCCTTCCAAACGCCATGACGCCAATGTTGGGACTCAGCGCCTCGAAGACTGGGCCGATGGCGAAGAAGATGGTCGATATCTGCATGGCTCTAAGACGCCCATATTTGCCTGCCAAGGGGCCTGCCGAAAGCGCGCCCATCAGACCTCCCAGTGTGTACAGCGATCCCACGACGCCCCATTCCGTCGGGCTCATCTCGATGCATTGGGGGAGGCTCGGGCCGGCGACGGCCGACTTGATCGACTTGCGTTTACAGCGGATGACATCTTCAGGCGCGTTCAGCTCAGACTGGGTGTGTTAGCTATGCGCCGGGAATAGATGGCGTTGGGTCCCACCAGGTGAAAGCCGAAGAGGAGCGGACCCAGAGTCGCGATGGACAGGATGTAGACAAAGTAGCCGGTCAAGCTGCTGAACCACGAGCGCGGGTCCATGGCGACGTGCGACGGTGATGGTGATGGTGGGAGAGAGAGGTGTGAGGTTTGGAGCGTCGCTGGATCTTGATGGACGTGTCAGCCGCGGGCGTAGAAGGTGACATGGCCATGACGATGCTGCACGGCGCCTACCTACTTACTCCTACTTGGACAGCTCCGATAAGAGCGATAAGGGATCGACTATCTCGACATGGACTTGAGGCTCAAGGTTGTCGTGAAGCCCGAGGTTTCACGGTGGGTGGCTTGACATGCAGAAGCTTGGACGAGGGCCAGGCGGGAATCAAGTGGTTGGGTCCAAGCCTGAGGCTCTGCGGGGAGCGATACTTGGTAGTCGTCGCTCTATGGATGGATACATTGATGGCCACCTCTCGTCCTTGCACCCAGCACCCATAGACCAAGCCTCCCAACTCCCAACCGGACAACCCCCGCCCCCCACACTCTGCGCGTCTCTGGACCTTGAAGCCTGCCATCTCGGAGCGCGTCCCCACACGTGCAGGGCCCTCGCACCGGAGTAGTCCCGCTGGCGCGTCGCCGTCGTGCCGTCGTGGCCATCTGCCGCGTCGGGCGTGGAGACATCAGCTAAACGAGAGGCTGAGGCAGCCCATGGCAAAAGCATGAGCCCGCTCTCCCAGTCGCCGCCGGCCTCGTCGGCTTCTACGGCGGCATCCGCCCGCATCGCCACAGCTTCCGACGGTACGTCTCTGCTTTCCCTGCGTGTCCAACCTGTCCAACCTGTCCAACCTGTCTTCTTCCTCCCGCCTCGACTAGAGTCGACGGTCGCTTCACTGTCTGCATGACGGTTGTTCCTGCCGTCAGCCATTGCCCGTCGTGTCCGCATCACCCCCTTCGCTTGACTTGACGTTGCTGGCCCCTGTTGCCTCTCCCAACATTGGTATTGACATAGCGTCTTGGAGCAGCTAGTAAACCTGTCCGTGGAGACCCGACAGAGTCGTCGGCTGATGCCATGTTCACTGGTTACAACAACAAGAAGCGAGTCACGGAGCGCTACAAGATTGTCGGCTTCATCAGCAGCGGCACCTATGGACGAGTCTACAAAGCCGAAGGCAAGAATGGCCGGACCGGCGAGTTTGCCATCAAGAAGTAGGGGGAGAGCGGACCTCTGCCGCCGTACATGCTAACGCACCCAGGTTCAAGCCGGACAAAGAAGGCGAACTCCAATACTCGGGCATCTCGCAATCAGCCATACGCGAGATGGCACTGTGCACTGAGCTCGCACACCCCAATGTCGTGCACACCGTTGAGATCATCCTCGAGGACAAGTGCATCTACATAGTCTTCGAATATGCCGAACACGACCTGCTACAGATCATTCACCACCACAATCAACCCCAGCGACAAGCCATACCCGCACCAACCATCAAGTCCATTCTCCATCAGCTGTTGCAGGGACTCGTTTACCTGCACCGGAACTGGGTCATGCACCGTGATCTCAAGCCAGCCAACATCATGGTCACCAGTGCTGGCAAAGTCAAAATAGGCGACCTGGGTCTTGCTCGCTTGTTCTACAAGCCGTTGCAGTCCCTCTTCTCAGGCGACAAGGTCGTCGTGACCATCTGGTATCGCGCACCTGAACTCCTTCTTGGCAGTCGCCACTACACTCCTGCAGTCGACCTTTGGGCCGTGGGCTGCATCTTTGCCGAATTACTGTCCCTGCGACCCATCTTCAAGGGAGAAGAAGCAAAGATGGACAGCAAGAAAACCGTTCCGTTCCAGCGCAATCAGATGCAGAAGATCGTCGAGATTATGGGTATGCCAAGCAAAGACCGATGGCCGCTACTGACGGCCATGCCCGAACATGCTCAGCTCTTGTCTCTTGCCTCAGGCAACGCTGCACGATTTCCGCGTCCTCAAGGTGGCGATGGTCTGGAACGATGGTATCACCAGACGCTCAACAACAACCAGTATCCAATAGGCTCCGGACCAGATACGCCTGGACCCGAAGGACTCTCTCTGCTTAAACAGCTCCTTGAGTACGACCCCCAGAAACGACTCACAGCAGAAAAAGCGCTGTTACATCCTTACTTCACCGTTCACGGCAGACCGGCCGACAGCTGTTTCGAGGACTCCAAGATCAAGTATCCCGTCAGAAGGGTCAGCCAGGAGGACAACGATATCCGCACGTCTAGCCTACCAGGTACCAAGAGGAGCGGACTTCCCGACGACTCGATTGTTGGACGTCCGGCCAAACGTCTCAAGGAAGGATGAAGAAACTCGACGCAGTACTGTAGTGCCGCTCTGTAATCTGTACGGGCGATGCAATGCAGCTTCCCGTGTGTACATACGGCCACAGTCGTTGCGGCAAATGTATCCCTGGTTGTCGGCATGGTGTTACCTGGCCGGACCCATGAATATGAACCTTGGCGGCGTAAACGGCTTCGTGCGAGTCATCATCTTACACAAACGTCCTTGTGAGGATCTTGGGACGCTCTCGGCCCCAATGGTGGTGTGACACGAACACGACGGGAATCTGACGCTGCACTAGCTTTAGTCGATGGGGCTCGGCCCAACGACGACGCAGGGGCAACGCGTTTGATGAGCAGGTGCGAGCATGCTGTCTTACTGTATCGGTTTAACTGGCATGAGGTTGCGCGAACCCCTGGGTTTGAATTCTGAATTCAGTGGTACGTTCCGTTTGCAGCTCAATGCCGTTCTCCTGTTTGTGCTGGCAGCAGCACAGTGTAGTCGGAGAGATGTGGAGCATCTTGGCAAACAACTTGCGCCATGACGGTGGCGGTGGAATGCAGAGATGCGAGTCAGCCTCAACCGCTCTAACGTATACACAACGAGGAAAAGACATCCTGTCAACTGCAGCCACCGAATACAAGTGCGACGTTTCTCGAACCCAAATCGCCCTTGACGCCAGCCGGATCAGGCTGCATGACCGAGGCCATGTCATGGCCACGTCGAAGCCCTAGTGATAGAGCTAGAGTATCTCCTTAGGCATTCACAGTACGATCTGGACTCATTGCTTCTTCCTCTACTGATTGTAACGTGAAGTGGAGGGAGCATGCCGAGTCGCGCCGTGCCTACCCATTTGACCCCGCTGCAACCGCTCGCCGCTCAGCTACCCTGCGTGCTTGTGTCGCCTTTGTCCTTCACATGTCTATTCTGTACGTTGATCTAACGATGTATGACATTACAGCTAGCGTAGTGGGCTCCACGAGGGTACGGTAGAGAGGCCGTGGTGTGTGAACAGTGCGCACGCATCAGGTTCGTGGCCAGTGTTTGGTGGTACCTTCAAGTGAGTTCGCAATAGGATAGTGGCAATAGCAGTGAAGGAATTAACGGGGTAGCAGGTCTGTACTGCCGCTAGGCGTCTACGAAGCGCAACGGGCCTGTCCTACCTCTCGTCTAGCCCGGCTGGCATCACACAAACGATGGCTGCAGTACGTCTGCTGCCTCCGCTCATCATTCACCATCATGGCATTCAGCGCCGGGCTGTTCCTTCTTGAACCAGTTGCCTGGGCCCAATCGCCCACCTTCCGTAACCGTTTGTTTGCGGGGCTAGTACGTGAAGGAAGGCGCAACCATCAACACCACGCCATCATTGACCCCAGCCCACCCACGTCCTTGACCATATAAACCCCGACGACCTCGTTCTTCTCTTGCTTCGTCACTCGTTCAATCAATTTCGCTCCTTACATTGTCTTTCATTTATTTACTCCAAACCTGCGCACAGCACCACAGATCGACAGCACGTGCTATATTCGCACCTCATACCTACCGCAACCTCACCCTAAGCCAAACTCCCTACACACGGGCAACTTTCCTCTTTCCAGCACCTAGCCATGAAGATCTTCACCAGGCTTCTAGCTCTTACCGCTGCTGCTGCTGTTGCTGCGCCTACGCACGAGATCAAGCGCCGTGATCTCGTCGCCGACGACGCTCCACACCAGGACGACCCAAACTTTGTTAGTGCCGTCATGCGGGCTCATTGGTACTGGCGCAAGTTGCATTGTGCACAGGACCTTATTTGGGATACTGAGCTTGCCGACGCTGCGCGGGCGGACATTGAGGAGTGCGCAAAAGACCCTGAACATGTAGGTAGTAGGCATGACCGCAGACACGACTACCTGGCTGACATGTACAGAAACGCTCCGGCAGCAATTTGTCTTCGGTAAACCCACCTCCTGAGGGCTACGACGCTTGGGTCGAGTTCGCCCGCACTGCCACGCACGGCTGGCACGAAGAGGAGACCAAGTACCCTTACGACAACCCACACTTCGATGCTGCATGGGGTCACTTTACTCAGATGGTGTGGCGCAATACGACGCGTATTGGCTGTGCTCTTGGACACTGTGACAACGACGTCAATTGGCCAGGTCGCTTCTACTGCTGTAAGTTGGGCGCGCGCGAGTGTGTCGACACGGTTCTGACAGTGACAGATTACTCATTTTTTGGCAATAATATTGCGGCTGGGCAGTTCGAAGCCCAGGTATGGGCGCCTGTGTGCAGTGACCCCAATGTTGGCGAGGTGACGGCGCGCGAGGATGTCAACTTCAACTGGGCCCGGGTCTGAGACGCTCACGCACTCGACGTCGCACTCAGCTCCGCGTAGCGCCTGGGTAACGACGTTGACGACATGCCCCCCTTTCCTCATGACGATGTTTGGCGCTATACCCTGTTCACGGATCTCATTTCGCACATAGTTTGTCTACCTAGACATCTGCTGCCGCTTGTCTGCATGGCTGGCTATATCATTGGTCTTGATGACGCCTCTGGTGGTCCCATGTGGTTGGCCGTTTTGAGTGGTTGACTGTGCTAGCACAGGTTGCGATACAGCGGGCGGATGTGCTGGTGGAGCCTTTTGGTCCTGGTTAGACGACATGTGATGCCCTGGGTATATGTTAATTCTGCGGGATTCTCGGTCCCATGTTTCTGCTACTGCGAATCATGTGATGGACTAAACGTGAGGTCTCTTTACTTTGTCATGCCATGGAAGCTGCTTATCTTAGGACACATGTCGTGACCTCACAGAAAGTCATGAACGAAAAAGAAGGCAGGATAAGAGATTTTGCAAAATCGATGCACAAGCGTCGTGTGAAGCATGAGAAGTAAAACTGGAGACGCTAGAGAAGACTGGGGCCGAAAGCATCGAAGCCGTTCTGGACTTGCGACTCGCTGAAGATGTGTTGATATTCAACAATCGAACCGGGGGGGTTTTTCTTCTCAGCATGCGTCAAGGCCTAGCGATACAAGGCCAAGTCTTGGTGTGGACAAGTATAGTTCAGCCTCATGCACTGCACGGGACCTCGCGATGGGTTCACGCGGGCGGCATTTCCGCCGATCGCGAAGCACAATCGGTCCTACAAGACATGGCAAACCTCCCTCCCCACCATATCCATCTTACACACAACCATCAGCAAGGCGCTTTTTGATCCATTCTTCCCATCTCACTTCTTCCATCCCATGTCTCCCAACCTCGGTTCGCAGAGCATCGGCATCTGGTCAGCCACCATGTCGGTCATGAGCGGGCGATCCCTGCATAACGGCCATGCGCCAGTGGACGTATTGCATCATGGAACGCCACCTTGACGTCGAATCTCGCCTCTCACACAGCGAGAGCCGCAACGCGCCACGGCCAAGTAGTTCAGGGTCCCCCACGCATGAGGCGTGCGTTTGTTCACCGTGCTGCTGAGATGGATCGAGACATGCAGCGCGGCGTGTGAGGGCGTGTGAGGGCGTGTGAGGGGCGCGGATCCATCTCCGCGTGGGTTCAACACGAGCGGCAGGCACGAGAGAGTCTAGCCCTTGCCCGCTGCCTGGCTGCACCTTCCTCGTGGGTCTTGCGCGTGCTGCTACACTGTTTACCGGGTTTTAAGGTTGCGCCTGCCTCTTGTTCCCGCCCTCGTCGACGAATTGGCTACAGACCATCAACAATACAAACTGCTTTGCCAATTCAATCCCCACGACACCCACACCCTACACTCCACTCGTAGCCCAAGATGCTCGAGAAGCAGCAACATGCGCTGCGGGACGAGGGCAGAGACGCCGCGCCTGTCTCGCTCTCGGGAGAAATTAATGCTGCTACACGGTACACTCCCTGCTCTTGATCGTCGACTGGGAGAGTGAGAGCAGGTTGCTAACCACACTCGCACAGATCTCTCCACACAAACCTCAATCGCCTCATAACCTCGCGTCTACCGCTTGCTCTCCCGCCATACACCACAGACCCTACATTCTACGCAACTGGCCTGCTACACTTTGCGCACGTCTTCCTCACCTTTGAGTCACTGTGGGCGGATCTGCTGCGCGACCATGCCCCTCCAGCCTCACAGTCCACCTCCCCACACCCCGCAGTCGATTCCGAGACTGCCTCCCCACCCTTCTCGCCACTGCTCTCGTACCTTCTCGTAAACCCATACGACTCGCCCTCACTCTTCACCTCAACACTGGGTGCCCCAACTCCGCCTTCTCCACAGCTCGCTGCCTTCTTGCAAGCGCTACGACCAAAGGGCTTGGTACGGTCAGGACGGTTGAAGAGGGATCTGGAGTACCTGCTCGGAGTACACCCTACAGATCTCGACGTCTTGCTAGCAAAGTATCCTGGAGATAAGGTCGCCGAGTTCTGCACACACATCCGCAAGAGCGTACATGAGAAGCCGTGGACGCTAGTCAGTTATGCCTGGTGTTTCTACATGGCCGTCTTCTCTGGAGGCCGCTGGATACGAAGCGTGCTCTTGAAGGCGCCCCCAGGCTTCTGGCCAGAACAAGATGGCGAGGACACCGGATTGACAGAGCGAGGCTTGTCCTTCTGGCATTTCTTCGGTCCCCACGATGGAGAGGACATCAAAGCGGACTTCAAGACACAACTACTTACCGCTGAGACTCTCTTCACCCCAGATGAGCGCGTCGACATCATCGAAGAAGCGAAGAACATCTTCCGCCTTTGCGCTACACTTGTGGATGAGCTGGACGACTCAATCGGCACAGACATGTCACGCATGGAAGTAACACCTCTAGTTCACCCCGAACCCAAGGTCGTAAGCGAGAAAACGCCTCTCGTTGATACTCACGTCACCGGCATCAAACATGTGACCAAGACTGGTGACCCGTTCAAGACATTTCTCAGGAGGCCAGAGGTCACGGGTACCCTTGTCGCTATTGGCTGTCTGGCTGTGGTCACGCTGTTCAGGCTCCAGTGAGACAGCCCGGCATGGATCTAACATCACGACCCTCTTTCCTCCTTTTTTTCAAGTCATACTCGGTGGTCTTTTCTTCACATGATCAGCGTTCATATCTGCATCTGACATGGTGCGATTCCCCTTTTTTCACGAGCACCAAGGAAGGATGACATCACGGCTGCTCTTGCTTCCAGTTTTCTTTTCATGGCATATGGCATTATTCGGAGTTTTACTAGCGTTCAGCAGGCTAGGATTAGCCTGCCACATGGCGCAGTTTTCTCACCTCGCTTCATGTCGGGGTTTACCCGAGGTCACTTCAGTAATTAGTGCATGGTGTAATGGCGTGCGATACCCCTTGCAGTAGTTTATAGCTATATATGAATTATTCTCTGCTTTTGCTATTCATGATGGCAGTGTTGTTTGTCGTGAAATTATTGCACGTGATTGCGGAAGCGGTGGTGACCGGAGCAAACAGGATCATATCGCAGATAATGAAGTGCGCGATTAATCATCATGAAAGTTTTGATACATTCTAGAAGCTACAATGGGTATTTCCAAAGACTTTGCGCGATCAAAACAATTGAAACATACATTACCGAAGTCCTCAAAGACCCCTCCCCCATATGCCCATTTCGCTGACACGTTAGCACGAGCTCCCTCAGTATGTCACCCCATCCCGTGCCTCCTACTGCAAATCGCCGAAAAATGAGCAGCCACACCTCGAAACTCCTGCAGCAAAAAAAGAAAACATGACTACGACCATGGTCGTAGTTCACGACCCGCTACTCTTCCACCGCATGCTCTGGTGCAAAAGGATCAAAAGGAACGACGACTTCCTTCTTCCCAAATACTTTCTTCAGCCCCGCCTTCATCCTCTCCCATCTTGTCATCTCCTTCCTCTTGGCCTCTTCAAATGTCATGTAGCTCTTGCCAATCTCTCTCAGCCGCGCAACCTCCTCCTTCTCGAACCGGTCAGCGCGCTCTCGAAGCCCACTGACCACGTGCTGGCGAAGACGGTAGCTAGCAAACGTCATGTCGTTCTCGGGATGCAGGACCAGGATTTCAGGAATCTTGGAGACGGCGAGCCCGGAATCATTGATGCGGTGGTACAGAAACGATTCGAGATCTTCGGCGCACCATGAGGGCTGGGCTGGGATTCCAACGTAGGTTGCGCGAATCGCCCGTATGATACCAAAGTCTGTCACTTGACCAGCTTCGTACTGCTTGAGCAGGTCGCAAATGAGCTGGCCGCGCTGTAGGAGTCGCACCTCACCGTGTGTCCAAGCGCGCTTGTGCTCGGTCAGATTGGGTGGAAGAAGACAGCCTTCCTGCGAGAGTTTATGAGCCTCATAAAAGTCCTTGAGTTTGTTACAAGCGTTGGGGAAGAAGTAGCCTTTCCAGAATGTCTGTCCGTAGACTGCGGCTTCGACTAGGATGCGCAGGTAGTAGTACAGCTCATGCTGGTTCTTCTGACCACTGGCACGACGAGACGAAAATGATGCTGTGCCATGGGTAGCTTTCAGGGGAATATCGAATATGGCCACTGCGGTGGGGTTGCGACGGTGAGCATGTTTGCTGACGACAGCATCGACATAGTGTACGCCCTTGTCAAACTCTTCTGTGCTGACAGCTACGTTGGCAATGGATTTGGCCTGCGCCTTGGTAAAGATGCCTTCCTCACCAAGACCAGCCATGAAGATGTCAAAATGCTCCGGCTTCAGTATGTGGCCGCGCTCCTCCGGAAAGAGTTGAGCGACAATCATCTCATGATCCTCGCTATTCATAAGTCGGCGTTCGACAAGCTCGGCGTTGTTTACCACCGCGTTGTAGCGTGTGATCCAGTTCCGCTCAATAGAACCTTTGGGCATCTGGCTCGCGCGGATGCTTACACCGTTGACGTCAAAGGTAGTATCTGGTATCTCACCCTCGATGTGACGGGCTTCGAGATGAAAGTGGGCGTTGATCTGATCAATGACGTTGATATTGGTGGGACAACCGTCTGCGGCATAAAAGGCGAGATCCTTGATGGCCTGGCGTCGTCGTACGGCGTCAATGGTCTGATTTGCAGTCTTCAAGTGCGCCTGGCGGTGAGCAAGCGGAGAGAGGTTGCTCGGCAGACGGGATATGCCATGCTTGTCTCCGAGGGGTGGCTTCTTGACGATCACGTTCAAAGGTTTTACGCGCTTGCTAGTATTCGCCTGTGGTTTAATAGCAGCATGGCGTTGATTCAACAACTTTTCTGCCGCTCGCATGCCTGCCATGGCAGCTGCAAGTATATCGGTGTGAGCATCAGGACTGACGTTAGTAGCGTTGACATTGACGGGGTGGGAGGTCGTTTGAAGTACAGGGCTACTATCGGCGTGCTCCTCCATATCATGCGTGAGATCAACCCCCGCTTGGGTCTCTATGATGGACTCAGTAGTGCTTTCCGAGAATTTCGCAGGTAGTGTGACAGGTGTCACGTCGACATGGCTATTAGCGGTCGACGTTTCGAAATGCGCGCTCGTAGGTGGTGTCAATGGGCTTGTGGGTGGAGTGCTTGGAGCGACCACGCTTGAGAGCATAGTAGTCTCGGATTCGAACACTGTGTTGTTTACTGTTGAAGGTGGTGACGGAGTTGGTTTAGTACGCTTCTACGGGATTACTAAAAGTTGTGATTTGAACTCATCGAAAGTACTGACCTTCCTCTGCCTAGGCGACTGGAAGCAGTAGAGTCGCTTGGGAGTAGGAGCGGATGAAGCTGGGGTAGAAAACATGGTGGAGCTGATAAGGACGGGTTTCGGCGCGACACTGTCACTGCGACGATGGCTACCGAAGACCTTCTGAAAACCAGCGATAAGACGTGTGGATTCCTTGCATTTGTTGCCTTCATCATGAGCAACACTTCTGTTACTCACGCTGATGTTGTGATCGTATTCGGCGCGGTCGTTATCGTGGGTGCGTCCAAATGACTTAGCTGACAGGAAACTCCTCAGTCCAGTCATGATTGATGCTGTCGAGATACCGAGTCGATGCCCTAAATTAATCTATCGCTATGGCTGTGAGATAGGCTTAGGGTTTTCGTTACTGCTGTCGCACGAGAAGTAGCTGTCAGTGGATGCGCTGGCGATGTTGTCGAGCTCAGCGTGGGAAACTCCAGCTGTAAACAACGCCAAGCACATGTGATTCGGATCTACGGCGCCGGGTATATGCGGTCTGTTGTGGCGAAAAGTAGAAGTGAACGTGGACGTGCAACAGGGTGAAAGCTCTGCTCATGGCGCGTGAGGTTGAGTACTAACGTGCAGCAAAGTGGAGGTCCAGCAAAGTGAAAGTCCATCAGCAAGCGGCCTGACTGGGGCACAAACCTGCCAGCCTAAGACGGAGAGATTGCTCTGTCGAGTCGCGAATACCGCAGGATAGAAGCTCCAATACGTAGAACTAACCCGCGAATGCTCTTCATTGCACATATACCATGCTCGCGATGTACATACAAGTCTCGACATTTGAAGTCAGCTTAGAAATTTGTCTGGACTGAACACTTGTTTCTGGCCGACGTTTGTCGCGCTGGAAGCATAAAGTTAGGCCCAGCATAACGCCTATCTTTCTGTCGAGGACTAGCTTGCGCAGTTGGAGCGACTCATAGGAAATTAGCCGAAAGTCATAAGGAAGCACAAAGTAATGAGATGAAAATGACGAGCATTGCTCACCAGACCAGACGTGTAGTGAACGAAGAACCTCATGATTTGTTGGTATAAGAATAAACAGGACTTGTTTCAAGCGAAAAGATAACCCCACCAAACTCCCTGCTGGCCGAAGCCTGGTATTTGAAGAACAAGGAAACGATCACGCCCCGAAACACGCATACGAATCTAACTGCGTCCGTACCATGAC
>JAESFQ010000318.1_pt1 | contig 17441 bp, 9 predicted proteins | sample 9269431 | NCBI WGS metagenome assembly JAESFQ01 (sample SAMN14502588, study PRJNA617103) | algae metagenome | isolation source: Plectolyngbya sp. WJT66-NPBG17 and co-occurring heterotrophs from well... | place: USA: Mojave Desert, Joshua Tree National Park, California | collected 2006-08-06
CCTATGCCCCGCTACTAATGTACAGGTACTCGTGCCAGAGAAGCTTTTGATAACGCATTATTTACCGGCCCTTCTTGACCCAGCCCTCCAAGTTCTCTCGTGTATCGGCCAGCTTGCCCTCGACCATACCAACGGTTCCCTGTGCGTGTGCCTTTCCTGTCTCGATGAATTGTGAAATCCTATTCTTCATCCGTAGGTGTGTGTCTGCGAGGACAGGGTATCGCTCTTCGTAGGTCCAGATAAGGTCTCCGACGTTCTTGGTGGTGATGGGCAGCACAAATTTCGCAGCGGTGATGCCAACAGCGACGGGGACGGAGGCTCGCAGCAGAATGTTTCGGTTGCGCGTGACGATGGAACCTGCCATGGAGGAGACGAGGACGTAGAGTGCGCCAGGGAGGACCTTCTCGCCGGATTCTTTTGGTGGGGCTAATGAGCGGATGGTGCTTGTGAAGGAGTGCTCAAGACGCAGGGTCTCGGTGAGCGCGTTATCGACAGCCTTCTCGCCGCGGACAGCTTGCTCGTACAGAGCCACGCGCGCACGGCCAATTTGGACTGCGAGGCGGTCGGTTGGCGTCGGTCGGTAGGTAGACTCTGGAGACGAAGACGAGTTCGATGGGTCTGCTAAGGCGGGAGCGGTAGGAGCTGTGGTGTCGACGGGCATGTCATCGTAGATAGGTTTGCGGTCCTACTTTGAGATTAGTATCGCAATTCACCAGTGGTTTCGACACCCCAAAAAAGCTCGTGCGAGAGATTGAGGGCATTCCGACATACAAAATGGTCCGCAGGTCGCTCCTCTGCATATACTGTTCGTGGTGCGAAGATTGCTGCGGCGGAGAGGGCGGCCATGGCGGGGACAGCGGCGCGCTATAGCATGTCAATACACTGTCTTGCATCTTGTCAGAACTACTCACCTGCCGTAACAGCGGTCTGAAAGCCATCTCGAGCGTGGGGCAGGCGCAATGGGTCGAGTTTGGTGATGTCCAACTTGTGATGTTGAGCTCAGAAGACGCGGAAACGGCCGTGCGAGCGCCGCAAGATTCCCGCCCGTCCTCGGCTTAGCTATGACATCGTTGCGTCTCGTCCTCTGTCTGCCAGGCCACCCTTCACCCGTGCAACCCAATATGCTTAAGCGCCTCGCACGCTCAAAGCAGTCGCCATGGGTCTGCCAACAATGTCTCCGACAATCTCAGCGCCAACAACGCTTCAACACCACATTCGCCGCCGCCGCGAAAGCACGCGACACTGCGCCGCCAACGAACCCTCTCTACGGCCTGTCTGCCAGCGCGAAGACAGATGACGATGCCCTACGCAAGGTTTTCGATAATGCATCCTTTTGGGATGGCTTCAAGCGCGCATCACATAACGAAAAACCTACGGGAATAATTGGCAACCAATATCTTACCCATCCCCAAGGTTTTGTCGACTTCGTCACCGTAACCATACAACGCTGCAATGCCGTGGTGCAAAAGGTGGCGGCAGCGCAATCAACAGAGGAACTCAAATACATGGTCAAAGATCTGGACAAGCTCAGCGATCTACTATGTCGGGTCATAGACTTGGCCGACTTTGTAAGAGGCACGCATCCAGATCGCAAGTTCCAGATCATGGCGATGAAGGCCTACCAGACAGTGTTTCAGTACATGAACCAGTTGAACACCACTCCCGTGCTGCACGACCAGCTGAAGAAGGCGTCGGAGATATCCGAGGTATACGACACTTGGACCGAGGAGGAGCGCATTGTGGCAAGGATACTGATGGAAGACTTTTCAAGATTTGGCATTGGTCTAGATGAGAAGACGAGGGAGCGGCTGGTAGACTTGAGCGGCGAGATTGCAGATGTGGGTAACGAATTTGTCGAAGGCATGGCACCGGAGAAACTGCATCTAAAGTTCAAGTCGTCAAGGCTGAGAGGGTTGGACCCAAACCTCGCAAAGGCACTGACGAAATGGGGCGAGACAAAGATCTCCACCATGCATCACGAGTCGCAAGCTATATTACGATTCGTAGAGGACGCTGATGTACGGCAAGAAACGTACCAAGCTGTTCGAACAGCAAATAAACCGAGCATCGCGCGTCTGGAAAAGTTGCTGAAACTACGAGTGGAGTTGGCCCAAACGTCAGGCTACGAGACATTTGCACACATGACGCTAGAAAACAAGATGGCGCGAACACCAGAAGCCGTCAACACGTTCCTGAAGGCGCTCTATGAAGACAGCAGACCAGCTGTCCTTGCTGACCTAGAAGAATTGATGGAGCTGAAGAGAGGCGACGCTCACCAGGACAACTTTCCAAATCGCATCAACGCCTGGGATAAATTCTATTACACGCAGAAGATGCTGGCGTCAATGGAGAGTCACTACAGACAACGTACGTCCGACTCGCTGTCTGCATACTTCTCCGTTGGTACTGTACTACAAGGCATATCCCGGCTCTTCGACCGTCTGTACGGCGTTCGGTTCGTGCCCAAAGAAACCCAGCCAGGTGAAGTCTGGGACGATGGCGTGCGTCGGTTAGATGTCATCTCCGACACTGAAGGCCACATTGCGGTACTATACTGTGATCTATACTCGCGACCTGGCAAGACGCCCAACCCGGCACATTTCACTCTCCGCTGCAGCCGCGAAATTCTACCTTCCGAGATAGAAGAAATGGCACACATGAAGCATCGCTTCTCCTCGCCCATCGAGGCAGCCACAGACGGCATGCCCGTATCCTACAATGCCGAACGCAAGAGCTACTTTCAATTACCCACAATAGCACTAATCTGCGACTTCAGCAAAGCCTCTCACTCACGCCCCACACTCCTCAACATCCATGACGTACGTACCCTCTTCCACGAAATGGGCCACGCACTCCACTCCATCCTCGGTCGCACAGCCCTCCAAAACGTCTCCGGTACCCGCTGCGCAACCGACATCGCCGAGCTACCCTCGGTCCTAATGGAGCATTTCGCCTTCTGTCCCCACGTTCTCGGTCTATACGCCCGACACTGGGAAACTGATGCCCCTCTCCCCATGGCAGCCCTAGAATCCCGCCTCGCAATCGACGACCGAAACCAACACTCCGAACTTGAAAGCCAGATCCTGCTCTGCATGCTCGATCAAGCCTACCATTCCCCCATCGCTGCAGACCCGAACTTCAATTCGACAAAAGTCTACCACGACGTCTACAACAAATACGCATCCGTTCCCGAACCCGCCGGTACAGCCTGGCAAGGTTTCTTCGGCCACCTTTTTGGATACGGCGCTACGTACTATTCCTACCTCTTTGACCGTGCGCTAGCGGCAAAGATTTGGAAAGATGTTTTCCAGCATAATGGCCGGCAAGGTAGTCTGGATAGGGAGAATGGCGAGCTTTACAAGAATGAGGTGCTCAAGTGGGGCGGAGGGCGAGATGGGTGGCAGTGTTTGGCTGGTGTGTTGAAGGACGAGAGGTTGGCCAAGGGTGGGGAGGATGCTATGGCCGAGGTGGGCAAGTGGGGAATTAGACAGGCGAGGGGCAAGTAGAATGGAGGCGGAGGTTCTTTTGTCTAGAAGTTTGAACGTTGCGACGGATGTGTATATGAGGAGACGAGCTTATGTAACATACCATAGACGTAGAATACTGATATCAAGTAGAACGACTACTACACTTTATGCAGCCTTAAAGAATGCGAATGCGAATGCGGAAACTCAATTCATACACCTTGCTACATTCTGCCCCATCATCTTTTTCTGATCTCCCCAGCACACCATATCACACATGCCCACTACCCGCCCATCCCCCTCCCCCTATCCATCACCCCCGCCTTGATTCTCTCCACAACCTCTCTCCCTAACCACCTCAACTTGCCATTTTGTCGACATGTCGCATCCGCCCACTCGAACACACCCTTCAGCTCCCTCAATTCCTCAACCTTCCAGCTCTTCGCCAACCTGCCCAGCACCAACCTCGATTCCACGACGGTGGCCCCAGGATCCAACCAACTCTTGCTATGCTGATCAAGCGGCAGTATGAGTCCCGCATCGCTGGCGGAAATGAATTGCGATAGCGCGGGAAGCGTGAAAATCCAGTGGAAGAGAAGATTTGCCGTTTTGGATGATTGGGCGTCGTTGAGGGCGACAAGGGTAGCGCTAAAGGCCGTGGCGTAGGTATCGTGAGCAGAGCGGCGGCGGACGTTTAGTGTTTGGTTGCGTTCAAAAGATTTCAGATGGAGTGGGTTGTGTACGAAATCTAGGATCGTGGGCCAGTACGTTTGATCTGCTGTTTCCAGGCGACTTATCAAATGGATTTCGGGGAGTAGACAGGGCGCTACTAATGTCTTTGTTTGCGCTTGCTCGTTCCCTTCTTGCGTCTTCTTGAAGACGACGGTGATGGGCATTGATATGGCACGCCCCGTGTCTACATCTCGCACCACTAAGCACCTGGGCTCGGCAGCTAATACCCAGAAGTGGCGGAAAGCCTGTAGATGCGCCCTTGAATCTTGTACATCGGAGGGGAATAGAGGGTAGAATGCGCATATCAGACTCGCAATGGCTTTGTTGCTACGACTGAAGGTTTGCGTGCCACCTGCGATGAAAAGAGTACCAAACGCCATGTGGGCAGCGAGGTGGGAGCCATATGGAACATCAGGACCGATGCGTCCGTGGAGACCACGTAGGCGACGAAAGACGTCGAGGTCGCCTGTTCCTGCCATGACAGTAGCGGCAGCTAGTGCGATAAGATCTTGACAGTTGCGTACTGTGTTCTTGGAGAGCTTGGAGTCGTAGCGCACCGCGGGGAGTTTGTTGATACGTATCAGTTGATCCAGATACTTGATCAGGAAATCTCTGACTTGGATATCCCCCGTACCAGCGTGCTTGAGACTCACGGCCCATAACAGACCTGCGATGATGTTGTAAAAAGGCATTTGCTCGCTGCGGAGTCTTGTGATGCCTTTAAGGTCCCAGGCCTCGCGATAATCGTACGGCAAGTTCTTTATGATCCATAAATCCGATGCTTCGATTTCATCCCACATGATCAGATGTTTGGCAAGAGTACGGAGGAGGAAAATGTCTGGGCGGACGTAATCGAACTGGGGGAGCGTGTCCGGGATATCAATCTTGCGTGCGACAGTCTGGTCGTGGGTCTTCATGAATATGAGGGCAACGGCGATGACTGCTCCAGCCGTGGCTTGGTCAAGAACGTGGACGACGTTGACGGGTTTGGGCGCTACCGCAACCGTCATGAGGCGCTCGACGATGCGCATGTCGTGCAAACCTCGAAGGTCTTTCCCCTTGCCCAAGTTAATGAACCCAAGCGCAAAGCCCGCAGCCAGCCTGTAGGCTTCATCGCGCAGACTATCTGGCGGCTCTGATGGATCTGGGACATCAACATACTCGATTTCTGAAAGCATGACCTCGCTCATGCGACGGTGCTGGGTGTTGTAGTAGAGAAGGCCGATACCCATAAGGCCGGTAGTCTGCGTGTAAGGCGAGAGGTTGAGCTCCGCTGCCCCTTGTGGTAGCATTCTCGTGACATGTACCGAGAGCAGTCGTGTGACAAGTGTGTCCATGGTGCCCATGAACGAAGCAGCTAAGCCTAGTAATAGGCCTACCGAAGTCATGGTATGTTTTGGGGTAAGGTATTTGAAAGACAGCCATTTCGCAATCGTTCTCAAATGACCATTCAGGCCAAGGCCTAGCAAAAGCCCAGCATGCTTGTTCGTCAGCTCGGCAGGTTTGTTGTACATGATCCATGAAGTATCGATACCCTGGGCATCGCGCGATATGCTCAGTCCAGCCGCAGCACCAGCATTGAAGAAAGCCCAAAAGTACTTCTCCTCGGAATAGTTCTGCCGCTCGGCAGTAACGACATTGCCCATTGGCTTCATAAGGCATGATGTGGAGAAGCCATACAAAGGGTATTTCTCGGTTAGTAAAGGCCTCTTGCTGCTGAACTTGATCATAGAATTGCCCAACGGTAAGGAGAACGTGCGGACCATGACCCATTGCATGAGTGCTTTTTGTCCCTCGAGCATTGCAGCGTCGTCTTGACGGTTGTCAGCCTTGTATTCCGCAACAGTCTGTCGCAAAGGCTCCAGCAGCGTGTATGCCTCCATAAACCGTCGATCCTCGCGAAAAATGAGCCGTGTGATGTAATGCCGATCAACTTCAGACGTCGATTGAATTGGTTCCATTCGATCAGCGCCTTGGCATATAGTGTGAACATCTCGTGTTGTACCAACTGCATGAAGGGCTCCGCCCGATGCAGCGAGGTGGGTATCATGGGCAAAGTCTGCAACTGGAGTGAGGCTAAGATCCAAATCTTCGCGCTGAACAAGTCTGAGTAATGAGCTCGACCATGTAGTAGGTGGGTTTGCCTGGCATCTCGTAATCGCTTCCATGAGTGGTGCTTTCGCGGCTTCCGGCAATGTCGCTAGCACCTCAGGACTGATGTTACAAGTCCTGATCAGTTCCACTACTTTCCTAGGGCTTGAGGCAGGGTCTATGTCGCGGAAGAATCTATGCAATGCTACCGTCCTGGGCGTGATTCCGGCTATAATCTCATCAATATTGATCGACGAGTGCGGAGAGGCTTTGGACTTTCGAATGAGCATCGCTAGTGTAGGGAATGGAGCGTAATACTGAGATCCTGTGACAGTGCCAAGCCACTCTAAGATTGAAGGAGGTGCATCCCATGGTTGGGCATGCAGTCGAACTTTGCTGGTCAAGGTGGTTTCGTCATATGCCCAGTCCTGACTTGAGCCTCCATCGAGATCGAAGAATCCACCCTGTCTCCAGTCCCACGCCTCCCAACGTAGCCAATGACCGATCTGTGCTAACACAGGTGCGAGGTTTCCAGGTTGCATGTCAGCGAAGTCTTGGCACAATGTGTCGAGCTTGCGCTCCTCACGGAAGAGATGTAACGACACCACAATCTCAGACAAAGAAGAGATGCGAAGATCCTGCTTTTCCGAAGGAGACAATCGCCTCCAGTGGTCATTGGTGGCTTTTCCGATCGGCGACTGGACGTACTGACGAGCGAGGTCAAGGCAAGCGGGTATCATGCCGTTACGGACGTTGATCTGTTGTGCAATCGTCGGTAATTGGCGCTGCAACGAGTCGCGCTTCGCCGGTGGACTCATTGCGGTCGATGCTGGACTAGAGTGCAAAGCCCAAGCCCAAGGAGATAACCCCCAGCTCTTGGCATGCGATGTCGACGTCTGACGATTGCACATAAGACGCCATGCTGAGTCTTCATCATCAATGAACTCATCTGGCTTTGCTTGGCTTGCAGGATGCCCCGAACTTCTTCGCTGGCGGGATTTAGCACGAGTGTTCGTCTTCCCCTTCTTTTCGTCTATGAACGGCACCGCGAGAGTGAGCAGAGTCGCTACAAAAGCTGTCCAATCGGCACTTGTTCGCTCAGCGCTCTCATCCGATAGTGACTTGCGAATGCTCCACCAAATTTCCAAGAGAAAATCGCCTGCATAGTTTGGCAGAACCGTTGATAGCACTCGAAATAGCTCAGCCACATAGCCATTGGAAGGTGACAGACGCAAGACCATCCGATGACGACGCTGTTCACCATCAGATAATTCCAGTTTACCGCTTGTACCTAACGAGGACAGCTTTTGCAAAGGCTGGCTCAGTGGTATAACCCGTCTCGAGCCCGCAGTTGCTCTGGTCTGATCGCGTTGCATAATGGCATACGGATCGAACAACTTCATCGGACCTAAGCTGAACTTCATTGGTAGGTGGCTACCCCATCCAGCAGTCAACGATAAACAAGGTTCTTCAGGATTCTTCGAGGTGAGCTGAACGATGCGCTCGAAATGGCCGTCACGAACTTTTACAAGATCCAGCGTATTGTCCAGCTGCCGCGAACCAACAAACCTTGGGACGCATGCATATCGAGGAGCTGCACTAACCGACCCGGACTGAGTCGCTGATGCTGACGGCGACAATCTTTTTCGTGAGACTGCTAGCTCACATTCGAGAGGAAGTTGCAATGAAGGATGTGATATGTACATGTAAAGTTTTCTCTCATGAAGCGTCGCTGAATTGAAAGGTGCATTTAGTGTAAGCACCTTTGGCTCATGCCAACCCTACTTGAATGTCAATACTATAGTCTCTCTGGAAAAGAGGCTGACTCACCTCTGTATTTGAAGGATTCCCCAAGGCAAAGAGGCCACTCTTCAGATATTGTGTGATCGGGATTTCCGCAATGACACTGATGATGAGCTCCTTGTGGAGTCCCTCTCCAGGCCGCGGTCCAGCTTTGGCATCGGGCGGCGCGAACAAGTCATCAAGCTCATCATAGTCCTCTATAGTGTCGAATGTGTCCTCATCCATAACATCGTCCAAAGTGTCATCTATCGATACAGCGCCTAAGCTCATGCGGGATGTAACGCTACCAGGGGTTGAAGCTCGGTTCCGAGGGTGCGAAAAGCCACCGAAACTCGTGCGATCGTGACCCAATGAGTGCCTACTTCGTTGGCTTGCGTTGAAGCTTGCGTTGAAGCTACCACCGATGCTATTGCGGGACGTTGCGAGGTCCTGGAATGCGCTTCTATCGAAGCTCGTCGAAAGCTCAGCCCGTGATAGCAGCGAGCTCACTCGTCTAGACTCTTTCGGCTGTCGAGTAATGTCAGAGTCAGGATTGAGCTGTGAAGCTAGAGCATCATCGACTGCTTGGTCAGAGAGACGTTCTTTGGTCGTGATCTTGAAGGATGGGGGCTGAGTCTTGCTGCGTGAAGCTCCACCAAAGCTTTCCCTCAATCTGTCAGCTCCACGGATTGCTGGGGTAGTTGCTCCTGTCCCTGGTGCAGTGCCGCCATATGAGCTACGGCGTCGAGACTTGCTTATGGGCAGAGGAATGTGCTGTTTGCGAGAAGTTGATATTGATTTTGGCTCAAGGTAGGCCGCAGACCAGATGGTAAATACATTCGTCTCGTGGTTTGCTGTGACTACTAGTAAAAGAGGCTTGTCATTACCACTGCGATCGAACAGAAGCTCGTTTCGCGGAGACACGTAGATTATGTCCTCGGCTTTATCAATTGCCTCCAGTCGGCGATGACCAGAGCCTTGGGATGTCAACAGGCTGCTGCGGTCACCACCTGCGACAACGCTGACAACCAATCCCAGCTCCGATAGCGGGTCTGTGAAGGAATACAATGTGGGTATCGATTCTGGATTTAGGGGCGCAGTAGGATTGAGCAAGTCATCAAGGAACGTGTTAGCACCTGACAGGCGAGATTTTCCGTTGCGCGATGTGCCTATAGAAGAGCCATGCCGACGGTAGGGCTTAGAGAAGCTCTGTGAGAAGGAGAACTGCTGTGAGAGAAAGGACTGGTTGGTTGTGAGGAAGGAATTTGGGGGAGCCGACGGCAACTGCGGGCTGGTAGGAACCGGATGCAGAGGAGCAAGCTTCCTCTGCACGACAAGACCCCGTGCAGCAGGAAAGGCCTTGTCCACCTCGAATGGGAGATTTACGATGTGTGTGGTGCCCGAGAGAAAGAAGACATGTGCTTGCGACTTCAAGAAGACGACAAGAGCACGCGATAGAGTCTCTACAGTGGGCGTTGTTGTGCTGACTGGCGCAGTAGGATCGGTAGCGGGCTGTGTCCCTTGAGTGAGGAAGCTCTTCGAAGGGTCGATTGCGACATGTTCGGGCGAGTGGTCGGTAGCATCGTTGGTCCCATGTGAGGGCTCGTCTACCAGGAACCATGTCAAGAGTGCCTGCTTGACCTTCTCTTTCTCGACCTCGAAGTTGAAGACCTTGCGTATGACGCCACCGCGCGACCAGACCACGTGGTACTCAGTGGTGACGAGCTCGTCGGTATAGCCATCAGGGCTGTCGTTGGTGTATGTGTCCCAGGTATAGTCGCGGTCGGTGCTATCTTCGGCCAGGATAGCCTCTTGGACCAGGTACTGCAGGGCAGAGGGCTTGTGGACCCCGATTGAGCGAAGGGAGGCCATGCGAAGGCTCGTTCCGCCACATGAGGGAGATTTGGGCGTCGTGTGTGCGTTGTGGTGAAATAGGCGGTTTGTTTGCGCGGGGCGCGCAGTCTGACGTGACGCGCTGCGGTTGCGCGCGACTTCCCCAGAGAAATGTTGACAAACTCCGCAGCACCTCCGAGCTTCCTTCACCCTCACACATCGAGTCGTGCAACACCTTCCGCCCTCAGCGAAATAACGACAACTACTGCAGCATACTGAAAAGAAGTGGACATAATTGCGCTTGAAGCAGCAGCAGCTTCCTTCGTTTCTTCCTTATTACCTAGGCGGTAGCTAAGCTCACCACCATCGCGCTGCAAGCATGGAGCCAATCGTCGCGACACGAGGGAAGCTGACTCAACTAAGGCACGTCTTGCTCATGGTACTCCCCATACGACTGCTGACATAGCATCTCCTAGGTACGAGCTTCCGCACCGCGTACACGACGCTACGGTATACCCCGTCAAAGCCCCAAATGGCTCGACTATTGTACTATACGGACATGAGACGGGTGTGGGCATTCTCTGGCGAGGCGGACGGCCGTTGAAGAAGACTGCGCCGCCTCCGAAGCAGCCAGCAAAGCAAGCAAAGGTCAATGGAACAAGCAACGAGGCCATCATGATCATCGACTCCGACGACGACGAGCCTGCTAAAGCCGCTGCAGAGCCCCCTCCCAAGGCAGAGTTTGACGACGAAGAAGAAGAGCTCGACCCGGATCAGCCTTATCCCTCGATTGTGCGGCAGCTGTCTCTGTCACTGAGCACCCAAGTCCTCCACATTGCTGTACCCCAAATACCGAGCGCCTCTACCCTCCGACCCGCAGATACGATACCTCCCATATTCAGCAAAAACATAGTTTTCGCTGTCGCGTGCGCCGACTTTACTGTTCGCGTCATCACGTTACCTTTGAGCCCTCCTCCACATGTCGCAAAAGACAAGCCACACGGCGCAAAGCCACAATTCGGCGAAAACATTGTCAAGGTCCATGGCCATCAGAGCATTCCGAGGGGTGTTACCATAACTTGGACCGCGAGGGGAGAGTCAAGCTCTACAGAGGACCCTGATGGCGATATGGACCTGGATGAAGAAGAAGAAGATGTTGCGACTTCTGCGCGCACACACCAACCGCGCGCCCATGGAGGCTTTGACTTACTCGTAGCATCCCACTGCGCCGAGCTGGGAGGCTTACTCAAGCTCTTTCGCATTGAGCTGTCCGAGACGGCGCTACAGGTCTCTCATCCAGTCGCGCCTTACAAGACGCTTACTCTCAGCAAACCTGCCTCTTGTATTGCCTTTAACACGGCCCAGTACCCGAAGCCTCGGCATTCACAGCTACTTATCGCAGACTCGACAGGCACTGCGCGCATCTACGATCCTTTTGCGCTACCCAGTCGTCAACGACGAACAAGTGGTGGCCGACTCGAGTCTGGTGCATTCGTGGGAACTTTTAGGTCATCCTTCGAGGCAGTCAAGAACCTTGCACTAACCCCAGCGGTTCTCGCGTCGCGCAAAGCTATCATCGACGCAGCTTGGGCCTCCGATGGCCGTCACATACTTGCCCTCTTAGCAGATGGCGAATGGGGCGTGTGGGATGTTGACCGATCTGGTCCAAGTCCCCCAGCAGATCCGTCGGCCTTCTCCCTTCGGGGATATGTGGGTGCAGCTGAGAAGGAAGGAACCTCCGGCGGCGCATCGAGTCCCAAGCGTGGAAGCCGCGCCTCATTGGCTCCAATGACACCAAATACACGTAAGCGGAAAGAGGAGACGCTCTTCCAGGGCAGCGCATCAAGCTCGACTGCAGCAACTAGAGGTGGTGTCTCCGTCGCGAGCATCACTTCGGTGAATGGAGCAGCATCAGAAGACTCGGTCATCATCTGGTACGGATCCGAAATCTATAGAATAGCAGATCTGATCAAGTTCTGGACTCGCACTGCTTCTACCAGCAGCGGAGGCTCCTTACCGAGCCCTGGTCTCCAAGTTCAGGATGTTGTACTCTGCGGAGAGGCCATCACCTCAGTCTCACAGTTCGACACAACAGCCCAAGCATCACGTATGGCAGTCGCAAGGGATACTTTGATTTCAGCGGAGCACCGACTCATCATCACCGTCAGCACCAGCCAACCTCTCGGACGCGATCTTAATGCCATGTTTACGCGCGAGCAAGTGGAAGACGAGTCATCGAACCGAACAGACCAGGCTCTCCTTACCCGTGGCGAGCTTGATCTCGGCGGTATGGACAGGATGCTCGAGAGTATGGAGGGTAGCGGCACCAGTGGAGCCGTTTCCAAGAGCCTGACGATGGGCGGACCTCGGAAGGTCCTTTTCGCCTCGTCCGCGGCTTGATCGCCAACAAAAAGCGACATGCTCGCGACAAGAACTATATACCCTTGAACAAAGACAGCTTGGTAAGATGTTACGGAAAGCCGGTACTTGAACACGATATCCCCGAATCATCATCCTTTTTTCCAGCTACCACACATGTGGTGAGCAGTTTCGCAGTGCCGTTCTACACTCCTCATCCCTATTATCCCCTCTCCCTCCTTTATCCCTGTGCTTTCCCTTTCCGATTTGCCTTCCGTCTATTGAACATGACGGAGACATAAATGACCTTTCGCGGCCCAAGGTGGAGCTCAGCGACCAGACCCATTCCTGCTGCTCAGTATAGCCTAGCGATATATCAAACACAGTGCTGACCCACAGTCGCCGACGACGCTCTCCTTTACCCCTAGTAGCCCTCGCAGGCGAAGGTTTTCCGTAATGTAAAGGTCTTTGTCTGGATAGCTGTGGGCAGTGCGTGCACATTGCCTTTTCTCTGTGACTCTGAGCTACTTGCGTACCTAGCCGGTCCTCAAGGATGTCAGGTGAGGATGGTATGCGTTCTGTGGTGAGGAGGCGCGCGGGTGCATGACGTGCGTGTCTTTCTGGGATGCGTGCGGTGTCGTGTCTGCGTGTGGTGAAGGGGTGTGCGACATCGTTCAATTTCAAACTCGTAAATGATGTGGTGTGAATACCGTGATTCTTTATGAAACGCTCCATTCGTCTTCGCGTGATATAATCGAATATTACCATTACCCTCTCCGTAACCTTGAACGCCGATGCCAAAACTAAAACATCCCGACAGGACCGACTAATCTATAAACAAAAAAGACGCGTGACGGCACGCTTTCATGACCACATACAATCTAAATATCCTCCACCACTCTGCCGACAAATCCTTCCAACCCAGCCATACCCTTCGCCCCCCTCTCATTACCGCCAAAAAGTCCAGGTCCACCACCCGGCATAATCAACACCTTGGCACCCATCTCGACAAACTCGCGCGAAGCAATGAATTGAAGGGTCACAATGGCCGCTGGTGGCGCAGACTCTGTGGTCGATCTGTCCGTCTCATCCTCAAATCCGAACCCGAAAGCGTCGTCTTCGTCCCCATTATTATGAGCTCCGTTGGTGTTCAGCGCAGGGACTTCCGTACGTTCAGCAGCAACGGAGACCACTTTGGACGAAGCTCTAACGCTAGCAATGTAAACGACGACTGCGCTGCCGACGCCGAGGTCCTTGACGCCTTCTGCTTGCTTCTCCTCGAATCGCACTGTGATGACCTTGTGCGCCTTGGGCGCGTGGGCCGCCAATACCATGCCTTTGCGTATCCTGTTGATGGATGGACTGACAATCGGTGTAGTCACAGGTATGATACCCATGGTACCAACCTGACCTGCATGTAGCTTCCGCACAGGTAGGCGTAGATTGCGCAGCGAGGTGATGCGGACCCGTCGCCATTCACTATGTCGGTCGCGCAGTGAAGCGTTCTTTGAGTTGGTGTTTAGTGCGCCAGGAAATGACCTCGATTGCGGTACACAGTGCTTGCGACTTGGTCTTGCACTGCCACTGTCGCTGTCGTCCGAGCTGATGTCAACAGGGTACGGTCCTAGCAGGAGCTCATCGCCAACAGCCAAAGACCCGTAACGGAGGTAGCCCCCAATGATCGCGGATCGATCAGCAGACTTATCTATACGAACGCTATAAACATCTTCGATATAGAAGAGGGGCGATGTTGATACGGCTGCTGGGGAGTCTACTTCCGTAGGCATGGGCAGTCTTCGAAGGAATGCATGTAGTTTCTGTATTCCTGTTCCTTTAACAGCACTGGTCAATACCACTGGCACCGCCGCAAGCGGTGAGTCCACAAGCAGATCTAGCGTCTTCTCCGTCTCCGAAAGATCAGCTGCCTCAACTGTATGTAGATCAGCCTCAAGGACAGATGTTGATGGATCGGTGATAAGACAGGGTCTCCGTTGGTGTTCCTTTAGCGTCGAAAATAGCTTTTGCAAAGTACTTTTCAAGCCATTTTTAGTAGCCAGATCGTACTTGGTGATGACAATCACAAGCGGTAGTTGCAAGGAGAGGCAGAGCTGTAGATGTGCATGCGAGAGGTCCAAATCTGCTGCGGCTGGTCCGAGCAATTCTTCGGAGGATGGAGACGCTCCGAGCTTACCCGAAGACTCGTCGGTATTGTCAGCTGGAACGCATAAAAGTGTCCAATGTGGTTGCCTGATGAACAGATTAGCAAAATTCACCACACATTCAAAGAATGACGATTCAAATGAACCCCTTAGAACCGCACAGATAGGAGCTGAGAGCAGCAACGATATGTGGAGATCACTTACCAGCCGACAATTCCACGGACGGTGGTGCGCCTAAATCGAGGGTGTCCAGCTGAGTCAGAAAGAAACACAAGTCGGCCGTTCTCTGCAGACTCCACTGCCGCATGGATGTCAATCCACGAGTCAATGTCTCCAGAGCCATAGCTAGTCACTTGTGAGTAGTCTTCCACGTCACGATATCCTATCAGCTCTTGGGTGACAGAGCTGGTCATTCCCGATGCGATCTCATGTCTGTGTTTCAATAGACTCAAGCGACTCTTTCCTCGGCCATTATCCAGCGTGGCCGTAGACAGTGTGCCGAGTAGGCTCGATTTACCGGACATGGTGGCACCAGTTACTGATACACGCATCTGCTCCGTGACTCTGTGAAACTCGCTGGCCAGCGTCCCCACGTCACCAGCATCGGCTTCCAATGGCGTATTGCCTGCACCTTGCTGATCCCTCTTCGTGTGATCGATCAAGTGCTGCTCCGGGCGTACTAAGGCTTCTGCAACCAGTAGTTGCGATCTTACAACCCTTTGCTGTACTGTGCCGGGATTCTCTATCCACTCACAGTCACCCACAGGAACTCTGCGCATAACTTCGACTCCACAGCCTAAGCTTGCAGCCATAGCGCGCAAGTTGTTGAGACTCTCTTCCATCTCATCTTCTGCCAAGCCAACGATAGTTCCGTCGTCGGCAACTCCAATTTCATAAAGAGCCCCATTGCTCTCCTCCAATCCGGGCAGAAGCCGTTGAGGCACCTCAGGAGCTGACAGACGTGCATCATCCGGGAAATGAGGAATGACAGGTGCCATGGACGAGGACACGTGGTTCGGACATGATTGTTGCAGACGCCACAGCAATTGAGTCGTCAACTGCTCGAGACGATGCTGTTTTGACTGTGTAGAGGCCAATGGTGGGGGAGTGTTGGGGAGTAGGCCTGACTCTGATATGCTTCGACCCACAGGTATAGGTATCTCAGGCCGACGCATAGACCCAGATATGTGGCGTCCAGTACTGGCACGGGTGAACGACCGCCGTCGCCTAAGCAGCAGATGCAGCTTGTATTCCGTAGGCCCCTCCTGGGGCTCTGCCTCCAATCTCGTGATATGGATATAGTCTATAGCGGCTGTAGGGGCTACTATGGTCGAGCTCGCGTTGTCCCTAGTGCTATCGAGAGTCGAAGGGAGTCGTTGAGGATTTGTGGCTGGAACCGGCGATTGCGCGACGCCGCCGTCGGGCGTGATTGCCCACGGTGACGAAACGCGTGGAGGATCAGGATCGAAGGTGAATATGGAGGCCATATTGCGTAGTGGGTGCCTGGTGCCTTGGTGGTTCTATTCCCTAAAGGACGGGTAACTTGGGAGGTGGCGGACTTCTCAAGTGGCGCGCTGCCGCGTTGATGTAGTGAGCAAGCGTGGTATTGATCGTGAGTTAGTGTGTAAGAAGTGCGTCCGGAATAATTGCGATAATAAAGGAAGCATGGTGACGGGTATAGAGCGCAAACGATGCGTAGGACTTTGTCAGGCAATGACTAGAGACAACTCGTCGACGAGTTGCGTGAAGGTGCCAAGCTGGCGTTCACAGATTAGAGAAAGACATTAGTGTTGACAACTGAGGTGATGGTGATGCTCTGGGTAACGTGAAACGTGCAGTGGCATGAGATAGTCATGGGCTGTTGGAAGTATGAAGGTCGTGGTGTTGTTAGTCATTGGTCGTCATTGGCCCTAGCTCTGCGGGGAGTCACCGTTCTGCGGAGCGGGCCCTCATCCTTCGCTCTCAGCCTCACCATGGGTCACCGCAACACGACACGCCCTTTTGTCGCCCTTTTGTCACTGGACTCAAACCAATTGTACTACTGCTGAACTCGTATCAGTTCGCAAGTATTGTTTTCTGCGTTCATCGTTTTCGTCGGGTAGTGTCATAAGTTTGTTAACCTGTGTTAGGCACATCGCATGGAATGGAAAGGAAACTCCACTAGTCCAAGACCATTTCTTGCCATATATGATGATGCTCAAAACCTCTTACCGTATGCTTAAACGTGGGCAGAGCAGATGTGAATGCGATGCGGATTGTACCGTTCATGTCTCCAGTATCTATACTGCGGTGTAAGTGTTTGTGAATCAATTTCGTTGGTGCAGCTCTACCATCTGCTATCAAACAGGACGCTTCCTACTCTACGATGGTCATAACACGCCGTGATATCATTGATGGGCGCAGTGACATATGAACGTCGTGTTCGTCATTGAACTGAACGTGGGTGCCATCCACGTCGACTGGCTGAGAACGGCGACTAGGTTCAGTCATGAAAATGGCGCAAACGTTGGCACAGGCTGCACAATGCCCGTGATAGTGACCAACACGACACGCTGCATTTTTGATAGAAAAGGCGCTGCGTAAATGAGTACAATGTTCCATGTGTCTCTGCAAAATCGGGACATTTTATGGGTTCGAGACACTTGTGTGCACAACAGGCGTGGGCTGGCTATCGCCAAATACACTTCAGCATCCGAGCACGTCGACGCAGGGTGTTACTCAAGCTCAGCCGGCGGTTGAGGCTGAAGGGCTACGCCGAGCATACTGTAAAGGTATATGGAGCGATGTTATGTCCGTATGACAGGCCTGCAGCCACCACTACACGCCGGCTCATGCCCCTTGTTCCGGCTGCTAACAGCCGTGTGCGGCTAATCTGTTTCCACGCCTCATTGAAAGCGTCATCCCATTCGGTCGACGGCTGTGACTTTAGCCGGCTTTCTCGAAGGTGACACTGCACGTCTCCCGCAGTAGTGGACACGCGAGCGCTACGCACAATCCAAACCATTGCCCTGGAGCCCGTGTG
>JAESFQ010000319.1_pt1 | contig 17436 bp, 14 predicted proteins | sample 9269431 | NCBI WGS metagenome assembly JAESFQ01 (sample SAMN14502588, study PRJNA617103) | algae metagenome | isolation source: Plectolyngbya sp. WJT66-NPBG17 and co-occurring heterotrophs from well... | place: USA: Mojave Desert, Joshua Tree National Park, California | collected 2006-08-06
GGAGATCAATCTTGGCGCGGAAACAGAGGGAGTTGCGAGAGGCCTCTTCTCAGCTCTGAGAGAGCTTGACAAGAAGGGCGTTGAGGTGATATATGTAGAGGGTATCGACGACAAGACAGGTGACGATATTGCGACCGCGGTCATGAACCGGCTCAGAAAGGCTGCTGAGATTAGGTCTTAAATGGGAAATGGAAGTGGCGCTTATGCCAGTTGAACATGATGGCTTCCATTCTGGAATATTCACACTTCGGCTCTGACTGTTGGACATGAATTTACAACCAGGTAGGGCTTGTTTGACACGTCAATGGACAAATCAACGACGCACTTGGTGAGCGTAGGCGTTCGTTGGCAATAAAACGACTCCACTGCACCTCGTTACTTGCATATCTCCTCCCACGACATATACAGAACCTTCTTAGCAGTTTGCAACTACGTTAGCGTTACTACCATGTCCACTCTTCCTGTGTTTCTCGGCCTTGTCACGCTATTAGCCAGCTGTGCCCTAGGAGCACCACACCGCGAGGATAACCCCCAAACCCGCGCGGTAATGGATCAACCTTCTCCGACAGGCCAATCTACCACGACTGTTTCCGTAACCTCAACATACACAAGCTATACGACTCAAGAGCCGCCCAAAGGTACTGGTAGATACACTCTCAAACTTGACGTCCCTCCATCACCGGCCTCAGTAAAGCCTCCGTCCAATGAGCCTGGTTACAATAGCCCCACTGGCATAGCAGCTACAATAACATGCCCACATCCGACTGAACCATGCACCATTAACGGTATTCCGGTGCGGCCATCTGGCACCATGTCTCTTTTCTTACCATCCTTTACTTATGAGCCATTACCGACGTCCCCGGCTTCGGCCGGTCTGATGAATACAAGCACCACATGCTCGCATACCATGTCGCACATTGTACCTAGCGAACCCAGCCATGATCTGCCTTGGATAACGCACCCAATATCCATGAGCCTGCCCTCAGGAGGTCTCACGAGCACTTCATCATCGAGCACTGCAGGATCATTGCTAGCGCCTGCGGTCTCTGATCCGCCAAGTTCAAACGCTGTGGTTCCAACAACCGCCGTCGCTGGGACTGGCTCTTCCGAGTTCAACTGGCCCACAAGGAGCGTGCCCACTTCTAGCAGTTCAAATAATACTTTCATTAAAAGTGCCAGCGTGGGTTCAATGACACCAAACCCTCTGCCTAAGGTTAGTATCACGGCAACCGTCACTGCAGATTCCTCTATCTCTCCCACTATATCAGTCCACCCGCGATGCAAGACCAAAATACCCATGAAAGTTCGAGATACCGAGTTCGATGGGAATACTACCAGCGCCATTCATTCCTCTACTCTCGTTTGGACGACCAAATACATCGATGCGTCAGCTTTTACAGGTATGGAGAACGCTACGCCGTCTACGAGAAACATACGAGCGGAAGAGAACAGAGCCAGTTCAACGCGAAGAAGCTACTGGACCCGCTTCTTCGCTGTTGCGGACCCTCTTGCAGGACGGGCGGCGCAACAGTGCTTGGCTTGCGATCACGAGGGTGAGATTACTTGTTTGCCTGACCGGAGGTATTCATGGTGTACCGGTGGATGCGCTGTAACGGAAAAGCTGGGGTGCGATATGGTGTGTGAGCCGGGTGTGATACGGAAGGAAGGGAAGTATTGCGTGCGATGAAGGAATTGTGATTGCACCTGTCGTACAGTAAGTCGGTGACAGGATACGCATAAACGAGATTATCATGTCTCTATCTATCAATGTATTAACTGTGGTTCTTCTTGCTGTATATATACGAAGATTGTAAGCACGGCGAATTGACGTCCCTCACATTGTCTAGCGCCAGCATCGCTGCCTAATACTTGAATCTCACTTGACGGTAGGGGCATCCGTAGCTGCAGACGTCTGCTTGAATCGCCTTTTCCCCAGCATTGCCCTCAAACATGGCTAGGTTTCCATTTCGCGACATCTATTCATGAAGCTCGCACGCGTTGCGCAGTTTCTATTCATGCCACAGCAATTCACCAGAAGTTCTCAGTCACAGACGCAAACAGGAAAGCTAGCAGTAGCTTTAGTGAGTCATGGACTCTCATACAGAATACAATAAGAAATAATCACAAAATCACACAGCTGACTATCTTTCCATGAGACCCCAATGAAGAGGAAGCGGACGACATGTACTATACATCAAGGAGGAGCATCACAGTCTTCCAAGTAGTACGCCTCGCGTTTTACAAAGTGCCGCTTATCAGCGTCCAAACGCAGGCTCTGTAAGAGTAGCTGCCTCAGATCAGATTGGTTCATAACAATCTTGTCCCACTCGTCCACGGTTCCTAAAACGCGAGATTGGTTCCCAAAGTGCGTTGCAACCAAGTCCACATATAGTTCTCGGAGCTTCGAGGCTTCGCCGCCTTTGTCGCAGGCGAACTGCATATCCTGCGTCGAGATGGATCTGCTAGCAAATATGGCGGTGTGTTGCGCATAGAGACGCCTCATAGCATAGGTCTTGAACTCGGTGCATAACAGCTCATCGCCAAGAACCCAGCATTCAGCGTCGACGCTGACACTGTCGGGTTTGGTGAGCAAGGATAGCAGAAGTGGTTTGATGGTGTATTTTCCGTAGTACAGCCACTCAACGAAAAGCGCAAAGACAGTGGGGTCATCGTCAGGGAGCTCGATTAGGTCCTCGCGACGCTCCTTAGAGTCCCGGCGACCAGCACCCGCAAGGAAAATTGAGTGGTGCGAGACTAAGCGTCTGGGTAGGAACCAGGTGAGGGAATTACTCGAGGAACCATGCACAGAGGTCACTGGGCCAACGCGGATCTCAACTGCGGGGCCGGTGAGACTGCTCATGTCAATTTTTGAGCTGTGAATAGGAATGGCAATGCACTTACAGGGCAAGATGGCTGTCGTGCTTCTTGTCATCGGTCCTTCGCAATCTTTGCAAGGGTTGTGCGGATGGCATTGCTGGATTTTTATCTGTTTTCCAAGAAGGAGCCCCATATCCTTTCTCGTAATCTGCCAGCCTAAGTTCTTCTAGGCTGAAATCGGCACACTCTTTTTGGGCAGAGATGACTTGGTATTGCTCCAGTTGTTTTCGTGGTGGATTAGAAAGAAACGAAGGCACTGTATGGGGGGCCAGTGGCACTGTGATAGTGCCGTTGTTTACTGTTGATGAACCTGTGAACGTTGATCAGCCAGGAAACACAACCGATTACCCAGTCGGCACAAGGAACAGGCTCAGTCAAGCTCAAGTGGGCTCATACCGGGCGGATGCGAAGAACTATGCGGACGCGTCAGCAATTGCTCATAAGGAAGCATCAGCAAGTTCGCATGCACCTCATTCTGTGCACGGGAGTGCTTCCAATCCAAAATAATGCTCTGACAATCACTTGTAACGCGATTGTAGATATAGAGACATATAACTCTGCGGGCCGTTCGATGCAAGGACAAAATGGAGCAAGTTAACAGAGTTCGACATGTGGAGTGTATACATTCAGAGACATTTGCACTAATGATATGCAATTGAGGAATTCATGCATCGATATGAGACCTGGAGCGGGATGAAACATGTAGTGCGTGACTGATTGCAGCGGTCGCAACAATAGGCCTCATTCGTTGGACAGGAACGGGAAGCTGAAACCCCAACGGTCGGCCTGAGTAGCAAGATCGACTATGTTCAGTTGGATGGGAAGGCCGTGTAACCTACTAGGCTAATCATGGGTCGGAACGAATACGCATGTGAGAGTTATGGAGGTATAAACGTCAGGCAGGTGTTCGAATTCTGCATGACAGATGGAAGCGTTGCTTCGCTTAACCACCCGGCTATAAGCAGCGTGGGACAAAAGAACGTGATTGGAGGGCTTGAGAGACTGATAAAGCGTTGCTTCGTATTATTATTTTTAGAGCAGGGGCGCTTACACCTCGACCGGGGGCTTTTACCCAGAAGTAACTGGAGCGCTGTGTTCGGTATCAGCGTCAACCGCAACTTTCTGCTGTACTTCCCCATAAGGTTGCCCCCAAACCCCTCACTGCCCTTGTCCCTCCCATATGCAATCCTATTCCGCCATCCCAAGATCTGCACTGCTTCAGTTTCTTCTGATGCCACAAACGCAAAGCAAACGCGTGTCTCATGACTAACGATGGAGAAGCAGGATTCCACGAGACCGCTCTTATCCACCAATCTTGCCCGCCGCACAAGGTGTATCTTCTTCTGTAGGCTAGCTGCCATATACTGAGTTGGTATCCAGCTTCTGTGCGATCGCCGCTAGCTGGCCTGACATCTACACAAGAGAAAAAGGTAGTAGTCCTTGTAAATGAGTCGGTCATATAGCTAACAGCTAGAGAATTGGCTGTTCTAAGGCAATTATAAAGGTCGCTGTAACCTGGTGGTAGCAAATATGAGAAGGACATCATAGAGTCCCTCCGTCTAGTCTCAACGCCAGCTTCACCAGCGGAAGTATCACATCCATGCACCACGCGTTTTCATCACGACCTTGTAACTCGCACACTTGTGCATTCAGCCAGATCTCCTTCACTTTATGCAACACGTATACTGCTCCAATATGCACTTCGCCGTAAATCATAGAGTTCGAGAAGGTTTTCGCTTCAGCAATGGATCGCTTACAGGCGTCCATGACCGAGAAGTAGAGTTCGTTCGGTCGAAGGACTCATCACAGAGCTTCTTGACCCACCTTAGCACGCGAGATCTTTTTACAGCAGCAATTGAAGGCGATAACGGCGGCCTCGTGACCATGATTAGTTATGTTGTGAGGCTGGTGTTCCGTATGTCCTGATAGGAAAGACCCGCACTATCGACTTCACTCCTCCTCCTCCTCCGAATCCTGGTCGCGAATTTTTAGAAAAGCCTCGATAGCTGTAAGGCAATCATCCTTGCGGTATCGCGTCAGATCAGGCCAGCCGTGATCTTTGTAGATCTTCTGGACTCCCCCAAGCGTTTTCTGGGCCTCCACGGAGCGCCCATACCAAGCAGCCTTGACCATGTCCGGGCGAAAGGGTACGAAATTAAGCGCTTTGAAATTGGCCTTGAGCATTTCAAAAAAGTCGGCGATCTCCCAGATCCCACTGCCAGCTCGCCATTCGACCTGATCTTCAGGGATCAGATCATCGTCAACCCAGTCATAAGGGTCATCTTCAACTTCTGGAATCTCGACCTTGGCTTCGCTCATGCACTCGTACCAGTAAATGACACCAAGCTCCGTATCGAGTAGAAAGGTCAGACCTCTCGTATTTTGCGGCGTGAGACCTACAATGTGAGATGGTATTGTTGCATCGTCCGGATGAGGCTCAGTCGCCTCTTTGATGTCCTCACCATCCATATCCGCAGGGGTAGAATGCCAACCCACGAATTCGCAGTCAGGAGCGATGTTGATATCCATATTGATGTAGGGCAAATGACGAAGCAGGTCAACCACCTTGTCTGTCTTGTCGAAATTGGTCCAGCCGCTCGACTTGATCGTATCCCACCCATTTTCGGGAGGCTCAACAATATTCGATCCGTTCACGTACATGGCTACCAAGAACTGAAAGTAGTCGCGAAAGGCCTGAACTGTCGCATCGCGCGAGTAGGTGATTTCGCTTACACAAGGCATGTCTCTTGCTGTCCAGGTGGAGAGGGCGTAAAATGACTAAACAAAAACACGGTGAACGATGAGTGAAAGAAGAGCTAGTCACGTGAAGGATCGGAGGTTCTGGACCGGGGGTTCCAGGCCACCTACACCCGGGCGGATAGTTACTTCCGACGCTGAACCGTGCCCGCGATGCGGACTCCAGAACTTGGACGCAGTGGAGATGATGACGTGGACTAGCGATGACCTATTCCACTGCATCCTCGCTTTTATTCCCAGCCCCAACGTGGTCGAAGCGACAGAAAATCACAGACGCAAACTCACGTCACGCCCAGCTGTTGGGAGATGAAAGTTTGACACACCGGGCGCAAAGCGCATGCATTAGTTGCGCAAGTCGAGCAGGGCTTATGCAGGAACGTCGTGCCTATCGATAGGCTATATCGATAGCGCAAGGCCGTGGACACTCGCCTCGACTCTTACTGGGTGCATGTTAGTGCGGCGAACGAATGAGATGCTTCGACGTGGAGAAACGCTTCTCTTGTGGCTGCGACAAAATCGGGGAGAAAGATCTCGAGCGAAATGTCTGCACACACCAAGATATCTGACGCACATACGATGCAAAATCTAGTTGTAACCTGATGACGTCAATGGAAGAGTCGGGGCTTGGCGGATACGCTTGGGTTATCTGTTCGTCGGCTGAAACAAGCAGAGGCGTTCGGAGCCCGATAGAGGGAGGGATATGTCTGCATTAAGAGCAAGGACCAGCCCATCGGAGCGCTTTCGCGTGGATACCAGGGCTGTCTTTGTAGACAACGTAGGTCTAGTATGTAAGCACGCTGTTAATGTAACGTTGCTTTCTATTTAAGAAGTTGGACTCTCGACACTTTGGAACGACGTGAGCGCAAGGCAACACATGCGTGGTGAGCCGAACTGCATGAGCAAAGCAGCAGGCTGAGAACAACGCCGCATCCAAGGCCTGCCGTGCCACGTCGGTTAGTATTTTTTGCGTCGGACCGCTGCGTATGTTGACTCGTCGATACGAGAAAGCCTCGTCAGCATCACCTTCGCCCTCTCGGCAAGGTTTCGATCTTGGTCTCCTTTGAGTGGGGGCCCCGAACTCAGTCGGGCTCAACAAACAAAAGAACAGCCATGGTGATAAGGTCGTCGTCATCTCTTATTGAAATGGTCAAACTCCCGCAAAGGCAATGACACTCTCGGAAATGAGAACGCCTGCGTCTAGAATACTCGATCAACCCGCGCGGTCTTTGCGGCGGCCCCACCCCTTTGGATTCCGCGAATACCAAGACATGTGAAGGATCTGTGAGCCTGTCACTATGTGGGGACCAACGCATAGCCAACGTCAACACTCAACAACAATTCACTGGGGCGACATATCTGACAGGATGACTTCCACGTCTATCGATAGAGCAACCTGCAGGTGCAAAAAGCAGATCAGGCACCGGAATCGTTGCAAACGGTATACACCCCCTGTTGGAGGGCGTGGGTGAGCGGGTGTACCTGAATGTGGCGGCTAAGTGAAACGCACGGCGCCATGCAGTAGCTAATCATGGCGAGCCACGACCTTAGCGGCTCAGGCCGTTTCTAAGCTGTGAATGGCCAAAAGAGGTTATTTGCACCTAAACCCCTGGCTTATCCGCTTGCGCAAAGTCTGAACTCGTCAAAGGTCTAGGCGGGGCGCATGCGAAAGGATCGAGCGCCCTAGTTCCCCGCGAAGAATATATCAAGCTGAAAATCACCCGCCTCTCCCCATGTTTTTTGTCACAACTTGATCCCTCAGACTCACACCAAACACGGTCGTTGCCTGCCACTCCTTTGAGCATTTCTGCTCGGTACATTCTCTTGTCGCGCTGACTACCACGTTCATTGTCCGACTGTCAACGATTACTTGTTTGCGCTCAGGTTAGCCGCATCTGCTTTTACACATCGATACCCTACAAGCAAAGCGTAACGCACATCCTTACCCTGACATCTTCAACAATCATCGACATGTCTGCCTCTGTCAAGTTCACCGGCCTTTTGGCCCTCGCTTCCGCTGTCGCGGCTGTCCCCCACTACCAGCACAACAAGTTCCACAACAGGGCTGCCTACCCAACCGGCGGATGGAATGGTGCTTACAACAGCACTGCTGTTGCTGGTGCTACCGGCACTGGTGTCTCTGGCGATGACAAGACCACTACCATTGACACCACCTCAACCTCCACCCACACTCAGTACTCGACCATCTACGTCAAGCCCACTAGCCTTGCAGGAGACTACAAGGAGGTTGACGCCGCCGATGCCTCCACTGGTGTATGTGGCGCAACCGTCACTGTGACTGCTTCCGAGAAGGTCACTGTCACCGTCACTCCCGGCGGTGGTGCTGGTGTCCCTACCTCGTCTGTCGTTGCCGCTGAGTCTTCCGCTGGCAATGGATACGGAGCTCCTTCGTCGGCCAGCTCCGTTGTCCCCGTCGCTGAGTCAAGCTCTGCGGCCCCTGAGTACCCCGCCGAGACCCCAGTAGAAGCGACCACTTCTTCCGTTGTCGAGACTCCTGTAGCCGAGACCACCACCTCGGTCGCTGCTGAGTACCCCGCCGAGACTCCTGAGGCCACTGCCTCTTCCAAGACCCCAGAGATCACGGCTTCCTTTGTCCAGAAGCCCGTCGAAGAGGCTACCTCCACCGCCGCCTCTTCTGCCGCCCCCTCCCCCACTGCTGGCAACAGCTACACTGGTGAGAAGCGTGGTCTCGCCTACAACGATGCCGGCCTCTGCACCAGCTTCGGCAGCAAGTTCGGCTTCGGTTACAACTGGGGTCAAGTTGAGAATAACGACATCGGTGCCCCTTTCATCCCCATGATGCACGGCCCCAGCAAGTCTACCGCCGACGAGTGGCTTGCCAACGTTGACAAGGCCGTCAAGAAGGGTTCCACCGCTGTCATGGGTTTCAACGAGTGCGACCACACTGATCAGTGCAATCTCAGCCCTGAAGCCGCCTGCTCGGCCTGGAAGCAATACATGAACCCCGTCAAGGAAGCCCACCCGGAGATCACTATAGTGGGACCTAGCGTTACAAATGGCCCGGCACCGATGGGGCTCGATTGGCTCAGCCGCTTCAACGACTGCTGCCCCGACGCCGTCGTCGACGCCACCAACATCCACTTCTACGACATCTACGACGAGCAGACCATTGACCGCTTCCAAGCTCAAGTTGAAAAGGCCGCTTCCATGGCCGGAAAGAAGGTCTGGGTCACCGAGTTTGGCCTCAACCCCGGCAGCGCTTCTGAGGAGCAAGCCGCCAGCTTCCTCAAGGACGCCATGGCTTACCTCGACGGCTCCGACAAGGTCCAGGGCTACTCCTGGTTCATGGTCGGTGAGGGTGAGAACAGGCTCAACTCTGGCACTGGGCTCTCGGCCCTCGGCAAGGTCTACGCTGGTTCTGCTTAAGCACCTTTTACTCTCTCCGTTTCTCTCCTTGTCTCATTCGATACAACGAGATACGAGTGGTTTAGGCGTTTATTTTCAGCGGTCAAAAACTTTTCTCTGTTTGATATACCTGTTTTGGGATTCGGAGCCTGGGTTCATGGCTCCTGGTCGCTGGTTCTGGGCTGGGCTGGGACATGGAATGGCATAGAAGGAACCGACGCGCACTTGGATGCAAAACGATCGCTTCACAATATTGCTTTTTTGTTTAACTTCTAGTTACGAGTCTGTTTGAGTGGGGGTGTGGTGGCTTGGTGTAGCGATACGGAGACGAATAGAAGATTGTTGATATCTCATGCCGCGTTCTTGACATTGCGTGATGAGCTGAAAGTTGACGTGGCGCTGTTGGACATGAATCTATGTACTCGTTGTCCACTGGAGCAAAGACCTATGGCTTTATTGGTATATTGCTTTTTCTCAGCTCTCTTCAATGAAGCACTGATGTCGCAAACTTAATCCCATCTCTTGTCATAATCACATCGAGATTGCGCGGCCAGTGTGAACATAACTCGACTCCGCCTCAGTGACATGCCCGGATAGATATCCCGCAAGATCAACCACATCTTCGCTAACACCCGTACCCCCTAGTATCCACCCCAACAACCTTTCCAGGCTCTACTACACTCCCATTAACAGGATTCCCTAGGCCCCCAGCCGTACACACATACAGCACGTCCCGATCCCTGTCTGTTCTTCCAAACGCCGCCGCCGTATCCCCAGCCAACGTCAACTGGCCCTCTTCCCCTGCCACAATCTCAATCTTCTTGCCACCTGGACTGACAGCGATGACATCGTTGCCAAAGTTACTCACAGCCCACAACGTACCATCCGCGCCAAACGTGAAGTCATCCACAAAGTCCGCTACAACAGTCAGGTTTGCATACAGTTCCACGTTTGCCTTGCGGCTGTGCGGTATATAGCCTGTCGAAGTAATGGGAACACGGTATATGGAGACGAGATCAGAGTTACTGAAATACAACCATCCATCGCGGATCCTGACGCCGTTGACACCAAATCCCACGGTGGCGTTGCGCTGTTGTGGGTACGGTTTGAATTCTGGTCTGTCCGCAATTATCTCGCTGGTACGAGCTTGTGTGTCGAAGCGGAAGAGGAGACCGAATTGGGAATCTGCTATTATGAGGATGGAGGGGTCGGAGGGGAGGGCGACGGCACCGTTCAGTAGTTTCGCTTGGGGTATGTTTGCGAGCTTGTGGACTGTAGGTATAGAAGTGTTGGGGGAGGCGAAGGTGGCTTGCCATACGGAAAAGGTACCGACGTAGCCAGTAGAATTGGCTGTAGCGTTCCCAGCGATAATAGCATAGGTGTCTGGGGTCGTCTCTGCAACTCCAAGGAGATCGGTGACGTTGATGGCGCGGAATTGGTAGATGGGTTCTAGAGTTGCGTTTTCCGATGAAGGGTTCTTGATCGTGTAAAGTATCGGGGATGGAGCAAGTTGAGTGACGAGTAGGTCGCCATTTGGGCGAACGACAATGTTCTCTAGCCAGGTTGGGGTCGTGGAAAGCTGAGCTACTGTTCTTGCGGGAAGAGGTAGGTTGGGGTCAGTGTGAAGTGGAGACGCTGCACCGAAGCCCAGCGAGACTGAAGCCAGTAAGATGGTTAGTTTCTTAGGCAACATTGCGATAGATTGGACGATAGATCGGTGGCGGTCTCCTTTTGTGAAGTCAAGGAGATGTGTAGGTCATGATCAATTAAACCACGTAGATATATGACAGTGGATAAGTTGTGCAGATATGGTCATTGTGGGAAAGTCGGATCTGGGTAGTGATAATCTTAGTGCTTCTGGTGAGGAGCGTGTCAGCATGTCTCAACTGTTCGTAGCCTACGCTAATTCGCCTTCACAGGTTGGTGTTGACCTATAATCCTTACTCATGTCCGTATTGCTTTATTCAGCACATGGCCCCCTGTCATTGGGCTCGTTTTGCGTATCGTCTCCACTTACCGACACCATCGACGCAGTATCGTCTTAGTGTCCATGACGGAACCAGGCGTTGTCGCTCGGGAGAGAAGCACCATGGCTCGTCAATAGGAAGGTGCGACTGAGACAAGCCAATGAGACCACCCTGGAAGCGTGCTTTGTCATTCTCACGTGTGAGGTAGCAATCGAGATGATGCTATACAAGTCCCATAGAGGATGCTTAGTATATTGTTAGCTATGGTCACACGCGATTGCTACTTCCTTGCACGGTCCGTCTTTGAGATGTTAAATTAAAGAAATGTATCTTATATGAATCGCCGATCAACAGTCGCTCTTCGAGATAGACTGCCTGTGCCTGGCAGTTCAACGAATATCAATGTCCGACTCTTTTGAATAGTTCTATGAAACACACATGACAAACACATTTTGCCTACGACGCCAATCTTACAAAAGGTATAAAAGTACAGTAACGCCATCCATACGCCTGCGATGGAGGTTGCTATCCCATCCTTATTGATTCTCTTGCTTGGGCTGTTGCTGCTGCTGTTGTGATTGCTGCATAGCATTCTGCCCCCAATTTTGCTGCAGCCCTGCGCTATTCGGCGGTTGTGACGTATTCGAATTCATGCGTTGCGGCCCGGGCGATTGTTTCATTTGCGGAGTCTGGCCCTTCCAACCTGGAAACAGCTCTTGGAGCTTGGTGTATAGCTTGGCGAGCTCGGCGGGCGATGCGGGAATCGACATTATGGCGGGCCCAGGCTGTAGTTGTTGACCGGGCTTGGGGACCTTCTCAGCGTTCTGCGCGAGATAGGCGAGGTTTGCTTGGAGGCGGCGCATGTAGCTGGGCTTGTTAGCTGACGTCGCGCATGGGGTATGCAGCACTCACTCTACGTACTCCTTGGACGGCTGAGGCTTGTCGCCTTCGGGCTTTCCTTCTGGCGTGGTTCCTACTTGGCCTGCCTTGCCCTGCACCTGGAGTTCGCATACCTCCTTTATGAGGATGCTGTTGATGTCGAGGAGTGTCGCGACGCGGTCTTGACTACGCGCCTGGTTTACTGGCGACACAGGCAACGGCGACGGGGGCACCTGCTTGACGGGCGTCTGGACCTGGGGAGGCTCCGCCTTGACAGGCAACTGAAGGTTCATGGGCTGCTGCTGACCGTTGGTCTGCATGCTACTGGGTGAGGGTTGTGGTTGCGGTGTCGCATAGGGCGCCTGTCCTGTGGTGTTCGCGGGGGAGGCAGTCTGGCGGTTCTGGGCAAATTGGTGGTGGGCAGGCGAGGGCATCGTCTGTGCATAGGGCGCGTTCGAGTAGGGGCTCGGCGACGACAGCTGGTGTTGCTGCTGTTGTTGCTGTTGCTGCTGCTGCATGGCGGCTGTTCCATGGTGTCATGTCAGCCAGGAACGCGCCCACGGGCGGCGATAGGACAGGACAAGAAAAGCGCGCGTAACTGGCTTACCTCGCTGCTGGAGATACGGGGCTCCTGGTTGAATTCCGTTGCTCCCCATGGCGCCACCCATGGCCGGGAACGATGGCGTTTGCCCATACTGCCCATGTGGGTTGGCTTGTTGCTGAAGCCGCGCCTGTGAATCGAATTGGGCGTGTTGCGGGGAATTGGCGAACTGGCCGCCATACGCATTAGGGTTATTGAAATCCATCACCGGCACTCATTGGCCACGTCGCATAACTCGGTTTAGATTGATCGGTGGGTTGATGGGAGAAAGCGTGCGGTTCGTGACAAGCTTAGGTTTCGGCTCTAGAAGCTTTGCAACCCCAGCCCAGGCCAGCCGAGCGAGTCATAGTTGGCCGTCGGTCGCCTTTCACTCCATCACGACTGCTTGTCTAGGAGCGCAAGCAACACTTCTGAGGGGCACGAGAGCACGCCAACTCTTGCATGACCACCTACTAGATTAGCATACAAGCATATCCTAATCCAGCGCCTTGAGCAACCTTCACCGTCAGCATCCTTGTCACATGGGCCCACAAAAATGCTTGACATATTCCCCCGGCATGGGACGAGACGCTTCCAGATCTGTCGCCAGGTACCACGGCCTGCCATTAATGTCGGGCTTGGGGCTCTTATGCGGGAACTAGAGGAATGTCCGCTTGTATATGCCAAATGACTGACTCTCGGGAATGACGGGGCCTTGTCGAGGTTCTGAAGCAGAACAGACCTCAACCCGCCAGCTCCCAAATCGTTACCTAGCTCTTCCACGCACTCCTGCCTCGTCTGAAAACGCCACGTTGTATTTGAGGTGAGCTTGGCAACTGAGTGTAACTATATCATAGGCTCTTATCCTGCAACTCTAAGCGAGCTCTAGCTCATCACACTGTGTGTGTTAACCGGGAGCTAACCTCTCAACGCTCCCTCCACTGTGTGTGATACATCCATGTGGCTGCATGTCATCGGGTCCTACGCGCCGCAGAGTATAATCTTGGTGTTGACAGCAAAACGTGCTCAACGGCTCCTCGGGATCTGCGTCTCTCGGGCCGAAGTAAGACACAGAGATTACTCGACACTGTACTCTGTAAATCGACGTGTTGATCCCCTAATTATTCTCGAAAAACTTCCTCCTTAGTTGGTTTTTCTTTGCGGCGCAGTGCCACAAAGTACGCCTCTTTGGATGCCTGCAGCCAGTCAGCATGGAACGTCAGCTGCGCCAAAACAAAACCTACAGCGCGTGACGATTCAGGCTTGTCTCTGTATACTCTGGCAAAGAGACGCTTCAACTTTGTTTCGAACGCCTTCTCCTCTGATCCTTGGTAGTACTTGCAGACGAAGTGGCCGTCTGTCTTCAGAGTATCGAAGGCGAATGTCAGGGCAGCCATGCACAAGTCCTAGGAAATTTAGTAAGATCAAGCGTGCATCGCAGGACTACTTACCATGCTGCCGGCGTGGTCTCTGAAACCGTTTCCGCTGGTGTTCATCAACCTAAAATATGGGTCACTAAGGCTCTTCTTGTAGAAGCCGGCCGTTTGGTCCCAGGGTTCTGACATGTCGCTGAGCACCACGTCCACTGCTCTGCCTTGCTGTGCATCCCTCTCCTTCAACGAGAGCGTTGGTGAAGCATCCTGGTTGTTGTCGCTGGCCTCTGCCGGTCGCCCAATGGTTTCGAGCTCTGCACCCTCCAGGTGAGCATGTCGCTCAATATCGATATATCCCCGTTCCATGTCATCCAGCTCTTCTTCAGTAAGTCCCTCGCTTGCTTTCGCAGAAACCTGTCTCCTAGGCCGGCCCAGATCCGGATCCCGGACATAGGCCCGAACCTCTTCCTGGATCACAGGTGACAGAAAATCGCCTTGTATGGTCGAGACGCCTCGCGGGGGTTGTGCGGGTATCAAGTCTATACCTATGACGCGACCATGTGGAGCAGTACGATCTGCAGCAACCTGAGACCATGATCCTGGTGCAAAACCCTGGGTTTCCTGAGTGTCATTCTTTCGAGCAATTCGACAGACGTACCAGATCGACAACAGTCTGTCCAGGCTTGAACAGCTTGTGCTTGTTATTAAGCTGTGGCGCGTTAGTAACTGTGTGATCTTGGACGGAAGCGCAATTACATCGAGCAGCTTGAACGCAGCACGACTCTTCAAGCCTTGGACTCGGGCCTCCTTGGTGAAGAAGTCTTTGCCTTGGCGTGACTTCCAGTTCGTTGAGGACGAAGATGCACGTGGAGCCGAGGGACGGTTCGTGGGTTGATAAGAGTTACAGGTCGCGCGTCTCAAGGCAAAGCATATTGGTGCTACTGGACGATGGGAAGCTTCCAGTAGCAAGCTATCGGTGAGCTGCCGGAACAGGCGACGAGATAGCATGGGGAGGACGCAAAGGTTGGGCCTTGGCCTTTGCCTTCGACCTCGCACATCTTGTACATGCTTATCGATAACGGAAGTCGACGACGACAACGCCTTCTCACCCTGCACCCAGGGTCTCTGTTCTTCCCCCTACTCGCAATGAAAGCGCCAGTAACCCCAGAATCAATGGTTGAAAGTGGACTGAGACTTTGCTCACTGAAGTGTCTGCTACGTTTACGATAGCAATCAATGCCTCGGACTGGAGATGCGAGGTTATTCTCCGATATATTATCGTCTTTGCCCTCGGAACGTCAAACCCACTACAACGTCCACGGCCGATACATGTACCCCACTGTCCTCCAGATCTTGCTGACTACGCTATCTCACCTGAGTGTGGGGTCGTGTGCTCATGCGAGCGCATGTTCTGGATGCATTCGTCGCATGTGGTGATAGAGCGGTAGCATTCCGGAGGCGAGACAAGTCCGCATGTGACGACATGCACGTTACATGAATCGAGTCTATCAAGGTCATGAGCAGCATGACTACAAGACAACATGCTGTTGTGTCTCCAGCAACAGCTGACGCAAAAAGGAGTGACAAAGCGCAGCTGACGGTCGTGTCTAGTAAGGGGTGACTGTCGGCGCTGCTATGATGCGCGTCGAATCATCGTGGCTTGTGGCACGCCCTGCAATTCTAGTGGATTGGCAGTCAGCCCCATCAAGGGGAGTGGTGCCGGAGGCAGACGACAGGTGTCAACCGGGGCCAAGTAGCAGATCGCGAAAGACCGGGCGGTCAGCAAGTACCGTGGTCCTTATAAGCATGTCTGATGGCATTCGTTGGTTCATGGCGCTAGACTAAAATCTGCTCCTTCCTCCCGTAGTATCCTCAAATCTCCACTACCACACCATCTAAACACAACAACCCTACCGAGTCGCGACGCCCATGACACACGCGCGACTACGCTCACACTCGCTCGCCTAAAAGCTGCCTTGCATGGAAGATCGAATTCACCCTTCATCGACAAGTCCTGCTCACCTCATACGGCCGGAAATCTGTTTTCACCTCCGCAACACCAACTTCCGATGACCTCCACGTTACGTCGCGCGACAGTTCCTTTCCTTCGATAGACTCTGTCCCTGCTCGGACAACGCACAGTCTGCTTTGTAGGGCAACAGCGCCGCATTCAGAGCAACACCGACTGAGGCCATGTCAAAACCGTCGGAGAAGCCGCAACCGCAGGCGCCCACCATCATGAGCGACGAGCCGGGTAAGGGCATACAAGTGAGTAAAAGTGGAATTTCCAGTCGCAGAATGTCAATTGACCCCTCACCGCAGCCCCTCGGCACGCCCGATATCACCAGCCTACAGCGCATTCGTCAGGTCTTTGCGCAGCCGGTCCTGGCTTCTTTCGTTGCCGGCGGCGTAGCTGGCGCTGTCTCACGAACCGTCGTCTCGCCCCTCGAACGCCTCAAGATTTTGTTCCAGATCCAGAGTGTCGGCCGCGAAGAATACAAGATGTCGGTACCCAAGGCCCTGGCGAAGATGTGGAGGGAAGAAGGATGGAGAGGGTTCATGGCTGGAAACGGCACCAATTGCATCCGGATTGTACCATACTCCGCCGTACAATTCAGCGCGTACAACGTCTACAAGCGGGTAAGTTTGTTTTCCTGCGTTCAGTGTCTTCTTCTTTCCAGCGAGCGACTTGCTTTTCGAACATTGGGGAGGAAGCGACAAGGATGAGTGGGTGATAGAAGAGCGGGGCGCGGTAAGTTGCGAGAGACATGGAGCTGGGCAGACAAAGAGTGGAACAGGGCGACGGAGAGAAGCTCGTGGACAATGAAGATTCATGACAAGGAGGGACGGGTTTGTCTCCAATTCTCACAGCTGACTTGCTTTAGTTCTTCGAGAGCGACCCAGGCACCCCACTCGATGCCTACCAGCGACTACTCTGCGGAGGCCTAGCCGGCATCACATCCGTCACTTTCACATACCCACTCGACATCGTTCGAACACGTCTATCCATCCAGTCCGCCTCGTTCTCAGATCTCAAAAAGGAAGCCGGCCAGAAGCTACCGGGCATGTGGGCGCTGCTTACGAACATGTACAAGACTGAGGGTGGTATTCCGGCATTATATCGTGGCATCCTTCCCACCGTGGCAGGTGTCGCACCGTACGTTGGCCTCAACTTCATGGTCTACGAGATCGCCCGCACCAAGTTCACACCCGAGGGCCAGAAAGACCCGGGTGCCATCGGCAAACTAGGAGCGGGTGCCGTCTCCGGTGCTGTCGCACAAACCATCACATACCCGTTCGATGTTCTGCGGCGGAGATTTCAGATCAACACCATGAGCGGTATGGGATATCAGTACGCGGGAATTGGCGACGCCATCAAGCAGATCATCAAGACAGAGGGCTTTAGGGGTCTCTACAAAGGCATTGTACCCAACCTTCTCAAGGTCGCGCCCAGCATGGCTAGCAGTTGGCTCAGCTTCGAGATGACACGAGACATGCTCATGGGCAAGTGGAACTCGAGCTTCTTGTAGGACAGACAGTCCCAACTTATTCGTCATCGAAGCGAACTACGGCAGGCATCATTCACTTCAAACGTCATATTACGAGCACTCTTCCGGCG